>ERZ836877.210-NODE-210-length-103916-cov-17.937368_pt1 | contig 103916 bp, 83 predicted proteins | sample MGYA00519469_ERZ836877 | MGnify/ENA primary metagenome ERZ836877 (study PRJEB31850, sample SAMEA3708809) | human gut metagenome | biome: human gut; feature: human-associated habitat; material: faeces | place: China | collected 2014 ...
CCGTCTCTTATTTTGATTTTTCATTTTGCACAAATACATACTTTGTCAGCTATAAATGATACACCTAACGAACCTGTGGCGATTGTCATCAATCCCGGATATTTCATTACGCCAACATTTCCCACCACTGACATATATTTCCCATTATAGATTATGCCGGGCATATTCAGTTCCGGCGAACCTGTCTCCGACAACTTTATTTGAGCCGCTCCGGATAGGGGATCAATGAAAGATGCGCCATTGTCATGAAAATTGCCAATGGGGGAGAGCTGTATCTTAAAAATGCTGTCGTTGGCGATCAAAGAATCGGTGGTCAGTATATCATCATGACTCTTTAAATGCATGATATTTACGCGCTTGGTTACATTGCCTTTATAGTGCTCTATACTGTCGGGCTGTAATGTCTGTGCTGCCGACGTCAAAGCGGTAGCCGTTAATAAAAGGGTCGTGACGGCATTACGTAGCATATCTAAGCGATATAAGATTATGAATAAAATTAAAGCAAATTTGCTTCGTTTGCAAATTTAATCATTTTATTTGATAAGTCGGTAAAAAAGCGCAGTACTACATCAATATGCAGCCTTGACTCTGTCGAGACAGATTATTGGATCACCCATTCAACAAGGGAAATCCTATCTATGATAATAAAGTTCTATAATGTATTCTTTTTGACAGTCGATAGACAATATAGGATATTAGACTTCCGATAGTCATTCCAAAAATTATATCGGAAGGATAATGGACTCCAAGATATAAACGGGTGTAACATTCCAATAAAGACCATCCTAAAAGTATTGCCGCAATCCATTTTTTCCTAAACCATAAGGCAGTGAAAACGGCTATCGCAAAAGAATTTGCAGCGTGCCAGGATGGGAACCCATATTTTCCACCTATATGTCCGTGAACTATATGTAACATTGTATGAACAGGATTGTCAGGATTCGTCGGTCTTAACTGTTGAACGGCAGCACGGCTTTAAAGTGCGCCATTTCATATGAATCGTAATGTGAGGACAATTGATGATGTTCTATTAATTTTTTATTAAATTTTTGAATTTTAGGATGATATGTCGAACTTATATGTCAATCCATATGTTTCATAAGAAATAAAAACTAAAGATTCTCTTAACGATAAGATTATGAAGACTAAATTTTTAATGGCAGCGTTCTTGTGCGCTGCAGTTTGTCTAACTTCCTGTGACGGAAGCGATTCTAAACTTGCCGGTGAACTTGTCGGTACCTGGAAAGGAAGTACCACAGAGATGACAAAAGGCAAAAAAGATAAACCGGACAAAGAAGGGAGGAAAGAGTCTGATAAATCCGACAAACGCAAAGGCAACGAACGCGGCAGCTCTAATCATAGCGATGGAGGAGAAATGACCTGCAGGCCCACTCTCACATTCGTAAGAACTGACGGCACAAATGGCGGTACTATCAATATCGCGGCTGACTATACCGTTGCTAAAGGTGTGGAAACCTTAACTACCACTATCCCTGTCAAGGCTACTGTCAACGGAAATGTCAACGCTTCGGGTACATGGACAGTGAAGGACGGTGATGAAATAGTCATCAATCTTGATCCCTCAAAAACTGTGGTGAATGTCGATACGGCCTCTTTGGCGCTCAATTATGCAAAGCTTACCGACGCACCTCTGGATTCTCTTAACACAATCAAAGGACGCGTGGCAGCCAATATCACGGATATCATCAAACCTATGTTATCCGGGAAAATTCAGAAAATGCGTAAATTCGATGATGTAAAAATCACAGGCAAAACTATGACTCTTGAAGCAGGGTATAACAAAATGACATTCACAAAACAATAACAGGTTATTCAATCTTCATAAAGAATACAGGGTGGTCGGACTCAATCCGGTCACCCTGTGTTTTTTATTGGGATGTCAATGTCATAAGCTCCGAACTGCAATGATTTGCAGTTTCATAATCTCATTAAGATCGCAATAAAAAATGCAACAAATTATTAGTTTTTATGAAATATTCATGAAACGATATAAATCTAATTTTGCAGGGTAAAATCAATCCTTCACTCATGAAAATTGAAAACACTATAAATAAGGTGAAAGAATTTATACTTTGGATTTACATCTTGGCAGTCCTCTCCGGGATTGTTTACGCAGCCTGTATGGGTCAGGAAACAAAAACACCAGGTGAAATCATATACGAGAAAACTCATACACGATAGATATTAGTTGCAATGAAAAAAAGCTGCTTTCGTAATTCTGGGTATATTAACCGGTTTTACATCCTCTATGATGGCGCAGGAAACAAAAAATCCATATTTGCCGGAAATTCATGGTACAATACGGGCAAAATAAGTGTTTTCAAATGGATGCCAGAGATTGCGTAGGGAAAAACGAATGGCGATAAGCAACGATAAGGCTATCACTACGAATATAAGAAGATATTGAACCATTACTCCGGCTATAATATCCTGTTCCAAGTCAAATGACGGTGGAAGCCCCTCTCCCCGCTCAATAGACTCTATTATGTCAATCATATCCTCCGCATAAAAATATCTGGTGATTAGATAAAAAAGTGGAGCGGTGAGAATAAATACCGCAGCTATGCTTACAATAATCCTGTCGCTTGTTTTGTGTAAAAGAGTTTTCATTCGTCAATATTCCATTTGTAACCTATGCCGTAAAGAGTCTTGATGCTGTTGGGTATTCCCGCCGCAGCCAGTTTTGACTTCAAGTTCTTGATGTGGGCATAAATAAAATTGAAATCATCGAGCATATCTGCCATATCGCCGCTGAGATGCTCTGCAATCGCACTTTTGGAAACAACACGGTTGCGGTTCTGTATAAGGAACAGCAACAGGTCGTATTCGCTTTTCGTCAATGCAATATGACTGTTCCCGACTGTCACTCTATGGGTCGGGAGGTCAATTGTGAGTTGTCCGGCGTGAATGGTGTTGTCATTTGTGAATTTCTTTCGCCTCATCAGAGCGAAAATCCTCATGCTCAGTTCAGGCAGATGAAAAGGTTTGGGCAGGTAGTCGTCCGCTCCGATTCTCAGTCCCTCGACCTTATCGTCAAGAGAGTCTTTGGCGGAAATGATTATCACTCCGGTATGTGGCGATTCCTTTTTGATATTAGGCAATATATCAAGACCAATGCCATCAGGGAGCATAAGGTCAAGAAGAATGCAGTCATATTCATAGGCAGCAATCCTGTATAGGGCCTCATTGCAGGTATAGGCGTGTTCGCAAAGATAATCCTCGCGTCCAAGATATTCGGCGATAATCCTTGAGAGCATCTTCTCATCTTCTATTATCAATAGTTTCATGCTTGCATATTTTTCAAGCCGACAAAATTAAGGCCCGATTATGTATGAAATATGAATCCCGTTATTTCCACATCATCAGTATGCTGCCCGCGCATATAAGAATACCGCCGGCTATAACCTTTGGCGACACAGGTTCTTTCAGTAATATGAATGCGAGTACGATAGTAAGGACAACGCTAAGTTTGTCAACCGGTGCTACTCGCGACACATCACCGATCTGAATCGCCTTGAAATAGAATAGCCACGACAACCCGGTCGATATGCCGGAAAGAACAAGAAATATCCAGGTGTAACGCGATACGGATTTTACTTCCTGCAAATGGCCTGATACAAAGACAATCCCCCATGTGAGAAATAGGATCACTGTGGTACGAATTGCTGTGGCAAGGTTTGAATCGACATCTTTGACTCCTATTTTTGCACAGATGGCTGTCAGAGCCGCGAACAGAGCTGACAGCAGAGCATATATCTTCCACATTTCAGTTACGGTGTTTTACAAACTGCAATGATAACGGTATCAGTCTCTATTACATTATTAGAAGCTGTTAAATTTTTATTAAATCTCATGTTATCAAAAAGGAGCCATTCAGCAGATATGAAGAATGGCTCCCTTTGACGTTATCTGTCCAACCCTTTATCTCAATCCTTGCGGATTATGGAAGAAATTAACGAGTACACCTCCTCTTTTGTCAGTTCTGGTCACAGGGGATGCACGAAACCGGTCCTTCTGTGACATTACCGTCAAAATACATTTTTATTCCTAAACTTTCAAACAGCTCTATAACCTTTTCAGACGAGCCCTTGATTGTGCCGTTGAAGCCAAAAGCGCCGTTGTAGAACTCGCGTATGTCATTGTGATGATTCCTGCTCATTGCTTCAAGAAACCGGGGGAATATGGTCGTCAGGCTCCGACGATAGGTTGAACCGAAGAGCAACTCGGGCAGAAATTCCAACTCATAAATGTCGTAGGCATAGTTGCTCTCTTTGCCAATTCCCAGACATGAGGAAGTGGAAAGCGCCGCTCCAATCATTATGATTCCACGGGCATCAATATCTTCAGGGTTCCTTATCAATGTTTTGGTTGCTTCCAAAACATTGCGGATATACGAGATTCCGTCATCATACGACATTTTGTTCCTATCTCCGATAACAGATACCGACAATTGTACCAATGTCACAAGACCGGTGTATGTCGTCATCTCGCTGTCAAGAGTCAGGGAATATTTCGGACAAAGAACGGCGTAGTCCGCAGCAATTCCATAAGCTGTACCGTAATCCCCTGTGTGGCTGTCAACCGCAACCGCTCCGAGTCCGTTCTCGGAGCCGCTTGAAGGATATGTGGGTATCAAGGCAAGCGGAAGCCGTTGCAGTCCATATGGAGATTTCCCTTTGAGGAAATTCCAAAGTTCAGTTTCGTGGTACACACCTAAGGACATCAGCTTGGCACTGTCCATGACACTTGCACCCCCTGCGCCAATAATCATTGTTACTCCGTTATCTTTTGCTACTTGTATTCCTTCTTGGATTTTTTCAAACTCCCTTGAAGAGTTCCCATATTCCACATAAGGGATGTTTGCCTCTTTTAGTGTATTTACAACATCATCATGGCAACCGTTCCTAAGTGCTGACGACGTACCATAGACAAACATTACCTTATATCCGCGACTGATTTCTTTGATTGTGTCGCATACGTCATTACGGAACAACAGCTTTGTGTCGTTCCTGAAAACAAAATCCTTCATACCTTCTTTCTTATCAATTTATTTATTACCAACCAGCCACCGAATACCGGAACCATCATTACCGGCATTCCCATACGGAAATCCTGCAATGCGGCATACAGATTGCCCGTGATGAGCACTATTCGCCGGAAGTTCCGGTTATCTGACAACCTGCAACTGTGGCAAGGAGCAGAATCAGCTATGCTTTCTCGAATTTCGCCGCAATGATTCCGGCAAAAGAGCAAGCAATGTAGATTTAAAGACTATTGATGGCAGAGCCATCAGCGCGGCGGCTCCCTTCCCTACGATTTTATCAGCGATGGAAGCATAGTAATACAATCATAGCCTCAGCAATAGAGCTTTTTTTGAACTATTGTCTGCGTTTTTATGACAGACAGTTTATTACCCGAAAAAAGGTAAACAAAGATCTTCTGATACGCTTTGAGGAACTGATTGACGGATATTTCGTTTCAGGCAAAGCACAGGAACATGGTACCCCTTCAGTGGCATGGTGCGCGTCACAGCTTTGTCTTTCGCCCAACTATTTCGGAGACTTGATAAAGAAAGAAACCGGAAGGCCTGCAATGGGTTACATTCAGCAAAAGACAATGGATCTTGCCAAAGACTTACTCATTCGTTCGCGTAAAAATTTACCGAAATAGACTATCTGCCTACCAGGCGATTGTTGAGAAACGCTTGAAAGTGTTCGCGATACATATCAGTGACTTTCACCATAGTATCGCCAATATAAACACATAGATTGCGATCAACACTGCGGATATGGGAAAGTGAGATGATGTGCGAACGGCTGACGCGCATGAATTGTTCGGAGGGAAGAATATCCTCGACACTCTTCATGGTCAGATGAGTGACAACTGTATGATTAACACCATCGAGATGAAACCTGACATAGTCTTTCAAACCTTCAACAAAGACAATACTGTCGAATGCGACCCGCTGCAGTCCGCCATCGCACCTTAAAAAGATTTCTTTGGGGGAGACTGTCATTGTCCCCATATTAACTGAACCGGACAGCTCTTTCATCTCATACCATTTCATTGCCTTCTCGGCACTCCGCAGGAATTTGTCATAACGCAAAGGCTTGACAAGAAAATCGAGCGCCTCCACATCGTAACTCTCAAGGGCATATTCGCGGAATGCGGTTGTAAAGACTATGCGTATTCCCTCAGGCAGCATATGCGCCAGTCCGATGCCATCGATATCAGGCATCTGGATATCGAGGAAAAGAAGATCCACAGCGTTTTCTTTCAGATAAGTCACTGCCTCTACAGGATCTGTAAATGAAACTACATGCTCAAGCGACGGAGTGCGCTTTATGAAATTTTCTATAAGTCTGACGGCAAGGGGTTCGTCATCGACTATGGCACATCTGATAGCCCTCATTATCGTATTATTACAATTTATCGTTGAGGTTAATCGTCACTTCAACATGGAAAACATTGCCGTCCGTAACCTGATGCCAGGTATAGCGGCCGGGGTAGGTAAGTTCGAGACGTTTTTTCATATTCAGCATCCCAATTCCGCTTCCACTTAGATCATTGGCAGGCTTGTGATGGTCAGAATTCTCGCAAACAAGTGTAAGTTTTCCATTGCTTTCCATGATTCTGATATTTATGAACGATGGAAGGGAGGCACTTACGCCATGCTTGAAAGCGTTCTCTATCATGGAAACAAGAAGAAGAGGCACTACGGGTATCTTCCTGTCGGCAATCTCAATCTGCATTGTGACTTCTGTCCTGTCGTTACATCTCAGACTCATAAGAGAAACATAGTCGCGCATGAAATCGATCTCTTTTCCGAGTTCCACGCTTTTTTTCTCCGATTCATATATGGCATAACGCAACAGATCACTTAGCTGGCCGATAGAATCCTGCGCCTGGTCGGGATCAATACATACAAGACTGCTTATATTGTTGAGTGAATTGAAAAGGAAATGCGGATTTAGCTGATTCTTAAGCCACATAAGTTCTGCCTCCGTGCGGCGGTGAGTCTCTTCGGCAAGCTGCTGTCTGATGGCCAGGGTACGAAGATAGTTACGTATAGCTATGGCAATGCCCAAGGCACCCAAATCCATGATAAAGGAGACTATGACTCCCATTATGATTCCGAGCCGGTAATTGTCGGGCAGTGACTCCTGATTGTTGAATGCCACATAAAGTATAGGGAAGTTGACAACGAGCATGAGTGCCATATTCGACAATACAAACCATATCCTACTACGCTCACGGAAGAAAATGAGAGGAATCAGAAGGTAATAATTGACGAAATAGATTACCACCACCGGGATGATTCCCGAAAACAGAAGATTGAGCAGTATGAATGATTCCTCTCGGTTACCTCCCGCCAAGTATGTGATCAGTGGGGCGGTGCAAATCAGGATTCCCCACCCCATGAGCTGAAGGAGGAATCCTGAAACCGCTCGATATATTTTCTTTCGATCCATGTCTACAGGCGTATTATGGATGCAAAGATAAGAAATATAATGGAATAAACCGCGTCATTTACCCATCATTCCGGGAAGAGCCTCCATATTTGACGTATGCTCTATGTAATCACTGTCAAGCTCTTTCAATTCTTTTTTACTTTTTGCCGAGAGATTGCCGAAAGAATAGGAGAGTCCCACGTTGAAGTTCATTATCGGCACACTGATGGAATTATGTGTTATGAATCCCGCTGTCGAGCTGTAATTTTCCATTTTAATGTCGCCACCTTTCGAGAGTCCTGTCAAGAAGCCCGCGCTGACGTTAAGTCTGTCATTAAGAAACGCTCGGGAAAGATTAAGTGAGATCATCTTGAAACCATTGTTCCATCCTTGCAAATTATAAGTCTTCGATGAAGCGATGATATATGCGGCAGCCTTTATGTCAAGGGGAAGAGTTTGCTGTAGGCCGACCATGACATTCCAGTTCCAGCCGGAATTGGATTGTGAAAGGATCACGCTTTTCAAACTTGTATATCCTAAGCCTCCGTTAAGGATAAAACGAGTGTTTTCTCCGGCCATCCAGTTTATGTAGGCATCAAGCCTCAGGTTATTCCTCTTGGCGACATTTCCATATGTGGTGTTGAGGATGTTGTCGGAGTAGAAACTATATCGCTCTATCCCGTTGCCTGTATAGCTATCACTGATCCGCGCATTGAGCATCAGACGTCGCGAGAAGCGGTTGTAGGATATGCCCACGTTATGTGTCTTCTCTACATCCAGTTCCGGATTCCCATAAGTGATTTCTGTAGGATTGGAGTTGTCGATGAAGGGATTCATGTAAGATATACCGGGCCGAGATATTCGCATATTGTATGTGGCGGCGAGACTGTTTGAAGCATTCATCGCCCACGAAATGCTGGCAGACGGCACAAATGTGCCATAGTCTCTTGAGAAATCATTGCCATCGGACGTTTTAAAATCGACATCATGCCATGTATGCTCATAACGAAGTCCTGCTTTCCCAGTGAACGCTCCTGATGCGATACCATATTCAGCATAGGCCGCTCCGATGTTGTTATGGCTTCTATAATCAGTAGCCGATGATTTATCCGGATCGTCGAAATGAGAGAAAGAGGATGAACGGGCTTTTCTCAATGCCAGTTTCATCCCGGCCTCTAAGGAATGTCCTTCACGCGGTTTTGTAGAGAAATCAGCCTGGAGTATATGTTCTGTTGTTGTCTCCGGGCTCTTTATAATACGGTCAGAGAGATCGATAAGGTTCTCTTCGGGGGCGGAGAAATTGAATGAGTTTTCGTTGTCGCTATGCTCACTTGAGAACTGATAAATTAGCGAAATATCTGAATGGCGTGCATCTCCGAAACCATGGCTTAACGAGAGACTTCCGTTCACGCTTAAACGGTCAAGGTCTATTTCACCATTATTTGAATAATCGAGAAGATTCAAGCCTTGGGGAGTGGTAATGGAATTAGCGGAAGAGAAACCGGTGTTCATCCTAAAACCATTGATGGCGCCCGATATGCCAATGTCGGTCAGGGAGTCGATGGCATAGCTTGCGTTGATATTGCCTAAAGAGAAATCTATCTTTGGCTTGCTTGTACTTTCTGATGAAATGATACGGTCGGGAAATACCTGACTTGTGATAATATCCGTTGTTCCAGGCTCAAGACGTGACAATGTGCCATTGAGACTATACGAAAATCTTCCGTGCTGCCCTGATAGATAGAGGGAGCCGTCATAACCTTTTACACCGGCATGTACTCCGGCGGAAGCTGTATATCCATCGCTAACATTTTTGTCGGATGCTGCCATTACCAGGTTAAGTACACCTCCGGCACCCTCAGCATCATATCTTGCTCCGGGATTTGTGACTACCTCTACAGTCCTTACTACCGAAGCCGGCATTGATTTGAATATCTTCGAAGGGTTGCCTGAGAAAAGGAGGCTCGGTTTGCCATTGACATATACCTGGAAATCAGACGACCCATTGACAGTAATATTGTCTTCGCCATCAACAGAAACCATAGGCACTTTCCTGAGCATGTCGAGGAGGGTATAGGTCTTGGAGTCTGAATCTTCCTCAACGTTGTATGTGAGTTTGTCGGCCGAGGCTTTTACTATCTGGCGCACTGCGACGACCTCAAGTTCATCGAGCAATGAGGTGTCATCCTCCATCGAAAGAGTACCGAGATCAATTGTCTCATCTCCTGCAAGGGAAATATTATGTATAATGGGCTGCTTCCCCACGGCCTCGACAATTATTCGGAAAGTGCCTTTCCCATCAATTTTTCCTGTGAAGTTACCTGCCGAATCCGCAGCAAAAGTGGTCATGGGTCTTACAGTGTCGTTCACGCTGAATACTCTTACCGTTGCATACGGAATAACCTCTATGCAGGAATCTCGGAGAGTGCCCCTGACTATAGCTGCCGAGGCAAAACCTGGGATAATAATGGAGCAAAGGGAGAGGAGAGATGTTGAAAGATTCATTTTCATATTGATACTGTATGATTGTTGACATTTATTTTCGATGTCAAAATTACAGCCATATGAAAAAGGAAGCAATGAAAATTCGACGAATGCCCGTATTTATTCGACGAATTTCCGGATATCTTCCAGGGAAATGATTACGCCCGCTTAAGCGAGGGCTTATGCGGGCGTCCATTATGTTGTCAAATATGTCGTGCGGTCAATGTGCTTTCGCACTTTTCCGCCGGAGATTCATTCTCCGAGATAGCTCTTGAGGAGTTTACTTTTCTGTCCCTTGAGCCTGCGAATCGCTTTCTCTTTGATCTGACGCACACGTTCACGTGTGAGATCAAACTTGGCGCCAATCTCCTCAAGTGTCATCTCCTGGCATCCGATGCCGAAGAACATCTTCAGGATCTCGCGCTCACGATCGTAAAGCTGGCGCAACGCGCGGTCAACCTCCTTCGAGAGTGACTCCTGATTGAGAGTGGAATCGGCCATAGGACTGTCGTCATTGGGGAGCACGTCGAGAAGAGAATTGTCTTCTCCATCGACAAACGGAGCATCGACAGAGATATGACGTCCGGAGACCTTGAGAGTGTCGGAGACCTTGTCTACGGGAAGACCGAGACGGTCGGCGAGCTCCTCAGGTGAGGGGCGGCGCTCGTTCTCCTGCTCGAATTTGGAGAGCTCCTTGCTGATCTTGTTGAGTGAACCTACCTGATTGAGAGGAAGGCGCACTATACGGCTCTGCTCAGCGAGAGCCTGGAGGATCGACTGACGGATCCACCACACGGCATAGGAGATGAACTTGAAACCTCGTGTCTCGTCGAATTTCTGAGCGGCCCGGATAAGTCCGAGATTACCTTCATTGATAAGGTCAGGAAGGCTTAGACCCTGGTTCTGGTATTGTTTCGCCACAGACACAACAAAACGTAGGTTAGCTCTTGTAAGTTTCTCGAGGGCTGCATGGTCCCCTTTCTTGATTCGCTGCGCGAGCTCCACTTCCTCGCTGACAGAAATCAGTTCCTCACGGCCTATTTCCTGCAGATACTTGTCGAGAGAGGCGCTTTCGCGGTTGGTGATCGATTTAGTTATCTTAAGCTGTCTCATAGTTTCCTTCCAAAAAAATACTGCCCGGGGACGTTTTCAAGCATCCCTACGAGGCTTATGTGGCTTGTCAGCCAATTTATGAACGTATGGCAAGCGAGAATGTTGCATAATAACAGGAAAAATAACAATAAAAAACCGCCCGAAGCGATCTTCGGACGGTTTTAATATGAATCAAAGCATTTTACTCCTGAGCAAGATTTACAGCATAGTAATATTTCTTGCCGGTGGGGTAGAGGCCGGTAATGAACATCACCTTGTCGCTCTCTCCGGATTTCATTATCTGGTTGTAGATCATCTCCACGTCGTCTGAGCTGTTGACGCGGTTGCCGTTGATCTCGGTGATAATGAAGCCATCTTTTATTCCGGCGTCCCTGAATGCACCACCCTTGAGACCTGTGACCTTCACTCCGTTGGATATACCGAGGTTACGTTTGGTCTCCTCTCCGATTTTCATGAACGCACATCCGATCTCAGAGAAATCACCCTTCTTAGTGATAGCTGTGCTGCCCTGTGAATTGCGGAGTGTGGCGCTCTTGGTATATTTCTTATTGTCGCGTATGTAGGTAACGCTGATCTGGTCGCCGGGACGGAATTTGTTGAGCTGCTCCTGAAGTTCGGGGAATGTGTGGATCTCGGCGTCATTGATTCCTACGATCACATCTCCACTCTGAAGTCCGATCTCCTTCGCGGTACTTCTGTCTGTGACTTCCATAACCATAAGTCCGCTCTTCGTCACAGTTATGCCTTTCTCCTTGGCAAGTTTGGAATCAAGCTCAGTGATTGTGCATCCGAGCATGGCGCGCTGCACCGAACCGTATTGCTTAAGGTCGGTCATGACTTTTTTCACGATTGATGTCGGTATGGCGAAAGAGTAGCCGGTGTAGCTGCCGGTGTTGGAGTAGATGGCGGAGTTGATGCCGATAAGCTCACCCTTGAGATTGACGAGCGCTCCTCCCGAGTTGCCGGGATTCACTGCTGCGTCAGTCTGGATAAACGACTCAATGCCCATTTTTCCACCACGTGAGTTCTGGCTTATGCTGCGGGCCTTTGCGCTGACAATACCGGCTGTGACAGTCGAATTGAAGCCAAACGGATTACCCACGGCGAGCACCCATTCTCCGATTTTAAGATCTTCGCTGTTGCCGAAGGTGATAGGTGTGAGTTTTTCTGCGTCGATCTTTATCAATGCGAGATCGGTGGCCTCGTCAGTGCCTATGATCTTTGCCTCATAGGTGGAGTTGTCGTTAAGAAGCACCTCAAGTTTGTCGGCACCGTCAATCACATGATTGTTGGTCACGATATAACCGTCTTCCGAGATTATCACTCCGGATCCGAGACCGCTCTGCACCGGCTCATTGTTTCTCTGCTGCTGGCGGGGTTGCTGCTGGCGCTCCTGAGGGCCGAAGAAGAAATCAAACATGCCGAAAGGATCATAGCCTCCGCCACGGTTGCCATAGGGATTCTGTCGCTGGGCGGTGAAGCTCTTGATGCATACCACGGTATTGACAGTGTTCTCCGCAGCTACAGTGAAGTCAGTGTCGAACGATGCCGCATTGCTGGTGCGGATGAATTGAGGGGTGTTGTTAGCATGATTGTCGGCGCATGCCGGCGAAACGAGAATCGCGAGCGACGCGAACAATGCAGGAATGCTGTATCTCTTCATGTCTTTAAAATATGTAAGGTTTTATTGGTTCTCTCGATTATGGAAGCGTGGAAATCTGCTCCGGTAAAAACTTCGTGTCGGTATTGTCCGGCATGATCTTTTTGCCTCCGATATACTATCAATGCAAAATTCTCTCCAATATTTCATGGGAAGGCGCCTTTGACAATCTCTTTTAAGTTAATTTAATGAAAGAAAAAGTCAACATCTAAAATTATTAAAAAATTATGGATGTATCTGAATTTTACACTAATTTTGCACATCCGGATAGCAGAAACCGATAATCGTAGTCTCTGTCCGGAGATTTGCATAGAGATTCCTGTATGAGAAACAACTTTATCAATATAAACAGATACATGGCCAAGAGAGTAAACGTCATATTTCTCGCTGCCACGATGCTCTGTATGGTTTTCACATCGTGCCACTCCTCAAAAAAAAGTGGCGGAAATGACAGGCCTGTCATAGTCGAGTCAGTAAAAGTCGGCAAACTCCATGGGAAAGAGAAAAAAATCGTGGAAGAGGCTCTCTCATGGATGGGAACTCCTTACCGTTATGCCGGAAGTTCCAAAGGGAAAGGCACCGATTGTTCCGGACTTGTGCTGAAGGTATACGAAGAGGCTGCGGGAGTGAAGCTCCCGAGGAATTCCGGCAAGCAGGCGGAATTCTGCAAGAAAGTAAAGAAAAAATCTGTAAAAGCCGGCGACCTTGTGTTTTTTGCTACCGGAAAAGATGCTGAAAGGATTTCACATGTAGGCATCATGATTGACGGAAACAGATTCATACATGCCTCTACAAAAAAGGGCGTGATAATCTCTGAATTGACAACACCTTATTATGAAAGAACATTCAGGATGTGTGGAAGAGTACCAGACTTATAAGCATGACACATAGATACGCATAATAATGACGCCGATACCAGCGAGGTATCGGCGTCATTATTATGCGTACGTCCGGATATGCCTCAAAGTCTAATGCGCTGATCAATGAGGCCGTTGACGTAGACAGTCAGGTTTGTTCCGTCATAGACCATTCTCATGCGGAATGATTCCCCGGGAAGTGGTTCATGCCATTTGCCGTCTGTGCCGCGGCGCGTCTTTTTCCATATGTCTGATGTGGCAAGACGATTAGTACTTTTGTAGACGTTCTTCCGGTATCTGACCTCCGGGCGCCCGCTGTCCTTATCAAGACGATAGGAGAGGTGTCCCATGTCGAGAATCATACCATCCGCAGGCACATTGTCGGGAATTACATCAAACTCATAGTCAAAAGTCTTTTTCTTATCAAATTTTACCTTTTTCGCGGGGAGTGGATTACCCTTTTTTATTTGATTCGGGAAACCCTGAAAACCTGAATGTATTCCCGAGGCATAACCTTCGGGCTGCCAGTCGCTGACGATCCAGTCGTAATAATTGCCATGCATCCATGTGAGACGAAGAGGGGAGTCTTCAGATCCGGGAAGTATGTAAGGCCGGACGTTGTTAAGACGCGAGTTCTTTGTCACAGCTTCTTCGGATATGACATTGCCATCATCGCCAAGTGTGTATTTCACAATCTCATACACTTCTCCATTGATCCCTTTCACAGGCACTGAACAATAGACAATATTCACATCGGCAGGATCTATGGCCATTCCTCCGCTATAGCATCTCTCATGATCCGGAGTCTGGTGGAAATGGCCTCCGGCAGATGCCAGCCAAGTCTTTCTCCATTCGTTGCCTGTCCATTTCGCATAGTAATAGTCATGTTTTTTCTTATCGGGGCTTATCCTGACCATTGCGATTACGGGGTTGCCATTGCTGTCGGATGCAAGTTGCCATACCCAATCGCGCACTTCGGGACTGTCGACAACCATATAAGGATATTTCTCTATAAAATCTTTGTGGGTGTTCACCTTAAAAGGCCCCTCGGCTATTGATGAGAGAACGTTTCCCTTACGGTCAAGCAACCGGAGACCATTGATATCAATCTCATTGTAATAAAGAAAATTGGGGATCTCATTATCTGGATGTCCGGTGGTATATGTCAGACGTATACGGCTTTTACCATCGGAATCATATTTGGCATAAGGGCGCGCTCCGGTCGACTGCACAATCTGGTAAGGGCCGAGGTCGAACGCTACGTCACCATTCCCGTCGGGCATAGTGAGACGGGCGATTGTCGGATGCCAGTTTATACCGCGCCAGCAGAGATAGATATGTTCCGGGTCATCAGACAGAATGAAGGGGGAGGGGTAAGTAGTGTTGTTGGCAGTGGCAAGCACCTTCTCCTCACCAAGGGTAGTCAGGTCGCCGGGTTCTCGGGTGACACGGTAGTAGAAACATGGTTCGTCAGTATGGCGGGAATAAAATACCATGACTCTGTCATCAGGGAGCACAATAAACGTAGGATTGTCATGGTCATCAGGCTGGAACCATGAGCGCACGAGCACTTCTTCCTGTCTTCCGGCCTTGAAGTCATACTGCATGGCTTTGATATTGCCGTGTGCGTCGATATATCCTATATAGGCATTATCAATTTTACCGTCGTAACTTTTGTGGCGTAGCGCTCTCGGATCGGCAAACCAGCACCAGGCTCCCTCTTCGGTCATCACATTCCCTTCATCGACCACTCCTTTGTCATCTTTCTGGTAGACTCTCGCATAGTCTATCTCATATTTCATCGGCAAGGAGGAATCATCGACAGGACCACCATTATCCCCACCCAAAGCAAGATTCAGAAGAAGATAGAGGGGTTTGCGGAAAGGATTAATACCTTGCCCTAACGATCCGTTGACAGTTGTCGTGAGCAGAATCTCATTGAGAAGTTCATCATCGAGATAGAGCCTGATAGATTTATCGTCCCAGTCCATTCGCCAGATATGGAATTTTTCCGCCCATTGCGGATCTCGGTCAGTGAAATGTGAGAATGGAATCTTGGCACTGTTCCATACGGCATCATAGCGCTTGTCGTTACCCCAGCAAGCATTGGCAAGAATATGCGGCTTACCATCTATACGGTAATATTCCATGACATCAACCTCTCCGCATGAAGGCCACTCCATTCCGTCGCCATGCAGCCATATGGCCGGCCATGCACCGCCGGCTACAGGGATCTTCGCCTTCACCTCAAGTCGGCCATAACGGAAATCCATCTTTTTACGCGTAGTCACGGAAGAGGAAGTATAGCCGATATATTCGCGGTTTTTCCTCCAGTCGTCGCTGCTGCCGTCAAACCAAGGGTTCTTTCTCCCTTTGGCTTCCTTGCGCCCTTCGATAATCAGTTTTCCATCGCGGCAATATGCGTTTTCGGGTTGATACCACTGAGCCTCGTGATTGCGTGTGAAGCCGTTCTCATAATTCCATATTGTCGTGTCGAGAGGCCCATCGGTGTTGAATTCGTCACTCCAAACAAGTCTCCACCCGGTCTGGGTCATGGATTCTGAAGACTGAGCGCAGACAACCGACGGCAGTGCCACAAGACATGCGGCCAATGCTGATCTAATGTATCTGTAATGGGAAAGTATCATGATTTTAGGATTTTTGTTTCTGCAAAAATAACCAATAAGGATAAAAACCACAAACCCATTATCGGCTTATGAAAGAAAAAGACCTCAATTTGAACAAAAAGACAATGCATTTGACTTTTATGGAACTGCAACGGCAATACGAAACAGAGACATCATCCCTATGGAATGACGTCTCTGTAAGAATTCGTGCCAGTTGGAAGTTGTTAAAAAAACTTCTAAGACATACGATCAGAGTATCGACGCGAGTTTGGCCTCAAGGTCGGCGATTTTCACGAGACCCACGCTGCGTTCCTTCAGTTCTCCGTCTTTGAAGAAAAGTACAGTAGGGATGTTGCGGACACGGTTCTCCGTAGCGATCTCATCGTTGTCGTCGATGTTGAGTTTGCCGATTGTCACCTGTCCGGCATATTTCTCTGCAAGCTCTTCCACTATGGGGCCGAGTTTGATGCACGGGCCACACCAGGTTGCCCAGAAATCGATTACCACTGGTTTGCCAGACGCGATGGCCTCACGGGCTGTCTGGTCGTTGAATTCCATTGCCATTGTTTAAGTTTTAGTTGGTTATAAATGTTATCAGTCTCTGTTCTATCATATGGTCACAATGCCGGATGGAGGAAATGTGCATCAGACTGTGAGCACTTTGTATTTCACGCCCCAGTCGTCGAGAAAATCCACAAGATCTTTCGATATGGGGAATTTTTTACGTGAATGCACTTTCACAATTTGCCGCGTCTCCGGATTGTAAATCTCTATGAAAAGGTCGCCCGGACGCTCGTCGGGAGTAAATGCCAGAAGTTTGCTGAAGAAATCTTCCGTATCGAAACGATAGTCGAGATATATGCTGACGGAATTAGCCATAGTCCCTTTCATGGAATCGAGAGAATAGACTTCGTCGATATTGGCGTCTATCTTTGTGGGATCCCATCTCCCGGGCACGACATTCACTTTCATAAAGACTGTGTCGCCCACAACAAATCTGTTCTTGTGTGCCTCAAACGCCTTACCGAAGATGTTGAAGCTCACTGAGCCTGATTTATCCTCTATAGTCAGCTGCCCATATTGGTTGCCGTTTTTGCTTGTCTTTACATTGAATGCCGTTACGAGGCCTCCCATAGTCAGCTTGGCCCCCGCGACCTTCTTGTCTTCGAAATCGGCACACTGGCAGTTGCATCCATAGCGCAGCTCCATATAATATGGATCTAAGGGATGCGCGGATAGATAAATTGTGACGAGTTTCTTCTCTTCATCAAGCAACTTTATCCTGTTCCAGGGCTCCACCTTCGGGATAGGAGGTTTGGCTGTGTCGATCGGTTCCATGTCGCCGAAAAGGCTCACCTGAAGTGAGTTCTTGTCGTTCTGTATTGTCTGTCCGTATTTCACGAGCATGTCAGTCCAGGTAGTGTCAAACATCGGCTCCACAAAAATCTCGCGCATATAGCCCATCGAATCAAAAGCACCGGCCATAGCCATGTTCTCTATGGAGGATCGGTTGCAGGCACTGAGATTCACTCTCTCCACGAAATCATAAATATCCTTGAAAGGACCGTTGGCCTCACGTTCCTGAATTATCGCGGTCACGGCATTTGCGCCGACACCTTTCACAGCTCCCAGACCGAAGCGGATCTCTCCCTTCTTGTTGACGCCAAACTTCTCACGGCTCTCGTTGATGTCAGGACCCTTCACATCGATACCCATGCGAATGCATTCGTCCATTATCTTCTTGAGTTTGTCGGCGGCACTAAGATTTCGGCTGAGCACTCCGGCCATATATTCGGCAGGGTAGTTGGCTTTCAGATATGCCGTCTGATAAGCAACCCAGGTGTAGCAAGTGGCATGGCTCTTGTTGAATGCATATGAGGCGAATTTTTCCCAGTCTGCCCAAATTTTCTCGAGGACTTCCGCCTTATGGCCGTTTTTCTGACCCTCGGCCATAAACTTTACCTTAAGTTTGGCCATTTTGTCGATCTGCTTCTTTCCCATGGCTTTGCGGAGCATATCGCTCTCGCCTCGGGTGAAATTGGAGAGAAGACGGGAGAGAAGCATCACCTGCTCCTGATAGACAGTGATACCATATGTCTCCTTAAGGTATTTCTCCATGATCGGGATATCGTAGACAATCGGTTCCTCTCCGTGCTTTCGCTTTATGAAGGAGGGGATATAGTCCATAGGCCCCGGACGATAGAGGGCGTTCATGGCTATGAGATCCTCAAACTTTGAGGGTTTGAGATCTCGAAGAGAGTTCTGCATGCCAGCAGACTCAAACTGGAATGTGGAGGTGGTACGTCCGTCGCAATATAGTTTAAAAGTGGCGGGATCGTCAAGAGGGATATTCTCGATGTCAAGATCGAAGCCGCGTGTCTGCTTTATGTTGGCGAGGGCTTCCTTTATTATCGACAGCGTTTTGAGGCCGAGGAAGTCCATCTTGATCAGGCCGGTCTCCTCAATGAGCGAGCCCTCATATTGCGTTGAGATCACCTTTGATCCGTCGGCGTCGGTGGCCATTGACACCGGCACCCAGTCGGTTATGTCGTCACGGCAGATAATGACACCACAGGCATGTATGCCCGTACCACGCACATTTCCCTCAAGCTGGCCGGCGTATTTCATGACTTCCCTCACCAGGGGATTCTCATTGTGGGTCTCGGCCTCGAACTCCTTACAGTATGCCAGGCAATTCTTGAAATTGATCTTCGGCGACTTTCCGTTGACCTCCGGCAGACGATCCGGCACGAGCTTGGCGAGTCGGTTCGATTCTGGCAAAGGAAGTTCCATAACCTTGGCCACATCTTTGATGGCGGATTTAGTAGCCATGGTCTGATAGGTGATGATATGCGCCACCTTCTCGGCACCGTATTTCTCGGTGACGTATTTAAGGGTGGTGTAGCGTCCGTCGTCATCGAAGTCGACATCGATATCCGGAAGCGAGATACGGTCAGGGTTAAGGAATCGTTCGAAAAGAAGATCGTATTTGATAGGGTCGATCTGGGTTATGCCGAGGCAATAGGCGGCGGCCGATCCGGCGGCCGATCCACGTCCCGGACCTATGCTCACACGGAGTTTGTTTCGTGAGGTGTTGATGAAGTCCTGCACAATAAGGAAGTATCCCGGGAAACCCATGGTCTTCATGATATAGAGCTCGAATTTGAGACGTTCGGCCACCTCTTCCGGCAGCGGATCGCCATAACGCTCCTTGGCACCCTGCATGGTAAGCATCTCGAGATAATCGGCTTCGAACTTGATGCGATACAGCTTGTCGTAGCCTCCGAGCCGTTTTATCTTCTTTTCGGCATCTTCCTGTGAGAGCACGACGTTGCCGTTCTCATCACGGGTGAATTCGTTGAAAAGATCCTCTTCCGTCAGCCGGCTGCGGTATTCTTCCTCTGTGCCGAATTCCTTCGGAATCTCGAAGTTGGGCATGATGGGGCCGTGGTCTATGCTGTAGAATTCCACTTTGTCGAGTATCTCTCCCGATGTTGAGAGCGCTTCGGGGATATCGCCGAAGATCTTGTTCATCTCCTCAGTGCTCTTGAGCCACTCCTGTTTGGTGTAGTGCATGCGTGGCTCGGAGAAGCGCTTCTGCATCGACACGCATATCAGTCGGTCGTGGGCTTCGGCATCCTCTTCATTTGTGAAATGCACGTCGTTGGTGGCCACTACCTTTATACCGTGTTTCTGCCCCATCTTCACAAGAAAGTCGTTTACCTTCACTTGCTGAGGATATACATCGCGGTTAGCGTTTTCCTTGAATGTCTGGTGGCGCTGAAGTTCAAGATAATAATCATCGCCGAATGTAGCCTTATACCATAGTATCCTCTCTTCGGCAGCCTGAAGATCGTCGTGCATTATGAACTGAGGCACCTCACCGCCGAGGCAGGCTGAACATATTATAAGTCCGTCACTATGCAGGGCAAGCTGCTCGCGGTCTGTCCTCGGCTTATAGTAATAGCCGTCAGTCCAGGCTTTACTCACGAGCTTTATCAGGTTATGATATCCTGTACTGTTCTTTGCGAGCACTATAAGGTGATAACCGTTGTCGCTTTTGTCTTTCTTATCGGTAAGTTTCTCACGGGCAACATACATCTCACAACCGAGAATGGGCTTGAATTTCTCCTCGTCGGGCTTACCGGAGTTCTTCTTATTGACATAATTAAAGAATTCCTTGATACCAAACATATTGCCATGGTCGGTCAAGGCTATTCCTCTCATCCCGTCAGCTATGGCTTTGTCTACGAGTTCCTGCACGGAGGCTTTGCCGTCAAGCAGGCTGTACTGTGAGTGTACATGTAGGTGTGTGAATGGTATCATGGTTATATCCGTGAGCTATAATTGTTTATAATTTCGGGAGCGACATTCGGTTTATGCATGCATGAAACCGGCCGCAATGGATGGATCCATCACGGCCGGTTTTACTGTCCTGCCGTCTGTCCTTAAGATAAACGGCTAAGGATTGCCTTTATTTTTCGATTGGCTGTTTTATTTAGCGGTCTTCTGCATCAGGTGACGTACGGCGCCCTCAAGCTGTGCGTCTATACCCTTCTCCACATCGGCAGGTGCGTTGTAGATCACGACATCGGGATTGAGCTGGGTGTTTTCAAGCACTGTGCCGTCGTTGGCCATGTTGGTGACTTGCGGGATACCGAAAACGATCGAGGGATCGATCTGATTCTCCCACCACACTGCTGTCATTGTGCCGGGAATAGGAGCTCCGATCACTTCACCGATTCCAAGAGTCTGGTAGGCATAGGGGGTGCCATGTGCGTCACTGTAATTGCTCTCGTTGACAAGCATCACGGAGGGTTTGTTCCACTGTGCGAACGGCTCTTCACCGATCTTGCGGCCTCTCGGGTTATAGGTCACATATTTGTGGCCGCTGAGAAGGATGGCGATATCATTGTGGAGCCAGCCTCCGCCATTATGGCGTGTGTCGACGACTACAGCATCGCAGTCGCGGTATTTACCGAGTATGCGGTCGTATACGGTCTGATAGCTCGAACCGTCCATACCCCTTACATGCACGTAGCCTATACGGCCACCTGAGATACTGTCTGTGATGCGTTCATTGCGTTCCACCCATCTCTGATAGGCCATGTTCGATTGCGTGCCTGCGGAGATAGGCTTGACTGTGGCGGAAGCGGTCTTGCCGTCGGCCTTGCGTATGTCAAGACGAACTTTCTTACCGGCTTTTCCCTCAAGTAGTGGGAAATAGTCTTTCCCGGCAAGAATTTTCTCTCCGTCGATGGCAGTGACGATGTCGCCGGGACGTATGCCTGCCGCTTTCGATGCAAGAGGTCCCCTGGGGAATATCTCGGCAACTTTAAGACCATCGCCTGCATAAGACTCATCAAAATAAGCTCCGAGATATGAAGTCGAGAGCGGTGCTCCGTTGCCATAATACCGGCCTCCGGTATGGGATGCGTTGAGTTCGCCGAGCACCTCGCTGAGCAGTGTGGCGAAATCGCGGTTGTTGGAGATATAGGGGAGGAACTCGCGATAGTGATCAGTATAATATTTCCAGTCTACGCCATGCATGTTGACATCGTAGAATTTATCGGCCACCTGCTTTGCCATATGGTCGTATATGTAAGCCCTCTCAAGCGACGGTTTACGGTCATAGGGTGCCTCGAATTCAACATCTTTCACGTCTGAGCTTCCGAGATTGACTTTCTTTATGCCATAGTTCGTAAGCACGAAAAGGTTCTCACCTTTCTTGTCGGGGTTGAGCTGTCCGGCAACTCCTTTGAGAAGCACCTTGGTCTCACCTTTCTTGAGATCCGATACGATGATGTTGTAGCCACCCTCCGTGGCACCGGCCACATAATAGAGTTTGTCGCCTTTGGGTGAAAGATAATAGTCCCATATGCTTGCAGACCGGTTTGTAAGCCTGCGGGTACGGTAGCGGCGGTTGTCGAGATCGAGTGGCGTTTCCTTCACCTCTTCCTTATCAGCGTCGGCTTTCTTTCCTTTCTTATCTTTCTTCCCTTTCTTTTTATCATCTTTCTTGTCCTTATCGCTGTCCTTGCTCTCTTTTTCGGCTTTCTCGGCAAGGGCTGCCTCTTCCTCAGTGTAGTTGAACTTCTCCCAGGCCTCCGGATCAAGCACCATGATCATCACGTCTTCCTGAGCGCCCCACGATCCTTGTGCCTTCATGCCGTATTTGCTGGAGGTATAGGCTACGGCTTTTCCGTCGAGCACCCATTTCGGAGTGGAGTCGGAATGTCCGCTCTCAGTCAGGTCGACCACCTGCGAGCCATCTGCCCTGGCAATCGCCACATCGGTATTGTTCCAGCCACCGTTGCCGATATAGGAGATCAGTATCCATTTTCCGTCAGGGCTCCATGAGAAAGGTACGTCGCCGTCGGAGTAGGAATAGTTGTATTTGCCGTCGAGGGCAGTGTTGACTTTCTTTGAAGCGACATCAATGACCTTCAGCTCTGTACGGTCTTCGAGGAAAGCCACTTTCTTGCCGTCGGGCGAGAACTGAGGCTGCATGGCGGATGTGCCGCACTTATAGAGAGGCTCTATCACTATGTCGGTGGCATAAGCGAATTCCTTCTCCTTGTCGTCTTTTATCCTTGCGATGAAAAGCTGCCAGATGCCGTCGACATCGCTATCGAAAACTATGGAACGGCCATCGGGAGAGAAACTTGCGGTACGTTCCTGGGCCGGAGTATCAGTGATACGCTTGGTGGTCTTGTATTCGGTAGATGTCACGTAAAGGTCACCACGGTAAATGAACGCCACCTGTTTCCCGTCGGGCGAGACGGTGATATCTGACGCGCCACTTCTTACATATCTCTTTACCAAGTCGCTGTCATAGTCATCGGTATTAACCGTGACGTTTACTTTCTGAGGCTCTGAACCGGGGCGCAACGTATAGATGTCGCCGTCCCAGGAGAATGCGAGCAGACCGTTTGATGCCGCCGAGAGCGTACGAACGGGATGCTTGGAGAATTTGGTGAGCTGTTTTGCGGTCTTGCCGTCAATCGAACTCTCGAAAACGTTGAGTGTGCCGTCCTTATCGCTTACAAAATAATAGGTGTCTCCTTTACCCCACACCGGCGACTGGTCACCACCGTTGTAATCAGTGAGCTGGCGGAAACTGCCGTTGTCATAAAGCCATACATCGGCTGTGCCGGAAGAATGTTCATGTTTGCGGAGCACATCCTCCACTCCTTTACGATCCTGATATAGGAGCTGACCTTTTGAGTTGGCGTTTGCGGATGTTACCGGTACCGAAAGATAGAGGTGCGGACGCGGACTCTCGTTATTGACGTTGATGGTATACATCTGTGTCAGGAACGGCGAGCGTGCCGTGTTTCGTCCCACAAGTTGGGAGGCGTTGAAAAGAAGCGTGGAGTCATTGATGAAAGTTAAAGGCTTTTCGTTGCCGCTGTTTGTTGTGAGACGCCGTGGCTTCCCTCCTTCTGACGATGTGATAAAGATATCGTCGCTCCCCTCCCGGGTGCTCATGAAGACTATTCTCTTGCCGTCGGGAGTCCAGACCGGCATGCCGTCATACTCACTGTTGGAGGTGATCTGTGTGGCCTGACCACCTCCGGCCGGCACGGTGAAGATATCTCCTTTATAGGTGAAGGCTATTTTTGTGCCGTCGGGTGAGATCGCCACATCGCGGAGCCACCTGGCGTTTTCAGCCGCCGATGTCGCGAAAATTCCTGTGGCCAGAAGCGAGATTGCTAAAATCCGTTTCATGATTTAAGAATTTAGTTTTAAAGGTGAATGGATCCCAGGCGAGGGGAGTGGCCTGGATTTCAGGATGACCGGCATGCCGGCTTTATACCGCAAAAGTAATGAAACAATACGGGACTGGCAACAAAAAGGGGGGTAAAAAAATTTTTTTGAGTAATTTTGTTGCAAATGGATTTACCTGACGTATTGAAGACAGATGAAAGGAGATTTTTTGACATCGGCATTTAAAAGTCTGCGTTCCCGCCTGAACGCATCGGGCAGGCACGACGATGATTCCGACGACGCTCTTCAGGATGCGTTCTGCCGCCTCTGGGCGCGCAGGAATGAGATCCACGGAGAACGTGAGGCGGAAGGAATGCTCGCTGTGACCGTCAGGAATATCCGCATAGACCGGTTCCGGACCATGGCAGCCCATCCATCCACAGGATTCGACGGAGTGGCGGAACCGGTACAGACGGCTGACGATGACCAGACAATGGAGACCTATGCCAGAGTCAATGCCCTGGTGAATGAATCGCTATCACCACGTGAACGGGAGATACTGCTACGGCGTGACCGCGACGGCTGGGATTTCGATGAACTCGCCGACAGTTTCGGACTTTCGGAGGCCAATGTCAGGATGATTCTTTCAAGAGCGAGAAAAAAAGTAAGAGATCTTTACAGATCGCAGAATGGATAACCTTATGATATGGATTATGGACAAAAGTACGCGACATGAATTGATCGACAGGTATTTCGAAGGTGAACTTTCCCTGGATGAGGAGCGCATGCTGCGGTCGGAACTGCTCCGGCTCACCGATCCGGACAACATTGAGCATGAGGCGCTCGCCGTAATGTCATATTCCCTCTTAAACGCTGATAAGAGGGGGAGGGAGGAAGAGCCGAGGTCAGGTAAAGACGTCGCACTCTTGCAACGCCACAGATGGCTCACCTATACGGCCGCCGCGGTCATTGCTGCGGCTGTCATGACGGTAGGAGTGACCCTCCTGACAGGATCCTCGGTCAGATCTGACTGCTACGCCTATATCGGGGGTGAGCGTATAGATGACCGTGAGACTGTGATGAGGATTCTCGATTCCCAGCTTGACGAGATGAAAGAGGCCTCGGAAGGAATCTCCAGGGAGATAGAGAGCGATCTGGGCGATTTCCGCGATGCCCTCAAAAGCGATGACATCATGTTTGAATCAGAAAACAAAAGGATATGAAAAGAATAATTGCAGTTTTGATGACAGCTTTCATATGTGTCATTCAGGCATATGCCCAGAATGGACTGAATATAGCGCCATTCTTCTCTCCTGAATATACAGCCAGACCGGAAGTGACAATGCTCTCATTAAAAGGTGATAAACTCCATGAAAGAAACCTGACCTGCTATCGCAGCATATCGGTGGAGGGCAATCCCGTGGTTGCAGACAAGATCACGGCTGCTGTGCTTAAGGATGGTGCCGACGCGCGGTCGAAAGAGGTTTCGTATAAAAAAGGAGAGCTCTACTTCGGTTTCTACTTCCTGGGAGGCTCTGACTGGCACCGAAGGTATATACTCTATCTTAACCGCCGTCCTGCAGGGAAAGAGAAGGTCACGCTCATCTTCATTGAGGGCAATGTGGGAGAAAACACGGTGAAAAACATGATAAGGTAAGACTCAGGCCACTTGACTTCCAATAATATTTTGATAAAAATTAAAATTCCACACTATGAATAAGATTATTATGATTATGGCGCTGGTATCCGCCGGCGCGGCGACATTATCGGCACAGGTTCCTGCCGATAATGTCAGAGTGATCGACAACGCCCGTAATGTGATCATAACGAGCAAAGATGGCAAAACCACTGTCACTGCTGATTATACTGACAGAGAAGGCTCCGCGTTGAAATTCCGCTATGATGTGGATGTAGTTCCATCCGATGATATCGACAGGGAGTTTTCCGACAACTGGGGTATGGATTTCCCTTTTATAGGTCCGCGATGCATAGACTGCGAGGAGAAACGGCATGATGCTAAAGTGCGCCGTTATGTCACCGGTTTCAGGCATCTCTACTGGGGCTGGCGCTTCAACGACGGAGATAAAGGCAATGTGAGAAACTGTTTCGAGGTTGGCATACGCGATCTTATAGGCGTGTCCTGGCAAAGACGCGGCTCAGAACTCGAGATCGGAGCCGGAATCGGAATGAAACGTTTTTCTGTGGCTAAGGGATATGCCTACACCAAGGATGGGGATCGGATTCTACCCGTAGCTATGGAAGAAGGTGTGAATGTGCGTCATTCAAGACTTGATATGCTTCTCTTCCATGTACCTGTGTTGTATAACCAACATATCGGTCGTTATTTCAAATTCACTCTCGGCGGTGTGCTCAATCTTAATACATATGCAAAGGCTAACGCAGAGTTTGGCGACGATAAGCATCATGAGAAAATATCATATAAAGGTCTGCAACAGAATCTCGTGACTGTCGACGCTCTGGCAGCAGTCAACATCGGCGGTTTCGGCATATATGCTTCATGGAGTCCGATGAAGCTTTTCAATAAAAAATATGGTCCTGAGCTCAAAGGATGGTCGCTTGGCATAGATCTCGACTTCTGAAGCTCGGAAGTATTTGATTCTGTAAATCAGTTAAAACACACTACGAAATGAAAACTAAAATAATAGCTACGATATTCTCTCTCCTTGCGCTGCCTTCTGTCGCTCTCTGTCAGGAAGTCACCGACACAATTGTTAATGTCCCGGCGGAATCCAAGATAGTGATCACCGAAAACCCCAACGGCACCTTATTTACCGTGACCCCTGTGGACGCTGTTTACGGAGAGGAGGAGTCTCTGCTGGTGAAATACCCTGAGAACGCATCGGTATCATCGCGCCAGACAAGCTTCCGGAGCATCTTCGGACATGGCATAGAGATCGGTGGATGCTGCAGGGATAACGGCTACTGGAGCATCATCGCCGACGGTATCTGCATAGGTCTCAACAGGGCAAACGGACAGGGCTCGCCTGATGCCATGCAATGGTCGAAATCATTTGAGTTAAGCTGGTTGAGCTGTATAGGGGTATCATATTCTTATAAGGCGTTCGCCGTGTCGCTCGGCTTCGGGTTCGACTGGAGAAACTACCGCTGCACGACCTCCGACCTCCGGCTTGTTGTCAACGAAGAAAGGGGTATAACGTGGCAACCTTACGCTGATGGTGAACGTGGCCGCATGTCGCGCTTGAAGACGTTTGCGCTCCAGTTCCCGTTACTTTGCCAGGTGCGCATTCCGGGCACGTCGTTGACCGTGAAGGGCGGACCGATAATGTGTGTCAACACCTACGCCTCCGTAAAATCGGTGTATGATGACCCAGACGGCAATAAATGCGAGGAGTTTGCAAAGGGTATAGGAATCCGTAAGGTCACACTCGATCTTCTCGGCAATGTTTCCTTGAATGGCGGTATCGGCCTTTACGTCAGATACTCACCGATGAAGGTGATGAAATCGCCGGGAATCAATTTCCGGCCACTGACTGTCGGAGTATCCATAGGATTCTGACATATATCAAAAATGATGACGCCATGCGGAAGTTGAAATTTTCCGCATGGCGTCATCATTTTTTAGATTAAGACAAAACTCTAATATCTTAGAAATCCACTCCTAAAGTAAGCATGAACACCCCTGATGTGACGGAATCAAAAGTGTCGAATGTCCCAATAGATGTTGTATGCTGACGCTGGAATTTCATCCCTATCGCAGTATTGTAGGCGATTCCGAGGTTGAAGCCCACGGATTTGCCAAATCGCACACCGACTGATGGAACGAAATAAATGCCGCTGCGTGGTTTGACATAGTATTGATCGCCGCTTGTCCAGGTCATGCAGCCATCGTTCAGGCTGACTCCGAACTGATAACCTATCTTAAGATCTGCGAAAGGTGTGATCTTTCTCTGCCGGTCAAGGGTCCATCTGACGTTGGCATACAGAGGGAAATAGAGAGCGTAGAACTTTGTCTCAGTCCAGCTGTAGCGCGACGAATCATGTTCCTTATAACTTAAAAAATTGGTGTATCCGCCGAATCCTATGCCGGCGAACAGATTCGGCATAACCTGATAGCCCTCGGTTATGTTCATGCCAAATGTAAGGGCAGGCCTGATATTCTTGTATCTGTAATCGCCGGTTGAGAACTCTGTCCCGACGGTGGAAGGGGAACTTCCTGCGTGAAAATCAACAAATGTATGGTAACCCTGTGCCTGCGAAAGCATAGGAAGTATCACCAGGACAAGGATCAATATTATCTTTTTCATAGATGTGGATGCTTTAGAAGATTATTTTTTATGTGTCATATAGCCTGCATGCGATCTTGAACGTGTATTTGCCCAATTGGTAAGATACCATAATCCATTCGACCTGTTGAGGCTTATATCACGTCCTACTTCAATAAGGATATACCCTGATGCTTCACGGTCTATGCCCTGATAAGGATATTTTGCAAAACCTTCAATTATCAGGCAGCCACTGTACGTGTTGGTGACATTGGCATAGGTGGCACTGTCGAGTGTCCATACAAACTCAGTCTGTTCAGCCGAGGGTGTGAATGTCTGGCCGTCGGGCATCGTGAATATGGTATTCCCTGCCTCTTCCGGGTTGCTGGGTGTATATTTAATTTTTATGTCATTGTTTCCACCGGCCCAAATCACGTTTGAATAATAGAGGTCTATCCTGCGATTCTCTGAATATGTCGAGTCGGAAGTGCCGGGCAGCCCATGGATATCGAGGCTGAATTCCTCATAAGTATCCCGATTATAGAAATTATAGCCCCACTCATTCTTTACCGAAGCGGCGGAATCAACCTCTGCCACCGAAATGTTGGCAGCATTAAACATAAGTCGGCTGCTCTTGAACATATGCTCACCCTCAAGCCAGTTGTTGTGATACCATCTGTCATCATGGTTGTTGAAATAGCAGAAGTTCATACGCTCAACGTTGATCAGGATGAAACCTCTGTTGTTGTAGATCGAGCCATCTTTCTCATATGAACTCTCGGCAACAACAGGAAGTGCATATCTGTCACTTCCTTCAGGAATAACACCTCTGTTGACGTTCCATGTGAAAGAATTATTGGACGCGTCGACCTCATATACTTTGCCGTCGGGCATCGTGAATGTGGCGCTTTTTTCCTCCGGGCAGCTGGGATGGAACGTGAAACGGAGTTCATTGTTACCCCCCGCATATACCATGTTGGTATATTCCTTATCGATTCTGACCTCCTCCACGCCATCATTTTCAAGGAAATTTATATAAAAAGAGAAATATGCTGAGGAATCCATAGGCTGTGTCCAATAGTTTCCGTAAGATTCGAGCATCAGGGATTGCGCGTCATCCGGCATCCCGACTGTAAGATTCACCACATCGAAATTTACTTTGTTGGTCTCCCTGCCGGTAAATCTGAATGTCTCTTCGGCTGTGCATGCCGTCAACGTGGCAAGCGCGCAGAGAATATTGATATAATATATCTTTTTCATGTCTGTCAATAGGTTGTTTTAGAAATCGAAACCGATGTTGAGCATCATCACTCCGGAATTGGATTTTCCCAGATCCATGTAATCGGTGCCACCATCATAACTGTATTCCGCGCGTAGCTTCTTCGGGAGCACGACGTTGTAGGAAAGGCCAAGATTTATGCCTATCTTGCTGCCCAAAGCTTTGCGCATGCCGACTGAAGGCATGAAAAACAGTCCGTCGACTCTTTCCCCGAAAAGTGAGAGTCTTTCATTTCCATATGCTGCCTTAAAATAATAATCACTATCGTCTACCAGGGGATTTAGCTGATATCCCAATTTAATCCCGACATAGGGGGCTTCCGACTCGCCGAGTCCGAAATCCCATCTGACATCAGCAAAAATGGGGACACATCCGGAATAAAAGCTATGATCTGCGTAGTGGTAATGGTTGTCGCTGTAATTTTCATTTACCTCGCTATACATCATATTCATTATCAATCCGTAGCCGACACCCACATATAAATTGCGGTTGATCTGCCATCCAAATGAATATGTCATGCCGAAGTTAATCCCGGGATGGATATTGTTGATCGAGAGGCTCCCCGCCTCCACATTTACTTTGCCTCCTATTCCGATGCCACCGTACATGTCGAGCAGAAAGCGGAAACCGCTCGGTTTGCCGGCCCAGCCATTGCCCATCTTCACAACCATGTCGGGTTTGATTTTGCGTTCAAAAGGTTTATATCCCACATATGAGACCCTGATTTTCTCCGCTTTTGCGGGCAGGTCAAAACGGAAAATGCCGTCGATATCGGTGTAAGCAACTTCCGTACGTCCTACAATCTCTACCCTGACACCGGGTAGGGGATTGTTTTTGCTGTCGACGACGGTGCCGGAGACTATCTCCTGCGCCATGATGTCGGCAAGCCACATCATGCATAAGCATAAAGCAATAAATACACGTTTCATGTTTTTGAATTTATTATTAATGGGTGATGGAGTCATTGTCACGCCTCATACTGATTCATTTTGTCTGAATTGCGATATAAAAGAATGTGCGAGTCGTAGTAGTGATCCAGGCCGCAAAGTTAAACATTTTTTTGCATATCCACACAAATACACCGGCAATAACCGAATAATTAGCTCAGGATTGGCATTTCCGGGATTATTTTGTTAAATTTGCAGTTAAAATACTTCTGACTATGATTTCATCAATGACGGGATTCGGCCGAGGATGTGCCCAGACCCCCGCGAAACGGATAAAAGTAGAGATTAAATCACTCAACAGCAAACAGCTCGACCTTTCTCTGAGAGTCCCCACGAGCTATAAGGAGATGGAGGTGCTCTTGCGCACTCCCATAGCCGAGACTCTTGAGAGAGGGAAAGTGGAGCTCACAGCCACTGTGGAAAATATCGCCGCAGGAGGGAGCGCGGTGATAAATGTGGATATTATCGCCTCTTATAAGCAGCAGATTGAGGAGGCTGGCAGAAAACTCGGCATCGCTGATCCTGCCGACTGGTATCCCATACTTCTTCGCATGCCGGAGGCGCTGAAGACCGAATCACCGGAGGCGGATGAAGACGATGTGAAGGCTTTTGAGCTTGCTTGCCGCGAGGCTCTCGACAATCTCGTGGACTTCCGTCGCCGTGAAGGACGTAAGCTCTATGGTTTCTTCGTGGAGAAGATCTCGCGCATCGGCGCCCTCCTTAAGGAGGTTGACGCTTATGAGTCGGAACGTGTGCCGAAAATCAGGGAACGTCTTGAAGAGCAACTCAGCCGCCTGACATCCATAGAATATGACCGCGGGCGCCTCGAGCAGGAACTTATCTTCTATATCGAGAAACTCGATGTCACCGAGGAGAAGCTAAGGCTTTCCACCCATCTCAACTATTTCCTTGAGACTCTGGGCACTGAGGATTCTTATCCGAAGTCGGGACAGGGGAAGAAACTCGGTTTCATCGCGCAGGAGATCGGACGCGAGATCAATACTCTCGGGTCTAAATCTAACAACGCCGGCATGCAGCGTCTCGTAGTGATGATGAAAGATGAGCTTGAACAGATAAAGGAACAGGTCCTCAACGTATTATGATTGGTATGAAAGGAAAGATCATTATCTTGTCGGCCCCCTCGGGCACCGGCAAATCAACCATCATCAGCCATCTGATAAAGGATGCTGACCTGCGGCTCGGATTCTCCGTATCTGCCACGAGCCGCAAGCCTCGCGGGCAGGAAACCGACGGCAAAGATTATTTCTTTCTTTCCGAGGAGGAATTCCAGCGCAAGGTCGACAATGGCGAATTCGTGGAATGGGAGGAGGTATATGCCGGCACACGCTATGGCACTCTCGAAAGCGAGGTGAGACGCGTCACGGAGTCGGGCCACAACCTGATAATGGATGTCGACGTGAAAGGAGCCCTCAACATCAAGAAACGTTATGGCGACGATGCGATATCCATATTCATCATGCCTCCTGACATTGACACTCTCGGCCGGCGTCTGCGCAGCCGTGCCACCGACTCTGAGGAGACTATATCCCGACGTCTTGAGAAAGCGGAATATGAGATGGGGTTCGCCGGCAAATTCGATGCTGTCGTGATCAACGATCGTCTTGAGGATGCTGTGTCGGATGTGCGCGACAGGATAAAGCGTTTCATCTGAGCCCAGGATATCGTATTTCTTTAGTCTGACTCCTTAAAACCCTCAAACTTTAACTGACAACGGTATGAGAATAGGTATTTATAGCGGCAGTTTCGATCCTGTCCACACCGGCCACGCGATGGTGGCCAACTATTGTGCGCAGTGGGCCGGTCTTGATGAGGTATGGATGATGGTCAGCCGTCTCAATCCCCTGAAAGAGGGCTCTCTGCCGGCACCCGACCTTCACCGGCTGCGCATGGCAAAGCTCGTGGCTGAACAATGCCGCGGGGTGAAGGCTTCCGATTTCGAGCTCTCGCTCCCTTTGCCCTCCTATACCTATGTCACCCTCTGTAAACTCCGTGACCAGTATCCGGAGCATCAGTTCGTGCTCGTGGTTGGAAGCGACAACTGGGCGAATCTTGGAAGATGGCGCGACGCCCACAAGATTATCAAGGAGTTCGGACTGCTCATATACCCCCGTCCTGGCTATGAGCTTCCTCATGATCCGCCGCAGGGCGTGGAGGTGCTTGATGAGGGTCCGACGGCTCATGTGTCTTCCACATTCATCAGGGAGGCTGTGGCGGAAGGAGCCAACATCAACTTTTTTGTGCCCACAGTCGTTGCACATTATATAAAGGAGCATAAGCTTTACACCAACCAACCGGAGGAAATATGACAGAAGACAACATACGCCGCCGTCTGATGACGGTCACGGCATATGCCGCCGATTATTGCGCGGCATGTGAGAGAGCGGGAGATATGGAGAGGGACGAGTTTGTCGACAGGATGCTCGACCTTCTTCCCCGCATATATTGGGAGTTTTTCGATATCACGACAGAAGACGTGGTGACTCTCGGCGAGACCGACTATTTCTCGACATACGTCGACGAGGATTACTATGACAGTATCCGCCGGCACATGGAGGCTCTTCTCGGTGCTGACGATGTCTTTCTCGAGACTTTCGAGGAGGATATGAAATATAGCGACACTCCGATCGCGGCATCCATAGCCGAATCGCTCGCCGACATATTCCAGCCTCTCTTCGACTTCATCTCCGTAGTGAAGGATACCGATGGCGACAAGATAACGGAAGCATATCTGCAATGCAAGGAGGACTTCGAGTCGTACTGGAGCCAGACCCTCTGCAATGTGCTCCGCGCCCTCAACCATATCAAATACAAAGGAGGGGAAGAGCAGTAATCAATTAGTAATGAGCAATTAGTAATTGGCAATTAATTAGGCGTTAGTTAGCTGGTTATAATGACTCCTCAACCCTCAACTCTCAACCCTCACCTTTAACCTTTAACCTTTAAAACCTTTACAAACTCATGAATGATAAGATTTCGCGTCTTCTCGCTTGGCTTGACAGATCTACCTGCAATTTTAGGGCCGTGTCAACTATAAAGGAAGAGCTTGACGCTGCAGGATTCACAGAATTGCGTCAGGAAGACGCATGGAAAGTCACGCCGGGTGCAAGACACTATGTCATAAAAAACGGAAGTGCCATATTCGCCTTCGTGGCCGGAAACGGTAAGGCAGGAGAAAATGCATTCCGCATAATCTCAGCCCACAGCGACAGCCCCTGCTTCAAGATAAAACCAAATGCCGAGATCATTGGCGACGGGGGAGTGGTTAGCCTCAATGTCGAGAAATATGGCGGAGGCATCATGTACACTTGGTTCGACCGCCCGCTGTCAATGTCCGGTCGCGTGATGGTTGATTCAAGAGATATCCTAAATCCGCGTTCCATCGTTTTCGATCTCGACCGTCCCGTGGCGACTATCCCTCACCTTGCGATCCATTTCAACCGCGCCGTCAACGAGGGGAACCCTCTGAGCGTGCAGAAGGATATGAAACCCGTGATAGGCTATTTCTCGCCTGAGGAGATTGAGTCTGTGAAGAGCAGGGGAGGATTCGTGAAGGTAATGGTCGCAGAGCATCTCGGTATCCGTCCCGAGGATATCATAGATTATGAGATCTGTCTCTATCCTTACGAGAAAGCCGGCTTGTTCGGCGTGCATGGAGAGTATCTCCAGTCGGGGAGGATCGACGATCTTTCTATGGCGTTCGCCGGACTTGAGGCCCTCCTCGATTCATGTGCCTCGGAGTGCTCCGACACAAGGGTGCTCGCAGTCTTCGACAATGAGGAGACCGGCTCGGGCACAAAACAAGGTGCCCATTCACCTGTTCTCCGCGACCTGCTCATACGACTCTCCGATGCATTGGGTGGCGACAGCGAGGCCTTCTACAGAAGCGTGGCGCGCTCGTTCATGATCTCGGCAGATGACGCCCATGCCTGGCATCCCAACTATAATGAGAAGTATGACCCCACCAATCATCCGGTGATAGGTGGCGGACCGGTTGTGAAGATAAATTCCAATTGCAAGTATATGACAGACGCCGAAGGCGCAGCCGTGTTCCGCAGTCTCTGTGCCAAGGCGGGAGTGAAGTGCCAGACCTTTGTCAACCATTCCGATGTGGCCGGTGGTTCGACACTCGGCAACATCCTCACCGGTCAGCTCGACCTTCGCGGTGTGGATATGGGCAACGCCATCTGGGCGATGCATTCTGCCCGCGAGACAGCAGGTGTCGACGATCATCTGTCCACAGTGAAGGCCTTCACAACCTTCTTCAGCTGATTTCTCATTCTCCAAAATAATCTTGGAACCTCAAAATTAGCAAAATCAACTGCCTATGTAGTCTAAAATGCATTCAACACTGCAATATAAGATCACGAAGTAGGGAAGCACAAAATGCTTCCCTATTTTGTTCCCAATTTTGACTTTCTTTAATGTTTATTGTACCAAAATCTTGGATCTTTAGTCGTTTTTATAGATTTCGATCATGTCTGATATCCATTCATGAAATCCATTCATTAAAACCATTTACAGCTTGTGTAATCAAAAATTATTTATTAATTTTGCGCATGAATTGACTTACATCATGTGTAAATCAATCAAACAAAGAGTGTGAATATATCGTTTCAAAATAAAAAACTCGAGAAATTGCTTGATAATCCTTCCAAGTTAACAAGAGAACTGGGAGCGTTAAGGGCAAAGCTGTTCCTGATGAGATTAGGTGCCTTGATCAACGCCGTGACCCTTGAAGACGTAAGGAATGTACCCGGCAATTTTCACGAATTGAAGGCAGATAGGAAAGGTCAATGGGCGTGTGATCTTGATCAGCCCTATCGTTTGATATTTGAGCCTCACGAAGACCCTATACCTACCGACGCTACAGGTAGATATGTCTGGTTGGAAATCAAAGGCGTCGAAGTTATTGAGATTACAAACTATCATGGCAAATAAAGATATGGCACAGACAAGACCGTTTTTCGACCCTGCAAAGTTGCCGGTCGTTTATCACCCCGGTGAGACTCTGGCTGAGAAATTACAAGAGATGGGAATGGGAGTGAAAGAATTTGCCACGAGGGTTTCAAAACCCGAAAAGACCATTATTGCAGTCTTAAAAGGCAAAAGTTCCATAACCCCAGATATGGCAGTCGCATTTGAGATGGTAACCAGAATACCGGCACACATGTGGCTTCGCCATCAAAAGAGCTATGATGAATTCATAGCCCGCAAGAAGAGAGAGAAATCCCTTAAAGAGGGATTGCGTTGGGCAGAGAAGTTCCCCTATGCGGAAATATCAAATCTCGGATGGTTCTCGGGCATAACTGACGCACAGGGCGATGAAAAGAATATGGTGGATACCTTATGCACGTTTTTCGCTGTCAGTTCACCTAAAGGCTGGGAAGATTTTTATCTCAACCAGCGACTTCGTGTAGCTTTCAGCATAACTCTTGCTGAAACCTGTGATCCTTATGCTCTCTCCGCATGGTTGCGACAAGGCGAGATACAGGCGGGTGAAATATCCATTGAGACAAAATACACAGCCAAACATCTCCGAAGCATCCTGAATGATATTGTAGAAATCCGAAAATCCGGCGACTCCAATCATCAGGAATTATTGGCTGCGTTACTTGGCAACGCCGGAGTTAAGTTGATTATCACTGAAACGCTTTCATCTGCCCCCGTAAAAGGGTGTGCAAGATATATCTACGGTGTACCCTGTATTCAACTTGCTAAGAAGTTTGAAAGCGGGTCTGATTTCTGGAATACACTCTTCCATGAGATAGGACATATATTACTGCATGGCAAGAAAGATATCTTCATGGAAAATGTTAATTACGGGGATAAAGACCCTGAGAAAGAAAAGGAAGCCGAAGAATTTGCAGTTCTATGGATGAGCAAGTAATTTTAAACGTCTTTCCACCCACATTTCCTGAAGATTGAGGCGGATGAAGGTTCCTCACCCGCGACAATTGCACACGACCACGTTATTGCTGTATCTCCCGATGACTGGGATTTATTGGCTTTCTTATCACCGGGCTAATCGTTATATTTCCCTGCGGCAATGCGGACGCTTTCAGCGATTCTGGAGCGAAATTCAGGAGGTGCGATGACCTCTACATGACCACCGTAACCGAGAATCAAACGTTCAAGTTCGTTGTTTATAACTACTTTCAATGACAGCTGGATGCTGCCGTCACGGAACCGTTGTTCCACTTTCTGCGACTTATGAAACGGTTTAGACTCGACGTATGGAGCCTGCTGCCGGTCAACCTTGATGACGACGCGACGCGCTTTGTCGCAGATCTGCTTAGTAACACCGATTGTGTCGTCAAAAAAAAGCTCCGGGTCAAAGTCTATGCATTTCCTGAATGGATGCTCCTTATCCGGTTTGACGGAATGTATTCTGTCAAGCGCAAAAATATTGACTTGCGGAGAACGGTTTGTTGACTTCTCGCAAATCAAAAACCACCGGTTGCGATATTCCTTTAGCAAATAAGGATATACAATCAGGACTTCCGGTTGCCGTGCCTTGAACGACTGGTATTCGATAGCCAAGGTCTGCTGCTTGCGCACGGCATCATAAATGACACCTATGAACCGGGCACCCTTATAACCGTCAACATGCTCCATATCCATGGCGGGAACCGATCCGGTCTGTTGGGAAATCTGCTCATTAAGCTTGCTGATTATGTCGATTGACGAGGCAAGCTGCGGAAAGCCCTGAAGCTGCCTGAGAATGTCGAGCGCCGAATTGAGAGCGTCCAGTCCTTCGTCATTCAAAGGCAGATGCGTGATGCTGTAATCCGGGTCTTCATATTCATAATATTTGTTGTCGCGCACCACTATCGGGGCATTATATCCAAGTCGGTCACTGCGCATCAGTGCAAGATCGTTCTGAAAAGTACGCCGGCTTACGGGATTACTTCTGCCCTCATACTCCGCGAGAGCATCGGTACATGCATCAATCAGGTCATTGATAGTCCAACGCCGATAATGATTCTGAAGACATTTGTCTATCGTAGAAATACGGATTAAAGTGGCTCTGTTCAGTGGCATGGGATATATTTTTTTACAAAAATAGCCATTTTTCTTATGCTGCGCAAATCAGTTGCGCACTCATTTTTCAATTTTGCGGTAAATCCGAATGGCAAGCCACCGCGTACCGGCATAGCTGACATACACTTTCGGTTCACTCGCGAAGGCTTCGTCGTTGCAGTCAAAATAGAATAGTATGATAGTAGAAGGAAAAATGACATCGGCTGAGATTTTTACCGATAATATTGAAGAGCCAGCCCTCGACTGGCTTAAGGAGCTTTGCGACCATCCGGCGATGGAGGGAGTACCGATAGTTCAGATGCCAGACGTACACGCCGGAAACAACTGCAATGTAGGCACTGCATATCAGATTGGAATGTATGTCAATCCCGACCACGTCGGCGTTGACATAGGATGCACCATTTCCATGCACCGGCTATCGGTTCCGGTAAATCCCGAGGATTTTCCTATTCTCGATCATCGAATTAGAGCGGTAATTCCTATGGGAACGGAAATATGCACAAAGAACTCGCTCAACGAGAAGGAACTGTTTAGATTCCTCAATTCGCAGTATCAGAAAGCTCGTTCTGCCGCTCCAGAGCTTATAAACGAAGCTCCGCGGATTGATGCGCGATTCATCACCGACTTCTGCCGCAGGATAAAACTGCAGGAAGGCATATTCTACAAAAGTCTCGGAACACTTGGCGGCGGCAACCATTTTATTGAGTATGGGGAAGAGGAAGCCTCATGCGAAGGCTGGCTAACAATTCATTGCGGCTCCCGTAATTTCGGAGTAAAAGTAGCAAACCATTGGCATAACGTGGCGCAAAATCCAAAACGCGCCAAATACATAGGTTTCCTGTGGGGTGAGTCTCTGAAATGCTATCTCTCGGACATGGTAATCGCGCAGGCATACGCTCTCTATAACCATCAGATAATCCGGGACCGCATCTTTGCAATCCTCAAAAAGCTATGTAAAGCCAAATGCGCGGAGTCGATATTCACCACGCATAACTATATCTCAATGATCGACGAACGACCGATGCTCCGCAAAGGGGCGATTGATGCCTCAGAAGGGCGAAAGGTTGTGATTCCTTTCAACATGCGCGATGGAATCGCTATCTGCATCGGCAAAGGGAATGAACAATGGATCAATTCCGCGCCCCACGGTGCCGGACGCATTATGAGCCGGGCGCAGGCCAAAAAGCAGATCGAGATGGTTGAGTTTAGGCAAACGATGTCGGGTGTGTTCTCGACATCAATATGTGAAGCCACACTTGATGAGTCTCCCATGGCCTACAAGCCGACAGAAGAAATACTGAAACTTATCAAACCGACAGTTGACATCATATCTGTGATTAAGCCTAAACTTAATATCAAAGACAACGGAGAATGAAACACTATATACAAATCACAGCGGGTCGTGGGCCGGTTGAATGTGCAAGAGCCGTGACTCTCGTCGCGCGCGAGATCGTCAAAGCTATCCCGTCACTTCAACTTGCCGACTGTGAGCCGCATACTCAGGTTGATGGCTGCTATATGTCGATGACTTTCGTCACCGATGTGTCAATATCTGAAACTATCGTTAAGGAATGGCAAGGTACGGTATTATGGCGCTCCACAACAAACCCATATCGTCCCGGGCATAAACGCAGCAACTGGTTTGTCGGAATTAACTTTTTTGACGAAGTGGAACTGCCTACAATCAACGAATCCGATATTATATATGAAACATGTCGGTCGGGAGGAAAAGGTGGTCAGAACGTCAATAAAGTGGAGACCTCAGTCCGAGCAATCCATATTCCATCCGGAATTGCGGTAAAATGCTCTGACGAACGTTCTCAACCACAAAATAAAGTCCGAGCTCGACAACGCCTGCTTCTGAAACTTCGTCAGCGAAATGATAAAGCCCAAGCAGATTCTTTATACCGCCAATGGAGCAATCATGATAAGCTTGAACGAGGTAATCCAGTGAAAAAAATATCTGGGAACTTGTAAAATTCAAAAGGTGTATCGCCTTTTGATACATTATCACCTTAAATACGCATCGTAAATAATAGACAGCATCAGCAATGGGAGAATTAGGTCTACGGGACTACCAGAATTCTGTTACCTTCGATGACAGTACGTAGAACGCATTGCCGCTAAACGTATTACAAAAGCCCGAAATTGCATCGTTTTATCCTTCTGAAAAATCGCTTTTCCCGAACCTCCCGGTGCTGCCGTTTGATTTGGATAAAATCACCCGAAATGACCCTTTATCCGATAAATGTCGGGAGCAAATTTGGACAGATGGAAAAACTTTTAGTATATAGGATTCTGATATTCCAAAAAATTGGCGGCGTCACCTTCCGGTGGCGCCGCCATTAGAATTTAATGCCCAATTAATTATATTCACTACTTATACATGCAGGTCGCCTGTCTCCCGACAGACTGCTGCGTTGCTTACTACTTGTCTGATTAATTCTGCATAGCTCCTGTCTAATGCTTTGTTACTGTATATTAGATGGGAATATTGTCTTACTCTGACAGCGGGGACGTCCTCGGCGTCCTCGCTGTCGCTCTTATGAATTGAAACTTCGCAAAATTTCGAGGTATATCTGCTTATTATTTAGCGCGTATTCAATAGCTCTCAATCTTTGACACGGACTGCACGCACATAATGATTGTCCATTCGAGGAGTGGAGTTTGCCGCTCCATTCCAGGAATAGGCATTTGCATTATCATTGATAGCTGTGGAACTCCAGTATACTTTACCATTCATATCTGCTGGCATATCTGTGAACTGACCCGTTGCCGGCAAATACCATTTGATATCCTCTAAACTTATAGAAGGGATATATGCAACTGTGCCAGCACTCTCTTGCTTCTGTATTGTTGCCGCATTTTTCTTGAGACATACAAGTGCCGCAAAATCATTAGACTCATTAATATCACCATCTTGCGAGGTGACAGTGCCCATATTCTCTAAAGAGCTTTCAAGAGATGCCAAATTAGATGCATTATTAGTTGTGAAATTCTTAGTATTTTCTAAACCATCTGTTACACTATAGACATTTGAAAGGTTTTGAACTTTTGAATAATCTAATGTACAAGTATAACCAGAAAAAATACTGCCACCCCATTTGATACCATTTCCATCTCTATATCCCCCAAATAACTTAACTATTCCAACCCATAAATTTGCCCAACCTTCTATTCGATATGTTACTTTACGAGTCCAGGCGAAACCGAATGGCTTTTCAGGATCTTCCTCTGTGTTTTCCCAACCCATTGTGCCGTCAGATGACCAGACTGGGCATTTCTGTGTTATTGTAAGAGTATTGACAGTCGAACCATTATACTGGAGCTGAAGTTCTACGTTTCTGTCTGATTCCGTTGCATTTTCAGTCAGAAATGCATATACTATGACTTCGCCTTCGGTGCTTAATGTCAAAGAATTTGATCGGATAAAATCACCCCCACCGGTAGATTCCTTGGGCCAATAACCTTGCTCCTCAGGGCCGACAAGATTTGCTCTGAGCTTGCAAATATCAGGATTAGAAGATACTACAGTATAGCTGCCTCCATTGAGATCGCCGGCTTTGATATGGATAGGCTTAATCACGTAATGTGCATCAGCGATAGGCTCTGTCTCATTAAATTCCAAGGTATATTCAGGAGTGATTGAGAGATGATAGATATAGGTCTTACCCATTAGCCACTCGCCTGTCAGCTCTGTCTCGAGCGTACGGTCTTTTGTGCCATCGTTAAAAACAATGGTAAGTATTGTGGGTTCAAGACCATCCACCGGCTTCATAGCCTGGGGAAGTATCAACAAAGTATTGTCACCACCAACTATTACCTGGCCTGCCTGTCCGGAAGTGACAGTCATATTCGGTTCAACCGTAAATGATGACTCATACAGTGAATAATCCTGCCAAGCCGTAGGATTATCCATGTCGATATTAGCTGAGCCATATAGATTCTTGAAGGATACCGATTTGACTGTACCTGCCTGCATACTGCTTCCAGTTTCAATACGCACTGCCGAAAGAAGATGCTTGAAACTCAAATCCAGCACTTGATTATGATTACCTGGGAGTGCTTTCAGCCCAGCTCCGTCTGCAAGCATAAGGTCTTGTTGTTTGGAAACATCTGTTGGCACAGCATATTCAAGGAATCTGGTGCCTGATTCAGAGGCTACGCTCGGAACCGTAAGGCCATTGCAATTATATGGAGCATAGCAATAGAAGTCAAGGCTTAGATTCTGCTGCACACCGGGCCAATAGTATATATTCTCAGAAGTGAATTTGCCATCACTGCCTTTGGAATATTCCTCATTGTTGATATAGAACTTATAGCCGCTTTGCTCCGTGTAAGCGAAACATCCTAAAGAGGAAAGAGCAGACACATCGCCGATTGAAGATCCGCGGGTAGACACAGAAGGACCGAGATCTATACCGTCGCTCTCAATAGCCCGTAAGCAGAGGGTATCGTTACTTTCAGATGTACGAAGTACTGCGCGATCTATCTCACGCATCCCCTTACCGGAACCTGAACGGGTATCGGAGGCATCTCCCCAAGAGGACTTATCGATGCAAAAGCTGACAATATCGCTTTCATTGCCAGCGATATCTTCATGCATATCGTTTTGGCAGGAGAAAAGCGTTGAAGACACACCCACTGTCAGAACCGCATACAGACTTCTGTTGATGAACTTATTTTTGTGCATTGTCTTGTTGTTTTTACGATCCTCAACGATAAGAGGAATCTGTTTTGGTGAATGCAGGAGGAATATTCCACCTCCTGCACCCTTAGTTGGTATGGCTCTCAAGCCATCGAATTATTGGAGAAATGCAATGATTACATGTCGATATCTGTGTTACCGAAATCTTCCCATTTTGTAACTTCAGTAACATCGAATACGATAGGCTCTGCGTTATCAACTACGTTCTCATATGTGAGAGCACACGTGAAATTATAGCTATTGCCACGAGCGAATGCTACAGTTGCTGGAATCTTAACTGTCTTATCATAATTTCCTACTAATACTGAGCCATTGTATACAGCTACTGTGAAGTTCACGTTATATTCCTGTGCAATAGGAATAATGTACTGCTGTCCGGAAACGAGAGGAGTGCCTGAAACGATGTCGGTATCGGTTGTGGAGTAGCTAAGCTCCATTCCGGCATCTCCTTCTTTCGCTGCCCAAGCGGCATTCTCACCGAGAGTGATTGTACCCTCTTTTACCGCATCTGTTATTTTCACAGCAGAAACCTGGAACTTAACGTTATTGTTGGTTGCTGCATGAGTGAATGTGAACTGCGTGCGGGCGAGAAGGTGATTGAATGTGAAAGCTACCTTTGCATTGCCGGATGCTTTACCGGCAATATTGTTTTGGTTGGCGTAGAGAAGATCGAGTTGTTTGCTGTTGTCGTAAGCAATCGTACCGAATTCAGCTGTACCAGTTGCAGGAAGAGTTGCCGGAGCTGTGAAATCAGCGGCTCGGAAAGGAGCAATAGCAGCAAACCAGTAATTGTGATCGGCTGTCCAATACTGAGTGTTTGTATATGTCCAGGAATTTCCGGAGCCACTTACTTGCTCATTATTGAAAACGACACCAGCTACTTCATCCATGTAGCCATACACGCCAAAGTTAGCAATGTTAGCTGTCGTGATGTCGGCACGGGTGGAGTTGTTGACGAAGGCGTTGCCGAAGTCGATGGCGTTGCCTTTGGGAGCCTGTACAGTCTCCTCGTTTGCGCAGCTGGCGAGCATAAGAGCCGCGGCGGCGCTGAAAAATAGAATCTTTTTCATTGTTGTTTGATTGTTGATTTATTAGATGGAGTTGTTGTTTCCTTTTTTATCACACCGACAGTTGTCGATACCGACAGTCTGTCGGTGTGGAATATAAAACTAACTGTATGATTTTACTTTGCAGGGATTTCCTGGTTTCCCTCTGTCCAACCGTTGACATCATCAACAGTAAACTCGATAGGGTAGAGCGCACCAGAAGGATCGATGTTCTCGGAATTCAACTTGGCCACGAAGTTGTAGCTGTGGCCGGGAAGCATCGTTACCTCAGGCATTGTAACCGAGTGAGGATAAGTAGCGGCAAGCTGCTCACCCTGCCAGAGCTCTACATCGAAAGTCAGGCTATAAGCTGCCTCGGCGGGAATGAAGTAGTTAGTGCCTGTCGATTTGGTTGTATTGATGTCTATGCGGCCATCGGCATCAGCAAATGTAAGAGCGAGAGTCGGTGCGGATGCAACCCATGCAGGATTGGCCTTTGTCATGTCAATAGATCCCTGGCCGAAAGCATTGCTGACTTTCACATTCTTCACGGCTATGCGTGCGTTCGGATGCTTCAGATCGTTCTGGAACGTGAACATCACGCGGGAGAGCAGATGGTTGAATGTGAGTCCGACAGGTTTCATGGTGCTGGGGGTCTCGCAGATCACTTTGCCCGACCAGGCATAGAGAAGATCCTGCGAACCGTTGGCAGCCGCGTTATCGAATGCGATGGTACCTGCGCCGTTATACTCTGCGGCCTCTGTAGCTGATGCTGTGTATGTCCACTCGGCACCGGTGGCAGGTGCAACAGCCGAGAACCAATAGTTCTTGCCACCTGTCCAATACTGGAGGTTGCTGTATGTCCAGACACCGGCAGCTTTGCTAACTGTCTGGCCGTCGAACACTACTCCGGAGGGTGCGCCCATGAATCCGTAGACCTTGAAATCCTCAAGATTGGCAAGTGTCAGATCTGTGGCACGTGTCGAATTGTTGACGAAGAGATTGCCGAATTCTATGGCACTCGTTGCCGGCGCGTCGATCTTCTCCTCGTTTGAGCAGCTGGCAAGCATAGTGAGTGCAGCGACTCCGAAAATGAGATGTTTCTTCATTTCTTTTTGTTTGTTAGTTAAGGGGGTAAATTATATTTGTTTGTTTTCAATCCTGATATCGGCCGAATCCGTAATCTGACGGATGTCAGAGCACGATAGGTATATCCTGGTAATCGCCCCAGCCCTCTACATCGACATCGAAACCGGATGAACCGCCGGCTCCTTCCTGATCGGTGATCTCAAGACCGTCCACGACGATCACACCGCCCTGTGGTTGATGCCTCATCTGGCTTGTTATATCGAAGTCGAACTTCTTTATCTTGCCGTTGCGAAGACGAACCTCCAGATTGAGGGTATAGACATCGTCGGCACGGGTTCCGTAGTTGCCGTTGGGAAATCCCGGTGCGCCGAACGATCTCACGAAAGCCTGCGCTCCGAAGTCGGTCAGTTCGGCGTCGAACATTATCGTGGCTTTCTCCTCGGTGGTCTCGCCTGTGGAGATGCTCACTCCGGCGGCCATACCTCCGAAGGCGCCTCGCGCAAGAGCCACGTATTTAAGTCCGGCTTTGAATTCCATCCGGATGTAATAGGTGAAGACAAGGGGAGTCATATGCACTTTCAAAGGTGTCGGATCGACAGTACGCTCAGGATAATAATTGAGCATAGAACTGCCATAGAGCATGTCGGGTGCGGAAACGGTATTCTCTATCTCCTCTGCCTTGGTGAATGGACTGCCGGCGTATGTTGGACGCGTGCGGGTCCTGGTTGTGGCCACGGCCGACGCGAGTGTTCCCATGTCGCTGAAGACGATATATTCCGTGTCGTTGTTGTAGAAAAGGATATCGTTTTTACCCGAGGCGAGCGGGAGTGTGCCTCCATGCGTGGGCATATTCTCTATCCTGTTGGCGCCGTTCTCATTGTAGACGGAAGCCCTCAGTCCTTTCGGCAGCCCCGGGTTGAGCGATTCGTATGTGAAATCGAAGCCGAGAGGCCATTGATGCTGCCAGTTCACACCCTCAGGGTCGGAGTATTCCCATATCTGAAGGTAATCGGCCTCGATCTCCGCCTGATATCTCGGAGCATGAGGGTCGTGATCCATGCACAGTTCCTTATGGTCGCACGATGAGAGGAGTAGCATGCCGGCGGCGACAACCGTATATGATGCAAGCTTATTCATTTTTTCCTCCTTTCTCTTTTTTTGAATTGAAGTTGCCGTTGCCTATCAGCCATACAAGTGATATCTCAAGCTTTGTAGGTCCGAACCAATGGCGCATTTTTGTTGATGTCCAGACGTAATGATCGTCCATGACCTTATATTCCAAGCATTTGCCGCTCAGATAACCGATGCCCAGCTCGAAATCTATGTTCAGGCGTCGTGCTATGGGGAGGGAATAGCCGTAGGAGACTCCACCACCTATTGTGGCACGGTCCCATAAGGGACGCCCCGGCTTGCCACCCATATATCCTTTGTTGCCGAATTCGAAGTCGTAAGTAAAGGCCTGGAAGTATGCTCCGATATGATGTCCGGTCAATGGCTTCTCATGAGCCTTCGATCCGAACCACCACCGCAATTCCAGATCTCCTCCATAGATTCTCCAGTAGCGGTGGCGACTGTTCTTGCTCCACCACGCATACATCCAGTTGGCATCGATCGATATGTTCTTTCCAAGATAGAACTCAATTCCTATATTGGGGACTGCCGCGAGATCATAAAGCATGTTTGTGCTCAGATCCATATAGAACTTCCTTCCTGTGTCTGCTACCGGCTCGTCTGTCGTCTCGATGACTTCCGCGGTATCATAATCTCCGGATATTGCCGCCGGCAGGCTGTCGACTTCCACCTGCTTAACGACAGCCTGCGGCCGACGGTCATAATAAAGATAGATAATGGACTTTCGGAGTTCAGGGAAAAGATTGTTGTACATATAGCGATATGGCACCCCCCGGCGGAAGCTTTTCATCTGCGTTATCTGGTCGCCGTTTGTCTGCATTCCGAGTTCAGCCTCCCTTGCCAGTTTCCTGACGAGATCGAGCGATTCGTCATGATAGGGCACTTTGGGATCTTTCTCCACAAGGGTGACAAGACCGGGCCAGTCGCGCCCCATGAAGCGGAACATCATCAGAGAATCAGGTATCTCCTGATGATCCTTTATGAAATTGAACAGCGTGTTGGCACGCTCGCGCGACAGGTTATAGTTGTATTCTATGTCACCCTCCGGTGATGAGGCTCCCTCGACAAGTACTTTCTTCAGACTCACGAGCGAATCAAGGCTTCGATCATGAAGACGGTCTACGATAGCGTTCAGCGCCCATTCGTTGGCCGGAATTCCCATATCGAGCTTGTGGCTTGCGACGGGGAAATACACCGTCACCGAGTCGCGGAATTCCTCGGCTTGGGAGACGGCTGACGCTCCGCACATCAAAGCTAAGATGAATAAACGGTTCATATGACTCTCTTTTATTTATTCCTTTGGAAGGTGTAAACCGTTCAAAGGGCAAGTTCGAAGGTTGTTAGAAATTGATATTCAAGAATTTAAATTTTACAAAACAAGCCTCTCTTAATAAGAGAGGCTTATCTTTTTCAAGCTATTGAATATCATTACATTGCAGTCTTACGAGAGCCATATTTGCTAAACAAAAATGAGTTTTTGTTTAAAAAAAATTATTCCCAGAATAAAAAAATTGCTTGTAAATGTTGCATATTTAAGTAATTAGTGATACCTTTGCATCAGAAATAATCATCTCTTATTAAGAGATTTGGACGATTGCTAAACATTCGGTGATCCTGATATTTCGATCGCCGATTATTTTTTATGTGCCGGATCTTATATGAGACTGGAGGTTATATCAGACTATTTTTAAGCGCTTACATTATATAAAAAAGGATTCCCGCAGACGCTGGTTGTCTGCGGGAATCCCTTTTATATTGTAGGGCTTTGTGCCGCTACATTGTCTTGTCAGTTGTTTTCAGGACGCAGGTTGCGTACCACGGCTCCTGCACGCCACATCTCACTCTCGCGGAGTGCCTTCAGCTCTTTCTCGAGACCCTCACGGTAGTCGGGCTTGGAGTTGGAATCGATGGAGTTCTGGGCCTCCTGGCCACATGCCACGCTTGCATAGAGTTTCTCTACCACAGGCTTGATGGCGTCGTGGAAAGGTGTCATCCAGTCGAGAGCACCGCGCTGTGCGGTAGTGGAGCAGTTGGCATACATCCAGTCCATACCTTTGGCCGCGAAGAGGGGCATGAGCGACTGGGTAAGCTCCTCTACAGTCTCATTGAATGCCTCGGAGGGTGTGTGGCCGTTCTCACGGAGCACCTCATACTGAGCGAGGAGAAGACCCTGGATAGCACCCATCAGCGAACCACGCTCGCCTGTAAGGTCGCTGTAAGCCTCACGCTTGAAGGTTGTCTCGAAGATATAGCCTGAGCCGATACCGATGGCGAGGGCAAGTGTGCGGTCGAGTGCACGTCCGGTGTAGTCCTGCTCAACGGCGTAGCTTGAGTTCAGGCCGCGTCCCTCGAGGAACATGGTGCGGAGTGATGTGCCCGATCCCTTGGGAGCCACGAGAATGACATCCACATCCTTGGGAGGAACCACACCCGTACGGTCAGGCCATGCGATAGCGAAACCGTGTGAGAAATAAAGGGCTTTGCCGGGGGTGAGGTTCTCTTTGATGACAGGCCATACGGAAAGTACGGCGGCATCCGAAAGAAGACACATGATGATGGTGCCTCTCTTGCAGGCCTCCTCGATGGAGAAGATGGTCTCACCGGGAACCCATCCGTCGGCTACAGCCTTATCGTAGGTCTTGCCCTGACGCTGTCCGACAATCACGTTGAAGCCATTGTCGCGAAGGTTGAGGCTCTGACCGGGGCCCTGCACGCCGTAACCGATCACGGCTATGGTCTCGTCTTTCAGTATCTCACGCGCTTTCTCGAGAGGAAATTCCTCTCTGGTGATGACGGTCTCTTCGACATCTCCAAATTTCAGTTTTGCCATTTTTATATTGTTTAAAGTTTAATGTTTAAGGTTGAGGGTTGAGGGTTGATAGTTGAGGGTTGAGGGTTGAGAGGGGAGGGTTTATTATATCAAGCTCACTAACGACTAATCAACTAACGACTAATCAACTAACGACTAATTGCTGATTACTCATTCCCAATTATTAATTGATGTCGCTTCTCCTGTCGCTCGAGATATTCGTCTACAAGTTCCTGGGGAGCTTTAGTGACAGCCACACGCCCGGAGCGTACAAACTGACGGAGCCCCAGAGGTTTCAGCTTCTCGAAGAGCTGGCGAATCTCGTCAGTGTGACCTGTCTTCTCGAAAATCGTGTATTCAGGCTGGATCTCAAGCACTCTTGCGCCGTTAACCCTCACAATCTCCTCTATGTTGCTTGCCAGCACGCTTGAAGTCGGGAGTTTATAAAGGGCCACCTCCTGAAAGATGATCTCATCGTCGGTGTGAAGGAATGCCCTGAGCACATCTATGCGCTTCTCTATCTGCTTCACGACATGCTCCATCATCTCTCGGTCGCTCATGCAAGTGATCGTGAACTTGTGGACCCCTTCTATGCTGCAGGCACTCACTGTGAGACTCTCTATATTGAGGCAGCGACGGCTGAATATCATCGATATCTGATGGAGAAGACCAACATTATTTTCCGTAAAGACGGTTATGGTGAAAAGTTTATTTTCCATAGAGCGTCAGTTTATACTGGTTTATAATACTCCGTGGCGTTGAGAAGGATCTCGTCTACGCCATGACCTCCCGGAGTCATAGGGAATACCATATCGGTCTCATCTATGTTGACATTGAGAAGATATGGCCCGTCGCACTCCTTCATACGCCTTATGGCATCGTCGAGCCCGTCGCGGTGAGCCACATCTTCGGCAATTATCCCGTAAGCGCTCGCAAGCATCTTGAAATCGGGATTGACCATAGGCGTGGCGCTGTAGCGCGAATTGAAGAAAAGGTGCTGCCATTGACGTACGTTGCCAAGGAAATTGTTGTTGAGGAGTATGATCTTTACCTTCACATTGTATTCCATGATCATCCCAAGTTCCTGCTCTGTCATCTGGAGTCCGCCGTCGCCCACAAACAGGACAACGTCTCTCTCGGGACATGCTATCTTGGCGCCTATCGACGCCGGGAGTCCGAAGCCCATGGTGCCGAGTCCCCCGGAGGAGATTATGCTCCTCGGCGACCTGAACCTGAAATACCTTACGGAGAACATCTGGTTCTGACCGACATCGGTGACAAGTATCGCGTCGTCGCCGAAAGCATGGCTCACTTTGTTGACAACCTCGCCCATAAGCATCTTGCCGTCGGGGGTTGAGGCATTGATCTCCCGGGCTTTCACACGCTCATCCTCCACCTTTTTGTGCCGTTCGAACGACTCTACCCAGGTGGTATGTGATTTCTCGGAAACCATGTCAATAATCCTGCGGAGCACTGTCTTCGCAGAGCCATGAATGTGAAGGGCGCTCTTCACGGTCTTGTCAAATTCGCTTTGGTCTATATCAACATGTATGATGGTGGCGCCGGGAGCATATTTCCTGACGTCGCCGGTCACACGGTCGTCAAAACGCATGCCTACGGCAAGAATGACATCCGCCTTGTTGGTATTTATGTTGGGACCGAGATTTCCATGCATGCCGAGCATTCCCATATTCAGGCGATGGTCGGTAGGTATCGTCGCGAGACCGAGCATTGTGCACCCTACGGGGATATCCGCTTTTTCAGCGAGCGCCACAAGTTCCTTCTCTGCATTGGCGATAGTCACCCCGTGGCCGGAAAGGATCATTGGCCTCTGGGCCGCCTCAATGAGATCGGCAGCCTTGCGGATCACATCATCCTCAACATACGGATCGGGATCGTAACTGCGGATGAAATCACATTTTTCAAAATGATATTCCGCAAGTCCGGTCTGGGCGTCCTTGGAAAGGTCGATCACGACAGGACCGGGACGTCCGGAGTTAGCGATATAGAAGGCCCTCGCCACAGCCGCGGATATGTCCTCGGCGCGACGCACCTGCACTGCCCATTTGGTGATCGGGAGCACGGTGCTTATCACGTCCGACTCCTGGAAGGCGTCCTTACCGAGCATTGGAGACTGCACCTGGCCGGTGATGGCCACGATAGGGGTGCTGTCCATCAGCGCGTCGTTAAGACCAGTGAGGAGATTCATGGCGCCGGGGCCGGAGGTAGCGATCACCACTCCGGTCTTGCCGGAAGCGCGGGCGAACCCCTCTGCGGCGTGTATCGCTCCCTGTTCGTGACGTGCCAGATAATGACGGAGCCTGTCGGTATAGTCGTAGAGGCAGTCATAGACGGGCATGATCGTGCCGCCGGGATAGCCGAACACCTGGTCTACACCCTGGTCGATGATCGCCTTTATAAGAATTTCAGAACCTGTTATTTTATTACTCATTATCGCAGATTTCAAAAAATAGATCAGATATCGTTGCGCACTCCCCCCTTGTCGGCCGATGTCACAGCCGAAGCGTAAGCCTTAAGGGCCCTGCTGACCACACGGCCGCGGCCACGGGGTGTGAATGCCTCGGCACCATACGCTTTCTCTTCGGCGCGGCGTGCGTCAAGTTCCTCGTCCGATAGACGCACATTGATCGTGCGGGCCGGTATGTCGATGTCGATAATGTCACCGTCCCTTACCAATGCTATGTCGCCACCGGCCGCAGCCTCAGGGGAGATATGGCCGATCGAGAGGCCCGAAGTGCCTCCGGAGAAACGTCCGTCGGTGATCAATGCGCACTCCTTGCCGAGGTGTTTGCTTTTAATATAGCTTGTGGGGTAGAGCATCTCCTGCATGCCGGGACCCCCTTTCGGGCCCTCGAAAGTAATGACGACAACATCGCCACTTTTCACTTCATCCTTGAGGATGCCATCTACAGCTTCCTCCTGGCTGTGGAACACCTTGGCGGGACCGGAGAAACGGAAAATGCTTTCATCAACACCGGCAGTCTTTACCACGCAGCCGTCTTTAGCTATATTGCCTTTGAGCACCGCGAGACCACCGTCTTTCACGTAGGCATGGTCGTAGTCGCGGATACATCCTCCGCCACGGTCGGTATCGAGCTCACTGTATGTGTTGTCCTGACTGCCCATGACCGTTGTGTGCTTATGTCCGGGCGCCGCATGCCACATTCTGTCGGCCTCGTCCGAATATTTCGCACCGCCGACAGCGTATGCTTCGATGGCTTCCGCGAGAGTCAATCCGTCGACACGCCGCACGTCCGTGTCAACGAGCCCACGGTCGGCAAGCTGTTTCATTATAGTGAGGATACCCCCTGCGCGGTTCACATCCTCTATATGATAGCTGCAGTTGGGCGCGACCTTGCAAAGCACGGGCGTCTTGCGCGAAAGAACATCGATGTCGGCCATGGTGAAATCGGCCCTGGCCTCGTTGGCCACCGCAAGCAGATGAAGCACGGTGTTTGTGCTTCCGCCCATGGCTATGTCAAGAGTCATGGCATTGAGCATGGCCTGGCGCGACGCTATGTTGCGCGGCAAGACTGTCACATCTCCGTCGCGGTAATATTTATATGTGTTCTCCACGATTTTCCGGGCGGCCTTTTTAAATAGCTCTATACGCTCGGCATGTGTTGAAAGGATAGTGCCGTTGCCGGGAAGGGCAAGGCCTATGGCTTCATTAAGGGAATTCATCGAATTGGCCGTGAACATGCCCGAGCATGATCCACAAGTGGGACAACCTTGCCGCTCAAGCGTCTCGACGTCGGAATCAGACACCGTGGAATCGGCGGAGTCGATCATTATGTCGATAAGGTCAACCTTTCTTCCATTGATATCTCCGGCCTCCATCGGACCGCCGGATACGAAAATGGCAGGGATATTGAGTCTCATGGCAGCCATGAGCATACCCGGCGTCACCTTGTCGCAGTTGCTTATGCAGACCATGGCGTCGGCCTTGTGGGCGTTGACCATGTACTCCACCGAATCGGCTATCAGGTCGCGGGAGGGGAGGGAATAGAGCATACCGTCGTGACCCATCGCTATGCCGTCATCAATGGCTATAGTGTTGAACTCAGCGGCGAAGCAGCCGAGCTTCTCGATCTCGGCCTTCACTATCTGACCTATTTCATGAAGATGGGTGTGTCCGGGGACAAACTGAGTGAATGAATTTACGACGGCGATGATGGGTTTCCCCATCTGTTCCTCTTTCATGCCGTTGGCGCGCCATAGGGCACGCGCACCCGCCATACGACGTCCGAACGTGCTGGCGTAACTTCTGAGTTGGTTCACCATAATGATTGATTACCTGTAGGAATGCATTTGGACAACCTTAAATTCCCTTTCCGGGGGAAAGAGAAATCCATGTTGGCAAAGAAGCAATTCTGTCTTGTTTATTTATCTGTGGCAAAATTATGCAATAATTTCGTAAATTGCAAATCGGATATGGCAAAACTTGTTTTTTTAAGTGTAAAAGCAACGTTAATGCCCTGCAACGGATATCAAATGCTTTACTTATGCACCCACCTGATGTAAAATCAAAGCCGGGATGAAGCCATATCCCGACTTTGATTTCTATGCATAATTGCGCTGTATATTTATGCAGGAATGATATTCTTTCCCGGATCACATAAGCATGATGCCGGCCTCACGGCATTTCTCAATCTGCTCATCAGGCCAGATAGAAGCCTGCACCTCCCCGATATGTGCTTTCTGCAGGAGATACATGCAGAGCCGGCTTTGGCCGATACCTCCGCCAATGGAATAGGGGAGTTCGCCGGCGAGAAGCCTCTTGTGAAAATTAAGACCGGCCCTTTCGGGACAACCTCTCACCTCCAGCTGCCTCTTCAGCGACTCGGGGCTGACACGGATTCCCATCGAGGAGATCTCAAACGACCGTCCGAGCACGGAATCCCAGACAATGATGTCGCCGTTCAGTCCTCTGTAGCCCTCCCCGTTGTCGGAGATCCAGTCATCGTAGTCCGGAGCACGTCCGTCGTGAGGTTCGCCATTACTTAGATCCGCACCTATACCTATAAGGAATATAGCCCCATATTTCTCAGCGGCCTTCGACTCCCTTTCAGTTGGCATCATGCCGGGATATTCACGAAGCAGGTCCTCTGAATGTATGAAGGTGATATCCTCCGGCAGACGGGGAGTAATATGGGGGAATGTCTCGTAGACTTTCTTCTCGGTCTCGCGGATGGCCTGATATATCTTCCTTACAGTAGATTTAAGATATTCGAGATTTCTGTCGGATTCATTGATTGTCTTCTCCCAGTCCCACTGGTCGACATAAAGGGAGTGAAGGTTGTCGAGTTCCTCGTCTGCCCTTATCGCGTTCATATCTGTATACAGACCGTAACCGGGATCAATCTGATATGCCTCGAGCTTGGCTCTTTTCCATTTCGCAAGGGAATGAACCACCTCGGCCCTCCTATCGCCAAGAGCCTTCACCGGAAATGAGACAGGACGCTCCACTCCGTTGAGATCATCGTTGAGACCGGTGCCTGCAAGCACGAAGAGAGGGGCTGTGACCCTCCGGAGATTGAGCGCTTCCGCAAGCTTCTTTTGAAAATTATGCTTTATCATCTTTATTGCCAGCTCGGTTGTCTCGGGCAGAAGCTTCTGTTTGTAGTTCTTGGGAATGATAAGACTCATAAGAATTAAACATTTTGTTAATAATTGCGCAAATTTATATACAAATTTCCAATTATACAACAATATTAAGATATTTTTGAAAATAAAATTTAAGATTTACTATTCCCATGCTCTTAATATCAATGTGTCTTCCTCTTAATGATAAGCAGTTGGCAAAATTTGCAAACATATTATCGAGAGCTGTGACGGAGTTAATTTTTTATTTTGAGTGAAGGATCTTAGCGGGGTAAGTGACTGAGTGAGAATCTGACAATCACATGCGTGATGAGGGAGGATATGTTTGCCGGAAGGATGAAAAGGCTTTTTATCATATCACTATTTTTATCGATTTCTTAAAATATTTTCAAATTTCTTACAAAAGAGGTTGGGTAAATCACGTTTTTCAAGTATAGTCCAATGTATGCAGAACAAAAAGAAAATAGAGAAGCTGTTCATGGCCCATTACGGAAAGATGTTCCGGTTGGCCAGAATGATACTTCACGATGAAGAGGAGGCCCGGGATACGGTCTATGATGTTTTCGAGTCGCTCTTCAACGTGGATATCGCAGAAGCAACTGCCCGGGCCTATCTTCTGAGATGCGTCAGAAACAGCTGCATCGACAGATTACATGGCAAAAACATGGAAGAGCGCCTTCGGAACCTCTACCTTCTCGAACCGCAGGAATATGACGACGACTGGCCTGACGAAGAGACTATAGGGAAGCTGGGCCGCATAATCGAGGAGGAACTGACGCCACAGCAACAGAGAGTGATAAGAATGCGCTATGCGGGAGAAATGAAATATCGCGAAGTGGCGGAGGAACTCGGCATAAGCGAGACTGCCGTGGCGCGTCATATTCAGAAGGCTTTTCAAAAAATCAGGGATAAATTTGTTGGACTATGACTGATATTGAGAAAAAAAAAATTATCGACAAAATCATAAGTGCCCCGGGAGAAGTGACACCGGAGGAGATCAACGCTATCAAAGCTGACACACAACTTTCAAAGGTTTACAAGGAAATGTGCCTGACAGCTGCCGCTTTATTCTCTGCTCCGGAACCCGACAGTGAAGAGGTTGAGCAGGAATTCAAACGGTTTGCGAGCGAAAGACTGCGTCGCCGCAGTTTCGGCCCTCTCTCATTGCGGCAGGTGGCAGCCGCAGCTTCTATAGTGATACTTGCCGGATTGGCGGTGGGAGCCGGAATAACGATTCACAGAAAGACCATTACCGAGAACGAGAATGCCACGGGAAACGACACTGCCCCGGCACTTGTCGCTAATACATCGGTGCCCGAAATCTACGGTGACACAGCGACCGCAAAGGAGCCGCCCGTGCCGGGGCAAGGATTGGAGGTGTTTGAGAATCAACGCCTCGATTCAATATTGACCCGTATCGCGGCCATACATACATGCAGAGTGGAATATCTGCCGGAAGCGAACCGCGAACTGAGACTCTATTTTAAATGGGAGAAAGATGACGCACTGGAAGATGTGGTGGAAATGCTCAACACATTCGACCAGATAAATCTCACACTCCACGACAACATAATAACTGTGAAATGAAACGATTCATTACTATATCTGCAATTGCACTCCTGTCTCTTCCATGCTTTGCCCATCGATATGATCATGACTTTAAGTCGACGCCGATACCCCGGGCGCTCACCTTGCTCATGACAGACAATCCGGACGCACGGATCAATTTCATCTATGACGAGCTTGAGGATTACGCCACGACATGCCGCGTCTCTACCGACGATCTTCTCGCCGCCGTGAGAAAGATCATCGGAGTAAATGCCGTGACCGTAAGGACAAAGGGAAATACAATCTATGTGGAGGCTATCCAGAAAGGGAAATACCATTACACAGGCCGAACTGTTGACAAGGAGGGGGAAAGCGTGCCGTTCGCCACCGTCATGATGCTGAATCCGGCTGACTCGGCCATAGTGACCTACGGAGTGACTGACAAAGACGGCTATTTCTCAATCCCCTGCGACCGGCGCGACCTTCTTGCCAAAATCAGCAGTATAGGTTTCCGCACCCGTTTTGAAAAAGCACGGGCTTTCGCCATGGGCGATATCCGCATGGAAGAGCTACCAGTAAGGCTCAATGCCGTGACAGTCGAGGGGGACACGGAGATCAATTATCCTGACAGGACTGTGGCCATCCCGAATACCCGTCAGAAAAACGCCTCCATCGATGCCGTCGATCTGCTATCGCGTCTGCCTTTGCCACAGGTGAAAGTAGATCCGGTAAAAGGCACCGTCGAGACATTCAACGGAAAGTCGATCTCAATTTATTTCAACGGAATACCTGCCAATAAAGGCGACATACAGGGCATGAACATGCGCGATGTGAAGAGGGTTGAGTATCTCGACTATCCGAAAGACCCGAGATTCCAGGGTGAAGCCCACGTGATAAACTTTATCATGCAACAATATGAATATGGCGGCTACCTGAAGACATTCGCCAATGAGAATTTTATATTCAATTCTGGTAATATTCAGGTCAACAGTCGTTTCCAATACAAGAAGATGTGCTACGATCTAATGGTTATGGGATTCTATCACAACACTCCCCACTCAGGACAGGAACAGGAGGAAACTTATCGTCTTCTCCAGAAAGATGGCAAGATAAAAGAGTTCTCCAGATATTCGTCAACAGAGGGAGCACGACTCAAACGCAACCAAACATACGCTACTTTCCGCGCAACATACAATTCTGATAACGTTACGGCTACCTCGACACTTTCCGGCTCCATTGACCGCAGACCGAAAAACAACAGTCATGGCACAGTAAGATACTTCCCATCAGACTATCCCCTTTCCGATTATGACTTGATCGCCGATGACAAAAGTCGCTTTATAAATTATTCCGGGAACTATTTTTTCAAGTTCGGCGGAAACAATTCATTAACTTTCACACCTCAGTACAATTATTCACATACTGATGAATTAAGTAGTTATATGGAGAAGGGATTTTCACCGGTAGTGAACGGAGCTTATGACGATACTCATGATCTTTTCGGGATGATAAGCTATTTCCATAGTTTTGACAAGCACAACTCGATTTACTCCTTTATTAGAAGCTCTCATGAAACTTCGCACACACATTACACCGGGTCAGTGACATCATACGATAAATCAAAGGGGACTACATTAGGCGCAGGCGTGGACTACACTTACCAGAATGATTGTCTTTATGCCAAAGGTGGTATTGGGGTAACGACATTTTGGTCTAATGTAACAGGCATAAAAACTAAAAGAACGCATCCATGGGCAGATTTGTGGATTCAATATACATTCCATAAGAAACACACACTCTCTCTTGAGTTTCACAACGCCACGTGGGAACCTTCAGCAAGCTACCTTAGCGAGAATGTGCTAAAGGCCAACCATCTTATGAGCTATACCGGCAACCCAAACCTCGTGCCGGATAGATCATTCGACCTCGGATTGTCATACAATTTTATACCCGGTAAGAAATTCACATTCAGCACATACTATTATATGTTTATACTTGCCAACCGCTACGTCTTTGATTATGAGTCGACACCAACCGGGATATTGCGTACGATCAAACAGCCTATGGGTCGATATAATCAGCATACAATAGGCATGAACGGTTCTCTGAATCTTTTCGGCCGTTCTTTGAGTCTGTCAGGGACACTCGAAGACAATCTCTGTCATAACGGCACTCCTTACGGTTGGACAAAATCCCATCTAACCTTCATTTTGTCGGGTAAATATTATCTGGGCAATTTCAATTTCTCCCTCTACTATCGAGCCCCGATGGGGAAAAGCGAAGGATCAAAATTCGGCAAATGGGCAAACTATAGAAGCAGCTATCAGCTCTCTGCCGGTTGGGGCGACTCCCACTGGACCATAAGAGCCTCTGCCATCAATCTTTTCAGATGGAATGGCTGGGAAGGGTGCAAGATTACTGAGACAAGCCGCTACTACGACAATATCGTTTGGAAAATAGATGCGGCAGATGGACATGCATGGTTCAATCTCGCAGTGACCTATACTTTCGGATACGGTAAGAAAATTGATCAGCGCAATGAGCTGCGCCAGCAAGGCAGTGCTTCGTCTGGAATTCTCAAATAATGCTGTCATCTCAGATTCTTAGATGATCATTGAAATACATACACTCTATAAGACCGGAGCTGCAGGCATGAAATATCATCTGCAGCTCCGGCCCGCGTTGTTAGAAAGCCGGGGCAACTTAAAAGGCTGAAAATTTGCGGAGGCGGAGAATTTTTAATACCTTTGCATCCGGAATTGTGGCGCCGGGCTTTGCCTGAGGGCCGCTGAATAATTGTAGAATCTTAAGAAACAATTAAATAAATCCAGATAAAAGTCAAGATGAACGTAAATTACGAAAAACTCGACAACGTCAACGGCGAACTTACCGTGACCCTCGAGGAGAAAGACTACGCTGACAAAGTGACAAGACAGCTCAAAGAGATCGGCAAGAAGCACGCCGAGCCCGGTTTCCGTCCGGGTCATGTGCCCGCCGGACTCATCGCCAAGAAATATGGCACCGCCGTGAAATACGACGTGGTCAACAAAGAGGTGGCAGACGCTGTATTCAATTATATAAAGGAGAACAAGATTCAGGTGCTCGGACAGCCCGTGCCCGAGAGCGACAATAATTTCGACATCAACAACAAAGACTTCACTTTCAAGTTCAAGGTCGGAGTCGCTCCCGAGTTCGACAACCATGTCAACAAGGATCTTCACGTGCCCTACTACAACATAATCGTCCCCGACAGCATGGTCGAGGAGCAGATCACGGCTCTCCGCCGTCGTTTCGGCCGTCAGGAGCCCGGAGAGGAGATGGAGCCGGATGCAGTGGTGAAAGGCACCATCACTGAGCTTAACGAGGATGGCTCTGTGAAAGAGGGTGGAGTAGTCGTGGAGAACGGCATCATCGCCCCTGTCCACTTCAAGAACGAAGATCAGAAAAAACTCTTCGAAGGCAAGAAAGTAGGCGATGTGGTGAGATTCAATCCTGCAGCCACCTGTGATGCCAATCCTACCGAGATGTCGTCGATGCTCAATATCGACAAGGCTGACGTTGATGCCCACAAGGGTGATTTCAACTTTGAGATAAAGGAGATCATCGTGCTCAAACCCGCTGAGATGAACCAGGAGTTCTTCGACAATGCCGTCGGCAAAGACAAGGCCCACAATGAGGAGGAATTCCGTGCCGCCGTCAAGGAGCTTATCGCGATGAACTTCTCCAACGACTCCAACTACCGCTTCACTATCGATGCCAAGGAGGCCGTGCAGAACGCTGTCGGACGCCTGGAACTTCCCGAGCAGATCCTCAAGGATTTCCTCATGCGTCAGAACGAGGCTATGAAAGCCGAAAACATCGATGAGGAATTCGACAAGCTCCGTCCCCAGCTCGAGTGGGATCTCATCCGCGACAATGTGGCTGAGAAATTCGGCGTGAAAGTCAGCGACGAGGATGTGCTCGACGAGGCACGCGGAGTCGTGGCTCGCCAGCTCATGCAGTATGGCGCCGCAGGCTTGAACGAGCAGATCATAGAGCGCTATGCCCAGGAGGTAGTGAAAGAGGAGAAACAGCGTGAGATGCTTGCTCAGAATGCCCTCAACCGTAAGGTATTCGAAGTAATCAAGGAGAACGTAACCCTCGACGGCAAAGAGGTGAGCGTGGAAGACTTCCAGAAGCTCTTCATCTCCGCCGGCGAGCAGGCTTGAGACACTCCACGACGATAGAAACGCACGACCCGGGCCGAGTGAACGACTCACGCGGACCGGGCCGTATGTTTTTTGGCACGGATTTTGCATGTCAATTCTGTCAGGCATAATCCCAAAAAATAATGACCGCCTTCGATGCGGTCTGTCAAATCACATTCAACATATGCAAAACGACTTCAGAAAATTCGCCGTCGGACATCTCGGCATGAGTTCGAACACTCTCGACGGTTATGAGAAATATCTTGACCGACAGGCCGCGGGGCTCACATCGCAGCTTCCCTCAGCCGACTATATGAACCCCTATATCCTGGAGGAGCGCCAGCTCAACGTCACCCAGATGGACGTCTTCTCACGCCTTATGATGGATCGTATCATCTTCCTGGGCACACAGGTGACCGACACGAGCGCGAATATCATCCAGGCTCAGCTCCTCTATCTCGATTCTATCGATCCAGAGAAAGATATCTCCATTTATATCAATTCCCCCGGCGGATCAGTCTATGCCGGCCTCGGCATCTACGACACGATGCAGTATATCTCCAGCGATGTTTCCACCATCTGCACCGGCATGGCCGCATCTATGGCCGCCGTGCTTCTTGTTGCCGGCCAGCACGGCAAGCGCTTCGCGCTCCCTCATTCGCGGGTGATGATTCATCAGCCGATGGGGGGCATCCAGGGGCAGGCCTCCGATATCGAGATCACCGCGAGAGAGATACTCAAACTCAAGGAGGAGCTCTACCGCATCATCTCCGAGCATTCCGGACAGCCCTTCTCCAAAGTGGAGGCGGATTCCGACCGCGACTACTGGATGATCGCGTCAGAGGCCAAGGAATATGGCATGATCGACAAAGTGCTTGTCAACCCCAAGAAAGAAGAGAAATAACTACACATAGAAGATGGCTACTAAGAAACCGGGCTTGATGTGCTCGATGTGCGGCACCGTCGACTCAGCCGCCAATCCCGTGGTGACCGTGCTCGACGGCTTGAATCTCTGCACCGACTGCATCAAATTTATTGATGACACTCGCGACCGTCAGCTCGCGTCTCGTGGGAAAGCGACGAAAAAGAAGGCGAATGAGGAGGTGTCTTCAGTCCCGACTCCGCGTGAGATAAAGGAATTCCTCGATCAATATATCATTGGTCAGGAGGAAGCAAAAAAATATCTCTCCGTGGCGGTCTACAACCACTACAAGAGAATCAACCAGTCTGCCTCTGATGACGATGTCGATATTGAGAAATCAAACATCATACTTGTCGGGCCGACAGGCACCGGGAAAACCCTGCTGGCAAAAACAATCGCGAGGCTTCTCAATGTGCCGTTTGCCATTGTCGATGCAACTGTCCTGACTGAGGCCGGATACGTCGGTGAAGATATCGAATCCCTTCTCACGCGTCTGCTCCAGAATTGCGACTACGATGTTGAGAAAGCTGAGAAGGGTATTGTATTCATCGATGAAATCGACAAGATCGCCCGCAAAAGCGACAATCCCTCCATTACCCGTGATGTCAGTGGCGAAGGCGTGCAGCAGGGATTGCTGAAGCTTCTCGAGGGATCGACCGTGCTCGTGCCACCCAACGGCGGCAGAAAGCATCCCGAACAGAAGATGATAGCTGTCGACACTAAAAACATCCTCTTCATTTGCGGAGGAGCCTTCGACGGCATTGAACGCAAGATCGCCTCGAGGCTGAATACCCATGTGGTAGGATACGGCCACGATGAATCGGCACGCAAAAAGCAGCGTGAGAATCTCATGCGCTACGTCATGCCGCAGGATCTCAAATCGTTCGGTTTGATTCCGGAGATTATCGGACGTCTGCCGATCTTGACGAGTCTCGAGCCTCTTGACAAGAAAGCGCTCCGCAAGATCCTGACGGAGCCGAAAAACGCTATCGTAAGGCAATATAAGAAACTTTTCCTGCTTGACGGTGTCGAACTTGAATTTACTGATGATGCCCTTGACCTTATCGTCGACAAGGCTGTCGAATATAAGCTTGGAGCCCGGGGCTTACGTTCGATTGTGGAGACAATCATGGTTGACGCCATGTATGAGGTGCCGTCAGATCCGGTGAAGAAATTCACTGTCGACGCGCAATACGTGCAGAAACAGCTTGAGAAGGCCCACTTCGAGAAAACAACGATCTCTGACAACTGACACCTTGGCGCTCCGGCGTCGCGACACATATAAAAGACTTCCGTCTCCACACGACGGAAGTCTTTTTTATATGCCCTGACAGAAAAATTTCGGCGATGATAATTGAAATGTGGTGAAAATTTTTTAACTTTGTAATAAAGTCTACCCAAGCGGGCGACCCCCGGACATAATGTCCGGACAATATGAATCTTCGAACCTCACACCACCATGGCAGACATCAAAGCGATTCACGAAGCCTTGAAATACAATTTCGGCTTCGACCAGTTCAAAGGCAACCAGCTCGAAATCATCAGCAGTCTTCTCGACGGCGATGATGTCTTCGTGCTTATGCCCACGGGCGGCGGGAAATCTCTGTGCTATCAGCTCCCGGCCCTCATGTCGGAGGGCACGGCGATTGTCATTTCTCCTCTCATCGCCCTGATGAAAAACCAGGTCGACGCCATGCGCAACTATGGCGAAGACGACGGAGTGGCGCACTTCCTCAACTCCTCGCTCAACAAGGCTATGGCCGACCAAGTCAAATCTGATGTGCTTTCCGGGCGCACCAAACTCCTTTATGTGGCGCCTGAATCCTTCACTAAAGAGGAGAACATGGCTTTCATGCGCAATGTCAGGATTTCCTTCTATGCTGTCGATGAGGCCCATTGCATATCTGAATGGGGCCACGATTTCCGTCCGGAATACCGGCGCATAAGATCAATAATAAACGAGGTCGGCACAAGGCCCCTGATTGCCCTGACTGCCACGGCCACCCCGAAAGTGCAGCACGACATTCAGAAAAATCTTGGAATGCTCGATGCAAAAGTGTTCAAATCGAGCTTCAACCGTCAGAACCTCTATTATGAGGTACGCCCGAAGACAAAGGATGTCGATCGTGAGATAATCCGTTTCATTAAGAATAATCCCGGGAAATCAGGAATAATATACTGCCTGAGCCGCAAGAAAGTGGAGGAGCTCGCCGAGACGCTTAAGCTCAACGACATAAAAGCGCTGCCATATCATGCCGGAATGGATTCCGTGACCCGTTCCGACAACCAGGATGCGTTCCTCCAGGAGAAGACCGACGTAATAGTGGCCACCATAGCTTTCGGAATGGGTATTGACAAGCCCGATGTCAGATACGTGATACATTACGACATTCCAAAGAGCCTTGAGGGATACTATCAGGAGACCGGGCGTGCCGGGCGTGATGGGGGAGAGGGAAGATGCATAACATTCTACACCAACAAAGACCTACAGAAACTCGACAAGCTGATGCAGAGCAAGACGGCTGCCGAGCAGGAGATCGGACGCCATCTGCTTGCCGAAACGGCAAGCTATGCCGAATCGTCAGTATGCCGGAGAAAAATACTACTACATTATTTCGGAGAGCAATACGACGCTGAGAATTGCGGCAATTGCGACAATTGTTTAAATCCTAAGACACAAGTGGAAGCAACAGAAGAACTTTGCGCTGTCATTGAGACAGCTATCGCACTGAAGGAAAAATTTAATCCTGACTATCTGGTGAACGTTCTTATCGGTAGGGCCACCGACGAGGTCCGCTCCTACCATCACGACAGCATCGAGGAATTCGGATGTCTGTCGGGAGCTGATGAAAAAATGATAGCGTCCGTAATAAGGCAGGCTGCCATTGCCGGCTATCTTGAGAAAGATGTCGAAAACTACGGAATCGTCAGGGTCACCGCAAAAGGGAAGAAATTCTTGAAGAAGCCAACATCTTTCAAGATTGTGGAAGACAACGATTTCACCGACACCGAGATAGAACCTCAGATCAAGGGGGGCGCCGCATGCGCCGCCGATCCTATGCTCTACAATATGCTCAAGGATCTCAGGAAGAAGATGGCCAAGAAACTTCAGCTCCCTCCCTATGTGCTTTTCCAGGAACCGAGCCTCGAGGCAATGGCCACCACATATCCCATCACTATCGACGAACTCGCCAATATTCCCGGAGTGGGGGCCGGAAAAGCGAAACGTTACGGCGACGAGTTTGTGAAATTGATCAAGAGACACGTCGATGAGAACGAGATCGAGCGCCCGGAAGATATACGCGTGCGGTCAATGGCCAACAAGAGCAAGCTGAAGATATCTATCATTCACAGCATCGATAGGAAAATTGACCTTGAGGAGCTCGCTGAAAGCAACGGTCTCGAGTTCACCGAACTGATCGACGAGATTGAGCAGATCGTAGAGGCAGGAACAAAAATCAACATCGACTATTTCCTCAATGAAATAATGGACGAGGACCACGAACTCGACATTATGGATTTCTTCCGCGAAAGCCAGGAAGACGATCTTGAGGCGGCCATCCAGGAACTCGGCGACGAGTTCACCGAAGAGGAGATAAGGCTTGTGAGGGTGAAATTCCTCTCCGAGATGGGCAACTGACATGAAGCGGGCGCACATACGGCCTTTGGCATGATTTTGCCGCCGTGGCGCCCTATTCATATATTCTCTTATACTTTTATGGCCCCACACACGTTTAACTAAAGAAGTCGTGCTTAACCGCTTCGAAGATATATGCAATCTCCAATCCCAGCATCGCGTCTATGACCAGGAGCGCTTTTCTTTCAGTCTTTGTCTTGTCGCTGTCTGCCTTTCAGGGCATGGCGGCCGATGATCCTGTGGTCATGACAATAGGTCCCGAAAAAGTGAGGCGCTCTATGTTTGAGTATTATTACCGGAAGAACGCCGACACAATGGAGGTTCATATGTCGCCGTCAGAATACCTTCCCCTCTTCGAGGTGTTCCGTATGAAGGTGGCCGATGCAATGGCTGCTGGTCTTGACACCACGGCTTCCTTTCTCAACGAAATGCGCGGCTTCCGCGAGGAACTTGCCCGTCCCTGTCTTGTGGATTCCGTTTATCTTGAGTCTTTTGTGACTGAGCAGGCTGAACGGAGTCTGACAGATGTGGAGGCAAGCCATATTATGCTTTTCAGGAAGCAGGATCCGGAAGCGGACATCCACGCCCGTAACCGCATCGACAGCATCATCGGCCTTATAAGACATGGAGAAGACTTCTATACTCTCGCTTCCCATTATTCGGAAGATAAGTCTTCTGCGCCTAAAGGTGGAAGTCTGGGATATATATCCGCCGGAAGATACCCTTATTCATTTGAGTCAGCGGTCTATTCTCTTCCTGACGGGTGTGTTTCGGAAATGATCTGCACCCCGGCCGGTTATCATGTGGTGAAAGCCGGGGAAAGACGTCAGTCTGCCGGCCGTATAAAGGCCTCGCATATCCTGAAATTTGTCGCGCCCGGTGCGTCCCCCGAAAAAGAGAAGGAAGCCAGGAAGGAAATCGACAGCATATACAATCTCCTGAAAGCTGACATGTCAGCTTTCCCTGATTTCGCCCGCAGATGCTCTGACGATGTAGGTTCGGCTCCCCTTGGAGGCGACCTTTCATGGTTCGGCCGCGGAGACATGGTGCCGGAGTTTGAGAAAGCGGCATTCTCCCTTTCTGACGGAGAGATGTCGCAGCCTGTGAAAAGCGCTTTCGGATGGCATATAATCCTTCGCACGGGATCACGCCCCGCTCCGGGAGTCAATGAACTGCGGGAGGAGGTCTTACATCGTGTTCAGGATCCTCGCGATCCCCGCCACAGACTCGTGATGCTTCACGAGATAGAACGTCTCGCGGCGAAACATTCCATGAGTATTGACAGCGTTGCCATCGCCCGCATGAGGGATGAGGCACGGAGAGGGGAGAGATCCCCGTACACTGCCGGCGACTCTGTCCTGCGCCATCTCAGGGATATTGAGATGGACTGGTTGTATGATAACGTCGCAGGCTACAGGAATCTTATTGATGAGTACCGCGATGGGACCCTGCTCTATGAGATAAGCGTATCAAGGATCTGGAACCGCGATTCAGGAAAGGATGATGGCAAGCTCGAAAAAGAATGGATAAGGGATATGAAGGAGAGATATAAAGTGATTGTCTACGAAAAGGAATTCGCAAAAATAAAGTGAGACATCCGTTTAATCATCAAGCGCCGTCAACCCCGGTTAAAAATCGGGCAGCGAGGTCGGTTAACGTCCGCGGGATAGGCCGTTCCCTCAGCCGTGGAATGGCTGTGCTCTTTGTGGCGGCGTCTGTCTCGGCATGCTCTCATCCCGTGCCTGCGGTTACAGGATCTGATGTGTTGCTGTGCATGGGAGATTCCGCGCTAACCGTGGATGACGTGGTGCGTCGCATACCTGTGGGTATCTCTCCCTCCGACAGTGTGGCCCTTTTCCACAGCATCACCGACAACTGGGTGGCAGGCATGGTACTTGCCGACATGGCCGCCAGCAAGCTTCCGGAGATTGAGGATATCGAACGGAAGGTCGAGGCCTACCGCAATCGTCTTATCGTAGCGGAATACATGAAGCGGATGAGAGACAGTCGCCAGTTTAAGGTTAGTCAGGATTCCGTCCGCTCCTTCTACGACAGCCACAGGGCCGAGATGATTGCCGAGACTCCGCTCGTAAAAGGCATTTATCTGAAGATACCCACATCATCGGTCGGTATCGACGATGTAAGGGAGAGCGTTTTCAGCGCGACAGAGGCAGGCATTGACCGTCTGGAAAAAAACTGGATCGGCGAAGCGATCCAGTATGACTATTTCATCGATGAATGGGTCGACTGGTCGCTTATCGCCGACCAGATACCTTACCGGTTTTACGATCCTGATGCGTTTCTGGCCTCCACGCGCAATTTCGAGACATCGGCCGACGGACAGACGTATCTCCTGCATGTCAGCGACTATCTCCCGGCCGGCAGCGAACTTCCTTTCGAGTTTGCATCAAAAAGGATATCGGCCATACTCGAGCAGGCTAAGATAGCAGACTATGAGCAGGCACTTGTGAGATCACTCATAAAGAAAGCAATCAACGAGAACCGCCTTCAGGCAGTGGGCTACGACCCGCTGACTCACAGAAGGACGGCTCCCGACAGAAATAAAGAGAATAAGAATCTGAAAGATGAAAAATAGAAGAATGATTATGCCGGCCATGGCCATGCTCGCCCTCTCGGGCATCTGTCTGGCTGCCGGACCTAAAAAGAACGTTGTCGACGAAGTGGTTTGGATAGTCGGCGACCAGGCGATATTCCGTTCCGATGTGGAGGAACTTTATCAGCAGCTCCGCTCGGAAGGGGAGGTGATATCCGGCGATCCGTATTGTGTGCTCCCGGAAAGGATAGCGGTTGAGAAACTGTATCTGCATCAGGCGAAGATCGACACCATCGAGGCTCCCGAGAGCCGTGTGCACGCCATGGTGGAGCAGAGAATCAATTTCTTCATTTCGCAGCTCGGATCGAAGGAGAAGGTCGAGGAATACTTCCGCAAGCCCATACCTATGCTCCGCGAGAGTCTTCTCGAGGTGACACGCAACGGTGCCATTGTGCAGCAGGTGCAACAGAACCTCACAAAAGACGTGAAGGCTACTCCCAACGATGTCAGGAAGTATTTCGACAGCCTTGACCCCGACAGCGTGCCTTACGTTCCTATGCAGGTTGAGGTGCAGATCGTGTCGCTCAATCCCAACATACCACGTCAGGAGATTGACGATGTCAAAGCCCGTCTGCGCGACTTCGCCGACCGTGTCAACAGGGGAGATGCCGATTTCTCCACGCTCGCCATCATGTATAGCGAGGATCCCGGGAGCGCCATGCAGGGCGGAGAGCTCGGCCTCAGCGGTAGGGCACGATTCGTGCCCGAGTTCGCCAACGTCGCCTTCAACCTTAGCGACCCCAAGAAGGTGTCGAGAATCGTGGAGACTGAATACGGCTATCATATAATGCAGCTCATAGAGAAGCGCGGCGACCAGGTCAATGTTCGCCATATTCTCCTTACCCCGCATGTCAGCGATGAAGACCTCAGGGTGTCGACCAACCGTCTCGACTCTGTCCGTAAGGAGATTGTCGGCGGGGCTTTCCCCTTTGAGGAAGCCGCGAGGTATATCTCCCAGGATAAGGATACCCGCAACAACAACGGCCTCATGATGAATAAGACCATGAACAGTGTCAACGAGGGAAGCAGCCGCTTTGAGATGCAGGAGCTCCCCCCGGAAATCGCCAGGAGGATCGAGAACATGAATCCCGGTGATATCAGTGAGGCTTTCGTGATGAAAGACGCTGCCAAGAACAAGGATATAGCAGCCATCGTCAAGCTCGCAAGCCGTACACCGGGCCACAGGGCTAACCTCTCCGATGATTATAACATGATCAAAGACATGTATATAAACCATAAGAAACAGGAGGTGCTCAAGGAATGGCTTGAGAAAAAAATCAAAGATACCTACGTCAGGATCGAAGACGGCTGGGATAACTGCGACTTCCATTACCAGGGCTGGGTAAAGGAGGTGAATTAAGATGATGCCGGCTGCGGCATATGCAAAAGGATGAAAATAGACTTTCTTGACAGAAAAATCATGAATGCCGCCGCGCTCTTTGTCGTGGCGGCAGGTTTTGTCGTGAATATAGGCATGCAGGCGTATGCCCAGCAGGATCGTAAGAAAAAGGCGGTGCAGAAGGAGGAGTCGTTCACTCGCCCTAAGCCTACACGGCCGATAAAGCCGGAGATTCCCGGGGCCAATAGATACCGTCAGGACAAGATTTTCCTCGAACAGGCCGATAGCCTCTTCAAGGTGGCTACTTACGACACTGTCCAGCGCCAGATTGTGAAAGGGAATGTGAAGTTCCGGCAGGCTGGCATGTGGATGTTTTGCGATTCGGCATACTACTATCCGGACTTAAACTCTCTCGACGCTTTCGGACACGTACGCATGGAGCAGGGAGACACGCTGTTTGTATATGCCGACAAGCTTTATTATGAGGGCAACGAACGTATGGCCCGTCTTAAGAACGGCCCGTCTTATCAGAAAGTGAAACTGATAAACCGCGATGTCACCCTCACAACCGACAGTCTCGACTACAGCCTCGCCATGGAGTTGGGATGGTACAACCGGTGGGGCACGATCGATGATAAGGTAAATACACTCACATCGCTCTATGGTGAGTATTCTCCCGGCACTAAAAACGCCGATTTCTATACTGACGTAGTCCTCGTCAACAATGAAGACGGCTATACGATGCTCACCGACACTCTCCACTACAACACCGATACCCACATAGCCCGCATCGAGAGCAAGACCGAGATTCAGGGAGCTAACGACACTATCATAACTCATCGTGGAGTCTACAACACGAATATTGGTAACGCGGAGCTCCTGACACGGTCTATGATAATACACCGCGACTCCAACAATAATGTCACTACCCTGGAGGGAGACTCTATTCTCTACGACAAACATACGCGCATAAGCCGCGCTTATATGTTTCGCGACCCTGCCAAGAACGGCATGCCCATGGTGTTGACCGACACAGCCCACAAGACAACCCTTATCGGAGGATTCGGCATATACAACGACTCCACGAAAGAAGCTATGTCTACTGAATATCCTCTTCTGATGGAGTATTCGCAGGGCGACACTCTCTTTCTGCGTGCCGACACGATTAAGACTTATATCATTCAGGAGATGGTGGCTGCTTCGCGACGCTGGACAGCCTCCGGATTCCCGGAATATGCCGGCCGGATCATCGCCCGTGCGGAAGACGGCCTGATCTGGCTCGACGATATCTTCTTCTCAGTGATAGCTCCTCTCGCCGAAGCGCCCCTGCGCATGCTTCAGGCTGCTATACCGCAGGAGGAGAAACCTAAGGTAAATACGACCCCGCCCATACCCCAACCGCCTGTGCCGGCAAAGGTCATGGCGCTTGATTCAACTGCCCTTGTTTCTCCATCTACCGCAGACATAACACCTGACTCGGTTGGGGTACACCTATCGCGGGACGTGCACCCAAGGCCGGGGTCTGATTCGGTTTATGTAGCCGGATCACCTGCCGGAATCGACTCTCTCGCCATAATGGCCGGCGATTCCGCTTCCATTTCAAAGAAAGACTCCATACCTCTTGTGCCGAAAGATTTTCATATCGCACTCGCTTATCATCGCGCTCGTTTCTTCAAGCAGGATCTGCAGGGGGTGGCCGATTCAATGGTCATCGTAGAGAGGGATTCTATGCTTTATATGTTCCGTAAGCCTGTGGTCTGGAGCGGTGAGCGTCAGGTGACGGGCAACCGCATCGACGTGCATTTCAACGACTCAACAGCCGACTGGGCGCTGTTGCCCGAGTCGGGAATGCTATCCGAACATGTCGATGAGGATTTCTACAATCAGCTTGCCGGCAAAAAACTCTTCGCCCGTTTCGCCAACCAGACAATTCGCAGTCTTGAGGTGTCGGGCAATGTGGAGACGATATTTCTGCCGCAGGAAAGCGATTCCACTTTCAACCGTCTCGTGGCTGCCGAGAGTTCCTACCTGACAATATTGCTCGACAGCGGCAAGATGGAAAAACTGAAGATGTGGCCCGAGGTCAGCGGTACTGTCACTCCTCTTTTCATGGTCAAGAAATCTCAGCAATATCTGCGTCAGTTCCACTGGTGGGAAGCTTTGCGACCTGTGAGGGAAAGAGTCGGCGACCGCTGGCGATGGGAAGACAATCTCGGCGAAGTCAGCGACGAACTTGAGATGTTTTTCAACTCTCCCTCTGATTTCGGAACTCCCAAATCTTTCCCCGCCTCACGTCCAGCGCCGGTAAACCGTCCCCCTGAAAATCCTATGGAGGGCGTCACTCTGTCCGGGGTAGAGAAAAGCGAGGAGGAGATGGCCGACGATCTGAAGGCTGTTGAGGAGAATTCCGAACAGATCGAACAAGCCGTGGAAAACGAAGAGGAATCATCTGAAAAAAACTCATCTGAGCAATCAAACACCAGCTCCGGTCAGGAGGAAACAACGACTAAAGAGGAGGTGAAATGAGCGATATTATAAAACTTCTTCCTGACTCCGTGGCCAATCAGATTGCGGCCGGTGAGGTGATTCAGCGCCCTGCCTCCGTGATAAAGGAGCTGGTGGAGAACGCCGTTGATGCCGGCGCTACCGACATTAAGATCTTCATCAAGGATGCCGGTCGTACTCTGATACAGGTCGTCGACAACGGCAAAGGTATGAGTGAGACCGACGCTCGCATGGCGTTTGAGCGACACGCCACTTCAAAGATACGTGGAGCCGACGATCTGTTCACTCTCCATACGATGGGATTCCGCGGCGAGGCACTTCCGTCTATATGCGCTATCTCGCAGGTTGAGATGAAGACAAGCACCGAAGGTTCACCTATCGGCACGCATCTTGTCATAAACGCCTCGCAGGTGGAGACTCAGGAACCTTGCGCATGCCAACAGGGCACCAACATAATGGTGAGAAATATATTCTTCAATGTCCCGGCGCGGCGTAAGTTCCTGAAGTCAGACAGTGTGGAACTCTCTAATATTATGAGGGAATTCGAACGGCTTGCGTTAGTCAACAACAACATCCGGATGAGTATCGATACCGGAACCCGTGTGCTTGACCTGCGCGCCGGCACTTTCAAGCAACGTATCGGCGATATTTGGAAAAATAGTCTCGACATGCATATGCTTCCCGTGGAGGTCGATACTTCGCTCATAAAAATCTCCGGATTCATATCGCGTCCGGAATACGCGAGACGACGCAATCCCCTCCAATACCTTATCGTGAACGGTAGAAATATGCGCCATCCATATTTCCACAAGGCTGTGATGAACTGCTATGATTCGCTTATCGCCGCCGACACCCAGCCTTGCTATTTCTTGAAATTCACTGTCGATCCGTCAACGATCGACGTGAATATACACCCCACAAAAAACGAGATTAAATTCGAATACGAACAGGAGATATGGCCCATACTCCAGGCCTCGGTAAAAGCTGCTCTTGGCAAATACGGAGCCGTCCCGTCTATAGATTTCAACAGCGACGTGCTCCCCGTTGATCCACTGCCTCCCGGAGAATTGCCGGAAAAACCGACGCTCGACCTGACGGCAGACTACAATCCTTTTGCTGAATCTCCATCTGACTTTGATCTCCCCGTCAATCCTTTCCCTGCCCGGCAATACACAAAGAGTGACCCTGTGCCCCGCGACTGGGAATCGCTTTATTCAGATTTCATGAACGGAGCCAGAGGCTTCCATACCATAGGAGGGGAACGGCAACCATCTTCGGTGCCTCAGTCGGATGCACCTGTGGCAGGTGCGGTCGATATATCTCCTGAGACCGCCCCCGAGGCTGCCAACGGTATCTTCGGGGAGGAAAGCGAGGATGAGAATGGTGCTTCAATAAGTTCCTTCTGCGTGCAGCATGCAATGCGTTATATAATAACCACCTCCCGCGAAGGCCTTATAATCATCGATCAACACCGTGCGCATGTGAAGATTCTCTATGAGCGGTATCTGCGGAAGATCAATCAGGGTGAGCAGGTGTCGCAGCGTATGATGTTCCCGGAGTCGGTGGTTCTTGATCCGGAACATCGCGAGGCTCTCGGCGCTGTGACAGAGGAACTCGGAAAGCTTGGCTTCTCACTTGAATATGATGAAGGCGACAGATGGAGGATAACGTCTGTACCGGCTCTTTTGAAAGACATTGACGCTCGTGATGTAGTGCTCCGCATTCTTGACTCCGTATGTGAGGGAGGGGAGAACTATGGAGCCGACGGATCAACATCCGGTGAGCTCCTGTCGCGTATCGCGCTTATGATGGCCCGCTCAGCCGCGATACAGGGGGGGCAACGTCTCTCCGGCGACGAAATGGAACATCTTGTGGGCGAACTGTTCGCATTGCCTGATCCGGCATATACTCCCAACGGTAACCGCATTTTCTGCTTGCTCGACAGTCAGCGGCTGGAAGCGATGTTCCGCTGATCTCGATATTAATATGCCTTCTGCGGGTATTTCAGAGGGCTATAAATTCATACGCCCTCTTGGCGTGTGTTAATTTAAACACACTCTTGTTTGTTGAATCTAAAAAACCGCTTTATATGATTGAAAAAATAGTTTCCGCGGTCAGCGGCGTCCTAACGGATTATGTTATGGTTGTATCCCTCCTTGCGGTGGCTATACTTTTCACGATCCTTACAAGGGGCGTCCAGTTTCGCATGGTAGGGGAGATGTGCAGGCTGCTTGTGCGCTCCGGGAAAAAATATGGTGTGCAGGATAGTAACGGTGCCTCTCATCACTCTTCAGTGACCTCTTTCCAGGCATTCGCAATCTCGATAGCCTCCCGCGTAGGCACCGGCAATATGGCCGGTGTTGCGACGGCAATAGCGATAGGTGGACCCGGTGCGGTGTTCTGGATGTGGATGATCGCCATTCTCGGGGCCGCAAGTGCTTTTGTGGAGTCGACGCTTGCTCAGCTTTTTAAAGTAAAGGGCGACAAGGCTTATCAGGGCGGACCCGCCTATTACATCCAGAAAGGTATCGGCAAACGTTGGTGGGCGGTGACATTCGCCGTGCTCATAACCCTCACTTTCGGATTCGCTTTCAATACAGTGCAGGCCAATACAATTGCGAGCGCATATGAGGAGTGTTTCTCTTTCCCGCGTGAATGGATGGCTGTGATTCTTGCGGTTCTTACACTTGTGATCATTTTCGGAGGGATCAAGCGCATTTCAAGGTTCAGTGAGATCGTGGTGCCCGTGATGGCTATCGCCTACATTCTTCTCGCCTTCGTTATAGTAGTGCTCAACATAGCCCGCGTCCCCGAGATACTGACACTGATTATAGAGAATGCCTTTGGGGTCGGACAGGCGGCAGGAGGAGCCGTGGGTATGGGTATGATAATGGGAATAAAGAGGGGACTCTTCAGCAACGAGGCCGGCGAGGGATCAACACCAAATGCTGCCGCCACAGCCAATGTGACCCATCCGGTGAAACAAGGCCTCATACAGACTCTCGGTGTCTATACAGATACGCTTCTCGTCTGCACGGCCACGGCTTTCATTATCCTGTGCAGCAACATGTTTCTTGAAGGGCACGATGGCATAGTCCTTACCCAGAGGGCTATCGACTCTGAACTCGGAGGTGATCATCAGTATGGATCCATATTTGTAAGTATCGCCATTTTTCTTTTCGCATTCACAAGCATAATCGCTAATTATTATTACGGTGAGACAAACATCCGTTTTATTAAAGACAACGACGTTCTTATACGGATTTACCGTCTTGCTGTCGGAGTGATCGTCTATCTTGGCGCGGTCATGTCGCTCGATCTCGTGTGGGGATTCGCCGATATCACCATGGCAATGATGACGATATGCAACCTCGCGGCCATCGTCGTCCTTGGCAAGTATGCCGTCATACTTCTTCGTGACTATCGCAGCCAGCTTAAGGAAGGTAAAGACCCATGCTATCATAAATCCACCATCCCCGGGATAGCAGCCGAAACTGAGTGTTGGCCCGACTGATACATCGGGGAGATTCCTCCCCCACTTGAGATAGCCTGTCTCAAAGATGGAGTAGGCCGATGGAATTAAGGAAAATCACGAAAATCGCGATAGGGCAGATCCATTTCAGACAGAACACGAGCACCCCCAGAAGTGGGAACCGGTATTTTCCGCGGTCAGTGAACTGATCGCGGATTATTTTTTTATCGACAAACCATCCGACGAATACGCAGCATATCATCCCCCCGAGCGGAAGGCATATGTTCGACGAGAGATAGTCGAAGAGGGAGAAGAATGTCTGTCCGCAGATTGTCACATGACTCAGCGGCCCGAAACTCAAAGCGCAGACAAGCCCTCCTGCCAGACCGAGTAGCGATGATACTATCGTGGCCCTCTGCCGGCTCATTTTCTTTTCCTCACAGAAATAGGTGATGGATATTTCCGACATGGACACCGTCGAGGTAAGGGAGGCGAGAAACAGTAGCAGGAAGAAAAGAGTCGACCATATTACGCCAGCGGGAAGCTGACTGAAAATGTAGGGTAGCACTTCGAAGACAAGAGTAGGACCGGCCTTTGGTGATAGACCGAACGAGAAAACTGCCGGGAAGATGATTATTCCCGCAAGTACAGCCACCATTGAATCAAGAAGGGCTGTGGTCATCGCAGTCTTTCCGAGACGGCTGTTGTTGTTGAAATAAGAGGCATAAGTCATCATGCAACCAAGTCCTATGCTCAGAGAGAAGAACGCCTGACCGAGAGCCCCGAGAAGCACACTTGGTGTGATCTTGCTGAAGTCGGGGGAGAACAGAAATGACAAACCCTCATAAAAACCTGGCATCGTAAAGGAATTGATGCAGAACGACACAAGAAGGAGAAAAAGCAGCGGCATTAGGATGTTGGACGCTCTCTCTATACCCTTTGTCACGCCCCCGATGAGGATGATGAAATTGCACAGGAGAAAAACTACTGTCCAGACCACCGGGCGCCAGCCTGTGGTCATCTCCATAAACTGACGGTGTCCGGTCGCGGTGTCGGTAAAATCAAGTTGGCCGAACGCCGACGTGAGGCAGTACTCCACAGTCCATCCGGCCACGACGGAGTAAAAGCTGAGTATGAGGATGGAGGCAAGGATGCCTATATACCCCGCGAGATACCATGGCGAACCTGGCCTGAGCTTACGGTAGGCACCGAAGATGTTGCTGCGGGTCTGACGTCCCATGCAGAACTCAGCGCATATCACCGGTATCCCGATGAGGAAAACAAATGCCATATAGCATATGAGGAAAGCGCCTCCGCCATGGATGCCGGCCTCATATGGAAATCTCCATATATTGCCCAGCCCCACAGCCGAGCCCACTGTCGTTGCTATCGCTCCGAAACGGGTGGCGAAAACCGCCCTGTCCCTGCTGTTCTTTTTCTGTGTCATTATATGTCGTGGTAGTTTGATTATGGCGCCGGTGCGCCCTGTATAAGAACTGCAAATTTAGTTATTATTTATCGAAATGATAACAAGGCAAGCATAAAAATAAGTTTTTTTGAATATTTTTATTTTAGTTTCCACCAAAAGAGTTAACTTTGTAAAATATTCTATGACGAATTGTCAAACCTACGCCATGAGCATGTATAATTTCGATCAGATCATTGAGCGCCGCGAAACTGGCGCGATAAAGACCGACAGACTCAAGGAGATGTTCGGCCGCGACGACATAATACCCGCATGGGTGGCGGACATGGATTTCGCCACTCCTCCCTTCATTATCGATGCACTGCGAAGGCGGCTCGATCATCCGGTGCTGGGCTACACCCGCGAGCCGGACGATTACCGTCCCGCGATAATCGAATGGCAGAAGCGTCTTCACGGATGGGAGATACAGCCTGAATGGATTAGCTATATCCCGGGCATCGTCAAGGGTATAGGTATGGTGGTGAATTTCTTCACCCGACCCGGCGATGAGGTGTATATAATGCCCCCTGTCTACCACCCTTTCCGAATCACTCCCGAATCCAACGGGAGGAAAGTCGTCAACGTGCCTCTGATTGAAGATGGTGAGAGCCGGTATCATATGGATTATGAGGCCTTGGAGAAGCTCCCCGGAGGGGGACTCCTCATCCTTTCCAATCCCCACAATCCTGCCGGCCAGATCTGGAGCCGGGAAGAGCTCGCGCGCCTCGCCATCATATGCAAGAGCAAAGGGATAATCGTGATATCCGACGAGATTCATGCCGACATGGCCCACTGGGGCAAACGTCATGTGCCGTTCGCCATGTCGTGTCCTGAAGCTGCCGAGATAAGCATAACTTTTGGAGCACCGACAAAAACGTTCAACATACCTGGTGTGGTAAGTTCCTTCGCTGTCGTTCCCGACAGATCGCTACGCGAGAGGTTCTTCGGCTGGCTCGCCGCCAACGAATTCGGCGACGCGCCTGTCTTCTCTCACATCGCTGCGATCTCGGCTTACCGTGAGGGTTGGGAATGGCGTCGCCGGATGCTTGAATATGTGGAAGGCAATATTGAATATGTCATCGATTATTGTGAACGGAATATTCCCGGAGTCATTGCACGTCGTCCTGATGCATCCTTCCTCGTGTGGCTCGATTGCCGCGGGCTTGGACTTGACCACGATGCGTTGGTTAATCTTTTCGTCGATAAAGCGGGTCTTGCACTCAACGATGGTGAGATGTTCGGGGCTCAGGGGAAAGGTTTCATGCGCCTGAATGTCGCATCTCCACGCACGGTGATCGAGACTATGATGTCGCGCCTCAGTGATGCGGTGGCGACACTGTAACATTTAGATGCAAGATGAAAATAATAGATATAATCAACGACAGCCGCAATCCGGTATTCTCGTTCGAGATCCTTCCGCCTCTTAAAGGTAACAGCGTGTTCAAGGTCTACGACATTATCGAGAAACTGCGGCAATTCGATCCGAAATTCGTCAATATCACGAGCCATCATAGCGAATACGTATATAAGACTCTTCCGGATGGGTCGTTGCGACGTGTCAGTGTGGTGAAACGCCCCGGCACCGTGGCTATTGCCGCTGCCATTCAGAACAGATACGGACTTATCCCCGTGCCGCATATCATATGCAAGGGTTTCACGAAAGAGGAGACGGAATATGCTCTGCTCGATCTGAATTTTCTCGGCATCAACAATCTCATGCTGCTCCGGGGCGATGTGAAAGGGCAGGAGGATTTCGCCGACACTACGAGATATCACTCCCACGCAACCGACCTCCAGGATCAGGTGAATCTCTTCAACCGGGGCATTGGCCTTGAGGATATGCGTATCGACGGGATCGAGACACCATTCACATATGGTATGGCATGCTATCCCGAAAAGCATGAGGAGGCGCCCAATATGGATTCCGATATCCGCTATCTCAAGCAGAAGGTGGAAAACGGAGCGGATTATCTCATCACGCAGATGTTTTTCGATAATGAGAAGTATTTCTCCTTTGTGGAGAGATGCAGGGCGGAAGGCATCACGGTGCCAATACTTCCCGGTCTGAAACCTATATCCAAAAGATCGCAGCTCACGGTGCTCCCGAAGGTATTCCGCACGGATATCCCTGAGGAACTCGCCTCTCGCATACGCGAGAGCAAGACTGAGGAGGAAATTAAGGAGGCGGGTATAGCATGGGGTATACGTCAGGCCCGCGAACTTCTTGAGAAAGGTGCCCCCGGCATACATTTCTATACTATGAGTGTGGCCGACAGTGTTAAAAAAATTGCTTCACGTGTATTCTGAACTCTGCGAAATATTGAAACACCGTGTCCTGCTCCTCGATGGAGCCATGGGCACAATGATACAGCGTCTCAGACTCTCCGAGAATGATTTCCGGGGCAAGAGGTTCGTATCCCATCCCGTGCGACTCGCCGGATGCAACGACCTTCTGTGCCTTACCCGTCCCGGAGATATCAAGGCCATCCATGCCGAATATCTCAAGGCGGGAGCCGATATCGTTACGACAAATACTTTCAACGCCAACGCTGTCTCTCTTGAAGACTACGGACTGCATGATTCGCCTGATCTTATCAGGGAGATCAACCGGGAAGGGGCACGCCTGGCCAGGGAAGCGGCGGTTGAGGCGAAACTGAGATCGTTCGGCAGGAGAGCGCTGGTGGCCGGATCGATGGGGCCTACCAACAAAACCGCATCCATGAGTCCGGATGTGGCTGATCCGTCATTGCGCAACATTGACTATGCCTCTCTCTTCAATGCCTATCATACTCAAGCGGAAGGACTTATTGAAGGAGGAGCCGACATTCTCCTTTTCGAGACCGTTTTCGACACGCTGAATCTTAAAGCCGGACTCGATGCGGCAAGCCATGTGATGGCGGAAAAAGGGATCTGGCTCCCTGTCATGGTCTCAGCCACGGTCGCTGACAAATCGGGGAGGACTCTCTCGGGCCAGACTCTCGAGGCTTTCACCGCCTCTGTGGGCGACTATCCGGAGGTCGTGTCGCTCGGTCTGAACTGCAGTTTCGGGCCTTCGGAGATAATTCCTTTCATAAAGGAACTTGCGACGATATCATCCAAATTCATAAGCTGCCATCCCAACGCCGGACTCCCCGATGCGCTCGGAAGGTATATGGAGACTCCTGAGATTTTCTCCGGCCATGTGCGCAAGATTCTTGATGAAGCTACAGTGAACATAATAGGCGGGTGTTGCGGCACAACACCCGCGCATATCTCCGCCCTCCGGTCTCTCGTCGACTCCGCGCTTCCTCACATTCCTGCAAAGATTCCGCCTGCCCTCCGCGTGTCGGGGCTCGAACGCCTCGAGATTATGCCGGAGAATAATTTCGTGAACGTCGGCGAACGTTGCAATGTGGCCGGCTCAAGGAAATTCCTGCGTCTCATAAAGGAGAAGAAGTATGAGGAAGCCGTGGAGATTGCCGCCCGGCAGGTAGCCGACGGGGCAATGATGATTGATGTAAACATGGATGACGCTCTCCTTGATGCGCGGGAGGAGATGGTCCGTTTTTTGCGTTACATCTCCTCCGATCCTGATATAGCCCGTGTCCCTGTAATGGTCGATTCCTCAGACTGGAATGTCATTGAGGCCGCTTTGATGAACCTTCAGGGGAAAAGCATCGTCAATTCCATCTCGCTCAAGGAGGGGGAGGAAGCGTTCCTCCATAAGGCGAAGAGGATTCGTGAACTCGGAGCGGCTGTAATTGTCATGGCTTTCGACGAGGAGGGTCAGGCCGACACATTTGAGCGTAAGATCGAAGTGTCTCGCCGCGCTTATCATCTGCTTCTTGATGTGTGTGGATTCAATCCTGAAGACATTATTTTCGATGTCAACATAATGGCTGTGGCCACAGGACTTGAGGAACACCTGAACTATGGCATAGACTTTATAAGGGCAGTGGAATGGATAAAGAAGAATCTCCCCGGGGCTCGCACAAGCGGCGGCGTGAGCAATCTCTCGTTCGCCTTCCGGGGTAAGAACGCTCTCCGCGAGGCCATGCACGCGGTGTTCCTTTATCATGCCATATCCGCCGGTCTCGACATGGCGATCGTCAATCCGGCATCTTCTGTGACGTATGAGGAGATTGATCCCTCGCTACGTTCCATTATAGAGGATGTGGTGCTTGCGCGTCGCCCCGAGGCATGCGATGAACTCGCGGCTTACGCCTCCAGGGAAACCGACTCTAAGGGCACGGCAATGACCGCGCCGGCACGCGACATCTCCGTTCCGGTCTCGCGACGGCTCACTGAAGCCGTTGTGAGGGGTAAGGCCGAGTATCTTGACGCTGACCTCACTGAGGCTCTGTCGGAGTTCGGTTCGCCGGTTGCGATAATAGAAGGACCTCTCATGGAGGGTATGAACCGGGTCGGAAACCTATTCGGGGAGGGTAAGATGTTTCTTCCGCAGGTCGTGAAGACTGCCCGGACAATGAAGATGGCGGTCGACTGGCTAAGGCCATATATGGAGTCTGGCAGGATAGCGGGAGAGAAAGCTGGGAAAGTCGTGTTCGCCACTGTCAAGGGTGATGTTCACGACATAGGAAAGAATATCGTTTCCATTGTGCTCGCATGTAATAATTACGAGGTGATTGATCTCGGAGTAATGGTGCCGGCGGAAAAGATTGTGGAGACGGCGTTGCGTGAGAAGCCCGACATTATCTGTCTTTCCGGACTTATCACGCCCTCCCTTTCGGAGATGGTCAATGTGGCGAAAGCTATGCGTGAGGCCGGACTGACTATACCTATAATTGTGGGAGGCGCGACCACATCCAGAATCCATACTGCTCTTAAGATTGCGCCCCAGTATGATGGTGTCGTGGTCCATGCGAGTGATGCAGCCCGCAATCCACTTATAGCCGGCCGTTTGCTCAATCCCGCCACACGCGAGTATTATATCCGCGAGATAGACGAGGATCACAGGCTGGCCAGGGAGGAATTCTCGGCATCCGCAAATAAACTTCTTTCGATTTCCGAAGCTCGGACACGGCATGTCTCGACCGTTTGGCAAGGGTATGCGCCAGTTGTCCCTGCCGCAGGTATTGACAATGTCCTTCGCATAGACCTTCCTCTTGAGAGGATAGTCAAACTTGTCAACTGGAAAATGTTTTTCCATGCCTGGAGACTTTCCGGACCCTTCCTCGACAATTTCCCCTATGATGGATGCGATGCTTGCCGCGGCATATGGATTTCCGGTCTTTCCGACAGTGTCAGGGATAAAGCCATGGAAGCGTTGAAGGTATACGATGATGCGATGGATCTGATCCGTGAACTCACCGCCGATGGCAGTTTCGACGGCAAAGCGGTCGTGAGGTTCTGTAAAGCCTTCTCCGTCGGCGACGATATCCGGATAGGCTCCGAATGTCTCCCCATGCTACGCCAGCAATCTGACAATAGTGTTTGTCTGTCGCTTGCCGACTTCATCGCTCCTGAGAAAGGACCTGAGGATTACGCCGGCGTTTTCGCACTTAGTGCCGGACATTTCCTTACAGATGAGGCTACCTGCCGCAGAGCGGATGGCGACGAATATGGCGCGCTGCTGCGTCAGACGCTTGCCGACCGACTGGCGGAGGCAGCCTCCGAATGGCTACATATGGAGGTGAGGAGGCGACTCTGGGGCTACGCTTCTCAGGAGGATCTTGATGATGAGGCGCTACTTCGTGGGGGGTATGCCGGAATACGTCCTGCCGTGGGATATCCCATGCTGCCGGACCAGACGCTTATTCATAATTTAGCACGCCTTATTCCGTTAGATGATATAGGAGTCGGTCTTACGGAGAATGGGGCAATGACCCCCACGTCGTCTGTTTGCGGACTTTATATTGGCAATCCCTCGGCAAGATATTTCATGGTCGGAGCTATTGGTGCCGACCAGGTCAAAGACTATGCATCACGAAGGGGGATTGGTGAGGAACGCATGAGGGAGATCCTGAGGATATGAACTTAATTGAAGATCAAGAACATTAACTATATATGAAGGAGAACGCTAAAAAAGCCATAAGGGTGGCCATTCAGGGAGTGGCCGGATGCTTCCACGATGCGGCTGCGCGCCAGTATTTCGAGGGTCATGATGTCACGACTGTCCCTTGCGAGTCTTTCCACTCGCTGTTCGATACTCTCTCGACCGATGCCTCGATGCTCGGCATCGTCGCCATTGAGAACACGATCGCGGGCAGTCTTCTCGCTAACCATGAACTGCTGCGCCAGAGCAACCTTACGATCGTAGGCGAGCATTCCGTGAGGATCAGCCATGTGCTGTGTGCGCTCCCCGGTGAGACTATGGAGAGCATCACGGAAGTGAATTCCCACCCGATGGCTCTTATGCAGTGCGAGCAGTTCCTCCTGCGCCATCCCAACATGAGGATGGTGGAGAAATTCGATACGGCCGGCAGCGCCGAGGAGATCGCGAAAAATAATCTCACTCATCATGCCGCGGTATGCGGTGAGCTCGCCGCTAATCTCTATGGCCTCGACATTCTCGAGCGCGGCATAGAGACCAATAAGCGCAATTACACGCGTTTCCTCATTCTTGCCGATCCTCTCCTCGCGAGCGAGATGAAACCCAGGGAGGAACTCCTCGACAAGGCAAGTATTGTCTTCACGTTGCCCCATTCCCACGGCGCTCTCTCCAAGGTGCTGACCATCCTGTCGTTCTATGATGTCAATCTTACAAAGATACAGTCTCTCCCGATTGTCGGGCGTGAGTGGGAATATCGGTTCTATGTCGATCTCACATTCTCTTCGTTTGTAAGATACCGCCAGGCCATCGAGGCCGTAAGACCGCTCACCAATGAGTTGCGCATACTTGGCGAATACGTGGAGAGGGTAGGTGTCAACACCGTCTCATGATAAAGATTAATAACGCTTAAGGTAGAAAAGTAATGAATATGGATATACGTCCTTCACACAGGGTGGAGGAAATGAGGGAATACTGGTTCGCCCCGAAGATGAGGGAGGTGGCCCGCATGAACACGGAGGGTGCCGATGTGGTGAGTCTTGGTGTCGGTGGCCCCGACAGGATGCCGGCCCTCGAGGTGGTGGAGACTCTGTGCGAGTCTGCCCGCAAGCCAGGCAATCACGCTTATCAGCTTGCGGGGGGAATCCCTGAGCTCCGCGAGGCAATGGCGAGATGGTATAAGCGTCACTATGGCGTGGATGTCGATCCTGTCTCGGAGGTGCTTCCGCTTATCGGCTCGAAAGAGGGGGTGCTCCACATTAGTCTCGCTTTCCTTAATCCGGGCGACAAGGTGCTCGTGCCGAATCCCGGATATATGACGTATTCCGGCGTAAGCCGCATGCTTGGCGCGGAGATCATCAACTATAATCTTCTCGCGGATAAGGGCTGGATGCCTGATTTCGATCAGCTTGAGGACATTGCCTCAGAAGGTGGGATTAAACTGATGTGGGTGAACTATCCCAATATGCCTACCGGTGCATCTGCATCAAAGGAACTCTTCAGACGTCTTGTAGATTTCGGGCGTCGCCACGGCATCGTTATCGTGCACGACAACCCTTACAGCTTCGTGCTCAACGACAATCCGCTGAGTCTGCTTCAGGTAGAGGGTGCGCGTGATGTGGCCATAGAGCTGAACTCCCTCAGTAAGAGCCACAACATGTCGGGCTGGCGTATGGGAATGGTCATATCCAATCCGGAATTTGTCGGTTGGGTGAGGAAAGTGAAGAGCAACATCGATTCCGGACAATTCCGTCCGGTGATGGAAGCGGCTGTCAAGGCTCTCGATCTGCCTGATTCATGGTATGACGAGATGAACGAGCCCTACCGTCGCCGCAAGAAGGTGGCGGAAAAGATCATGGACGCCTTGGGCTGCACCTATGCACCCTCGCAGCAGGGTCTTTTCCTCTGGGGCAAACTCCCTGAGGGTGTCGGCGACAGTGCTTCATTCGCCGACCGTATCCTCCACGAGGCGAGGGTATTCCTCGTGCCCGGATTTATATTCGGCAGCAATGGTGAAGGATATATACGCATATCTCTATGTGCTTCTGAGGAAAGGATGGAGGAGGCACTCCGACGCATAAAGGAAATGATGAAACTAAACTCTAAGATATGAATTTGGAAGGATTAAAACCTATTGTGGAAGGTCTGGGCGTTGTAGGCTCACCCCTTGTGATGGCGGGGCCCTGCAGCGCGGAGACTGAGGAACAGACACTCTCTACTGCCCGTCAGCTCGCCATGAGCGGCGTTAAGGTGTTTCGTGCAGGTATCTGGAAACCGCGTACCAAACCGGGAGGCTTCGAGGGCATCGGCAAGGAAGGTTTACAGTGGCTTCGCCGTGTAAAGGAGGAGACTGGCATGCTGGTGGCCACCGAGGTGGCTACACGCCGGCATGTGGAAGAGGCTCTCGAGGCCGGTATTGATATACTATGGATCGGAGCCCGCACCTCGGCCAACCCTTTCGCCGTGCAGGAGATCTCTGACGCCCTGAAGGAATCGGGAGCCGATGTGGCTGTTCTCGTGAAAAACCCGGTGAACCCCGATCTTGAGCTATGGATTGGTGCCCTTGAGAGAATTTACAACGCCGGCATACGCCGGCTCGGAGCTATCCACCGTGGATTCAGCTTCTATGGCAAGAGCATATACCGCAATCCGCCGCAGTGGCACATCCCTATCGAGCTTCACCGCCGTCTGCCCGATCTTCCCATCGTGTGCGATCCAAGCCACATGGGTGGCAAGCGCGAGCTCATAGCTCCTCTCTCTCAGCAGGCCCTCGACATGAAGTTCACCGGACTGATGATCGAATGCCACTGCTCTCCCGACGAGGCATGGAGCGACAAGAACCAGCAGATCACTCCTGAGATCTTCAAGATCATACTCAGCTCGCTTGTGCTCCGCAACTCTGAGCAGAACACCGAGAGCCTGCAGGCTTTGCGTCAGCAGATCGACCGTATCGACACAGAACTCCTCGACCTTTACAACAAGCGTATGCAGGTGTCGCGTGAGATCGGCAAATACAAGAAGGAACACTCCATGCCTGTGGTTCAGGAAAACCGCTACGACGATCTCATCAAATCGCGCGTGTCGGCCGCCGTACAGATGGGCATGAGTGCTGATTTCATGAAGACTGTCCTCCAGGCAATCCACGAGGAATCCGTGCGTCAGCAGATCGAGATCCTCAACCAGAACTGATCCGCTCGTCTCAACTATAACCATAAAACCCGGGGATGACCATCTCATTCCCGGGTTTTTCTTTCAAAGTGGCTATACAGTGCTCGCGCCGGCTTAGTAAAGTTCAACTGTCACTTCAATATTACGCCATGCTCGGAAAGAGCGTCGGAAAGTGAGTGGAAATTAAGATGTTCATTCAATACCTTGCCGTCGCGACCGATGAGTACGTAGCTGGGGATACCGCTGATCTTAAAAAGATCGCGAAGTCGGTTGAAATCGGAATTTGAAAGACGATGTGTAGCTTCTCCCACAAGATTTTTAGAGATATATTTGTTGTAGGCCTCTTCGGGGGAATCGCCTTCGCATGTGATGAATATCATTTTGAAATCAGGATGATCAAGATTACGTTGGCGCAACTCGGAAGATCTTTCGATTGCGGAACGGCACGGCCCACAGGAGGTGCCCCAGAAGTCGAGCAGGATGAATTTTCCTGAATATGGAGCAATCATCTCGCGGAGCACCCGACCACGATTATCATCGGGAATGGCGTAAGGTTGGAACGCGTAAGCATCTTCGAAAAAAGTGTTGATTATCCTGATGAGATAGGGGTGGGAGATAATCTTGTTTTCTATGGCATGGTTTACGGTCGCGAAAGTTTCTTCACGAGGTGCGGAGATGTTGGTCTTTCCATAGGAGCAAAGACTCGCGCAATAGGCACTTTGCCACAGAAGAGGGACACTGTCGAGTCCTGTCCATTTGGCGACTGCATCTGCACGGCGCGGAGCATTATAACCTTCATAGTCAAATTTCTTTTCGTCAGTCACAGTTTTCTCGGAATTGATTTTCACGAACTCTTCAAGAAAATCTTCCATTCCGTTTCTCTTGGCAATCCCCTCGGCTATGTTTAACCGATTAATGGCGTTAAAAAAGTCTGTCATATCCATATACTCGGTTGTGCCGAGCCGTTCAGCCAGCCAGGCTGCGGTTTCTTCCTCCTCAGGAGTCAGTTTGGCGCCACGCTCTTTCAGGTAAAGGATACCGAAGTCTGTATAAGTAAAGGGCTGCATTTCTTTTGCTCCAAGCAGGTCGGGAATACGACAGAAAGCGATCCGGTTGGGAAGCATATCCATCCTTTCTCCGGCAAAAAGCCAAGGATTGCCACTGGCAAACAATCCTTTCACTGGCTCAAAAAAATCTATTCCAAGTGGTTCATTCAATGACGGGGCAGCAGTGTCAAATCGAGACATATCATCATAATACATCGCATAGTCAAGAATGTTATGTATCAAGTCGGTATCAGCATTTGCATCCATCACTTTTTTCGTGACGGGATGGAGGTCATAAGATCCTTTATAACGATCAATCGCTGCCTTATAACGTTCGTTATCCGCGAGAATAATCTTCAGCGCGGTTGCCGGGACACTGTCATGTGCCATCGAATGCACCGATATAGCCGGCGCAAATGGAGCGGCTGCCAGCTCGCGGTTGATATGGCCTGTATCACCACCGAAACGAGTATTTGCCATGCGGCTTTCACGCTCCATGATGCGGTCGATCGAGGTCTGCAACACATCGTCCCAGTCGAGAAGGATATCAAGTGTACGGCCCGGTTCTGCGTAGTAACTTAGCGAGACATACTCAGGACCGAGTCCTGAAATGGAGAAATAGCCGGGAGAGGCCATCGGAACCGAGACGCTGAAAGAACCGTCAGCCATGATTGGTATCGCTACCGGATCACGTTTGCCGGTGAATGGATTGCTGTAATAAAGGAGTATGTTGTCAAATCCGAGTCGCGAATCATAACCACGTATTTGTCCTGAGATCTTCGCATCGGCAGTATTGAAAAACTGCGACGGCTCCCCGGGATAGTCACGTTCATGCTCTTTTGTCCACTTCTCCGGATCGACATCAGCCGCTTTCGGTGCCTTCTTGCCGTCAAGACGCAGTCCGAATATACGCCATGTACCCTCTATGAAATCAATTGCATCCACTTCTTCAGGAAGCGGAGGGAAAATGACAGAGAAGTCGGTCTCTCCGCTTTCAGGCATCCAAAATTCCTCTCCCAATACCAGTCCCTCGGTCGATAATGGAGAATAGTGTGTGTCAGTCTTCGGATTTACTATATAGGCAGTGGAATCAACCTTTATCCAGAAATTAGGACGGTACACCGCGTGAAACGATATTTTGGTGGCATCTTCGCTGCGTTCCACGGCAGTCGGAGTAATTACAGCAGTAGTGCTGCATTCATAATCTGGGGTTACATGACGGTCGGCAAAGGCCCACGGAGAAATCATACACCCGATTAATGATATAAAAAAAGGTTTCATGAGCATGTGATTATTTGAGTCTGTTTAAAGCGCAAAATTAATAAATTTCTGATTATACTGACAATGATTTCGTCTCATAATCATGCTCCAACGTAACATCCGAGACATAAATCTCCTACATCAGCCTACGGCAAAAGCCCAAAGGCGCAACAACAGCTCGCCTAAGCTGCGTAGCTCTGGGCTGCGGCATAGCAATTAGAAATTTTCATTCAGTTAGTGATTCAGTCAAAATTGCTAATTACTAATTCCACTGAGAAGCCACCATTACGAGAACATTGACATTCTACAACACCCGTCAGAGGAAAATCTCCCTCAGCCAGAGGAAAATCTCCCTCAGCCAGAGGAAAATCTCCCTCAGCCCGGCATTGCCGGGCCTCGTGTGCCGCGGCCGAATGCCGCGGTTCCTGCCAGCCCAGCAGTCAAATCTGCTCAGTATCGTATGCTACGAGCAAAGCGAGGAGAATCGCAGACAGCCGGCAAAAGCTTGACCGCCGGATGGCACCGCCGTGCCGAGGCTGAAAGCCTCGGTCCCCAGTCCCCTTCACTCTTCACTCTTCACCCTTCACTCTTTGCGCTCTGCGCATCCCACTGACGGAAGCCATCCGGCGAGACCGAAGCAAAATCGCAAGCTTTTGTTGGCAGTGATGCCCCACGACAGGCAGCCTTGTTTCTAATGAGCAACTTGAAATTTGAAATTAGCAATAAGTATTAATTGCCTAACCCGCAACTAATTCAAAATTCAACATTCCAAATTCAAAATTGCAGCTTCGCTGCTTCCAGTCGCTTCAAAAAAGTCTTGCACAATAAGATTAGGATCACTCCGACTGTACTGAGCCTCCGGAAGCCCCCTCCCCAGTCGCCACAATGCTATAATCTCTACTCTAATAAAACCAGTTGAAGAAGCTACTGAAACCAAAAGAGCTAACGTAGCTAAAAACAGCATTATAGCATTATAACTGCGTGCCCAATTGTGTAATATATTAAATAAGTGCATTAAAAATGCAAATCACAATTACTAATCGCAACTTGCTAATTTCTGATTGAGATTGTCGTTCGCTGTCATAACGATCAGGCGGCACTTCCGCGGATGGCTCTCAACGCCGGTAGGCCGGCGTTGGCAAAGAAAACCTGGGAAAAGAGGTGAGACCGGTCTGCTAATACCAGATCGGTCTCACCCCTTTTTTATTTCACAATACCTCCAGGCGTTAAACTTCCATATAAATCAACATATCAAGCCCCGTACCTCATCATAAGCATACGTTTTTCAATTGCTGATACAGATTTTATCTGTCAGGATATGGTGGAATGGCATTTTTTCTTAACTTTGCAGAAATTTGAATAAATTAATGGCATCATGAAAATATTTAATGGATTTGCTTTGGCCGCATGTCTGGCACTTATGCCGGCAAGCGGGTACATTATGGCACAAACCGCCGTCAATGAATACGGCACTGAGTGGAAATGGAACAATGGGACAATAGAGGTGACGAGTCCCGAACGTGAACCCGGACAGAAAAGCGTACTTGGTCTGACTCTTCCCGCAATGGAATCAGTAAGGGTAGGATTCGTAGGCCTTGGTATGAGAGGCCCGGGAGCCGTGGAGCGTTTCACCTATATCCCCGGCGTAGAGATCAAAGCTCTTTGCGACTATGAGAAGGAGAGGGCCGACAGTTGTCAGAAATATCTCCGCAAAGCTTCTATGCCGGAAGCTGACGTCTATTACGGTGAGAAGGGCTATGAGGAACTATGCAAGCGTGATGATATCGACCTCGTGTATATCGCGGCCGACTGGCTCCATCACGCACCAATTGCAAAATGCGCTCTTGAGAATGGCAAGAACGTGGCCATAGAAGTCCCCTCCGCCATGACTCTGAAAGATTGCTGGGATCTCATAGACCTTAGCGAGCGCAAACAGAAACACTGTATGATCCTTGAGAATTGCTGCTACGACTGGTTTGAGATGAACACTCTCAACATGGCCCAGCAGGGGGTCTTTGGCGACATTGTCCGTGCCCAGGGTGCATACATTCATGACCTAAGTCCATTCTGGAAGCATTACTGGAAAAACGGAGAGAACGACAGACTCGGCTGGCGTCTCGACTACAACATGCGTCACCGGGGCGACGTATATCCCACTCACGGTCTCGGGCCGGTGGCGCAGGCTCTTGACATACACCGCGGCGACCGCATGAAAACTCTCGTGGCGATGGACACGCGCTCATTCAACGGCAAGGAGCTTGTAAAGGAGATGGCCGACTCGGTCTGCGACAATTTCCGGAACGGCGACCACACCACGACCCTGATACGCACGGAGAACGGCAAGGTGATCGAGATACAGCACAACGTGATGACTCCACAGCCATACAACCGCCTGTATCAGCTTACAGGCACAAAAGGATTCGCCAATAAATATCCCATTGAGGGATATGCTGTCGGCAAGCAGCAGCTCGCCGACGCCGGCGTGAAAGTCGACATCGAGAATCTTTCAGCCCATTCTTTCCTAGACGACAAGGAGAAAGAAGCCATGGAGGAGAAATACCGTCATCCAATCCTTAAGAAATACGGAGAAATGGCAAAAGAGGTCGGAGGTCACGGAGGAATGGACTTCATTATGGATAGCAGGCTCATATATTGCCTGCAGAACGGCCTCCCTCTTGATATGGACGTATATGACCTGGCAGAGTGGTGTTCGCTCGCAGAACTTGGATCACTCTCCATGGACAATGGATGCGCCCCTGTAAGCATACCCGATTTCACACGTGGCGACTGGAATAAAATAAAGGGCTACCGCCACGCTTTCGCGACACCGGCACAAGAGGAGGAGGCGCTCGCCAAAGCGGAAGCTTTCACAGCCGACCTCAAAGCAAAAGCTTTGAAAAAGAAAAACGGCAAGAAGGATAAAAAGAAAAACAGGAAAAACAAGTGATGGATAAAAGCGAGATAATGGCGCGTTTCGGTATTAATGTGGAGGAACGCGACATAACTCCCACCGGAAACGGCCACATCAACGACACTTTTAAAGTGACAGCGAGACCGGCCTCACCCTTCGACTACATCTTGCAGCGGATCAACCATCATATATTCACTGATGTCGACGCATTGCAAAGCAATATCGAGAATGTCACGGCCCACATCCGGGGCAAACTTGAAAAAAAGGGTGAGCACGACATTGACCGAAAGGTGATAAAGGTTGTCAAGGAGAAGTCGACCGGCAAGTCGTATTTTTTCGATGGCGAAAGCTATTGGAGGGTGATGGTTTTCATCGATGACGCACTGACCAGGGAATCGATCACTCCGGAGAATGCCTGTCATGCGGGCGAAGCATTCGGACAATTCCAGATGATGCTATCCGATATCCCCGACAAGATTGAGGAGAGCATACCTGACTTCCATAATATGGAGCTTCGTCTCCGGCAATTCAGCGACGCGATAGATGCCGATAAAGCCGGAAGGAGAAAGGAAGTGGCCGCTCTTATCGATCAACTAATAGAAAGGGCGGAACATGCCTGCCTCGCCGAAAAGCTTTTCCGCGAAGATAGACTCCCCAAAAGAATCTGCCATTGCGACACGAAAATCAATAACATGCTTTTCGACAGAAATGGGGAGGTGCTGTGTGTGATCGATCTCGACACCGTGATGCCTTCATTCATATTCTCCGATTATGGAGATTTCCTGCGAACCGCCGCCAACAAAGGAGACGAGGACGACAGGAATCTGGATAGGGTAGAGTTCGATATGGAGATTTTCAAGGCCTTCACAGAGGGTTATCTTAAGGTTGCCTCAGATTTCCTGACAGATGTGGAGATCGAGAATCTTTCTTATGCAGCGGAAAGGTTCGCTTACATGCAGGCCGTGCGTTTCCTCACCGACTACCTCAACGGCGACACATATTATAAGACCGCCTATCCGGAGCACAATCTCGTCAGGGCCAAGGCTCAGTTCAAATTACTTCAGTCAATCGAAAGCCATAAACCCGAGATGGAGGAATTCATAAACTCCATCAAGCGATAAGCCGGTATTAAAGACAATATGGCCCCGCCGAGTGTTCGGCGGGGCCATATTGTCTTTAGAAGAATACGATTAAAAACTCAATTATTGTTCCCAATCATCCGTACGGAAAGGCACAAGAGGGAGTCCGAGACTGTTATGGATCTTTCCTACAGCGAAATTCTTGAAATTATACCTCACTGCCTCTATCGTGCCGGCCTCCGGACATGTCACCTCTATATCCATTGTCTGCAGGTTGACATTGGCCATGGCAGGATGAAACACGCGGTCAGCACCCGCGGCCTCAAAGCCCTCGAGATTACGGTAAGGTGTGATTCCGTCCCACGGATTGGTAAGTGTGATAATTGCTTTATCACCCTCAACCTTCATGGATTTGAAGCGGGGATAATCCACAGGCATTCCCTCAATGCCGTACGTCTTCGCAGCCGCCATAAATGCAAGCCGTTCGCCGATCTCCCTCTTCTTCCGGGCATGGATATCGTTCACCTCAAAAGGATAGACAAGATCGGAGGTGCTTATTATTGCGCTGTTGGGGATGAGTTCGGCTGCCTTATGCTGCGACTCACGGAAAAGCGCCGCACCCGTGCCATCAGGATTTCCGTAATCCCAGCCTGGAATTTCCACAAAGTAAAAAGGCAACTCTCCGAGTCCCCATTTCACACGCCAGTCTTCCACCATGTCTTTCTGATGATAGGGATATGTCTTCTCCCTTCCGACATTAGATTCTCCCTGGTTCCAGAGAAATCCCTTGACCGTATAGCCGATGAGGGGATGAAGCATCGAATTATACATGATGTTGATGCGTTCATAATCCTGAAGAGTGGAATCAGCCTCCTCCTTGTCGACATTCCATTCGGGATATTTGGCAAGCTGCTCACGGCTCTGCCAACCCTCAATCTTGCTTCCACCATACGAACAATCGATGATCCCTACGGGCACGCCAAGAATATCTGAAAGCGAACGGGCGAAGAAATATCCCAGAGCGGTAAATTCCCGAGCGGTTGACGGCTGACTCACCTTCCATGGTCCCGGAGTCCTGTCCTGTGGAGTATAGGCTCTACCTTTTGGCACCTTTGCAACCCTGATACCAGGATAGCGGCCGGAATAGGCTATTGCCTCACCGGCTCCTTCCACAGGCTGGAAGCCAAAACCACGAAGAGGCATCTCCATATTCGACTGGCCGGAACAGAACCACACTTCACCTGAAAGCACGTTGTCAAGTGTGAGATCGCTTCCATCTCCTTTTATAGTGACAGAATAGGGGGTGAACGATGCAGCCGGTGTCGGAAGCATAACCTCCCACCTGCCTTTACTGTCAGCTTTTGCCGTAACTTTCTTCGAAGCGTTCCAGGAACCGGAAACAGTCACAAGGCTACCTGGTGTGGCCCAGCCCCAGATCTTGGCATCCGCTTTTTGCTGAAGCACCATATTGTTGCCAATGATGTCGGGGAGTTCTATCTTCGAATAGCCCGACAGCGAAGCCGACAACATAAGTACTGTAATTAATGATTTTCTCATGATGTAACGGATTGATTGTTTCCTCAAAGTTAAACAACTTTATCCGTATCCACAAGTAATGATACAAAGAGTGTAAGAATCTGATACGATAATATAAACCCCGACATCATATAGAAGTCACCATAGATTCCTCGCAGGGAATACCCCGGAATAACGCTGCCGAAGCCTGTCGACAAGACGTGTCATGTCACGGCTGAAATTATGGCCTGTCCATACACCGCTGTTGGTGGTCATCACCCAGCAATCTCCCTCAGGATATCGGATAATCAGCGTGTGCGTCGATCCGAGTGTGCCTGTGCGCGTCCATTTACCCTTCCCATCTGAATCAGTCCATCCGCGGGTCTGCTTATCCTCTCCGTCATGATATGTCATAAGCCGGACACTGCCGGGTGAAAGTATGTCCCTGACCCCCGGATCTCCATCAATCGAGGCGACAAGTCTGGCAAGATCAGACGCGGAAGTCACCCAGCCTCCGGCTCCCATGAGCCCGTTGACGTTACTTCCCCCATACACTCTGTCTACCATACGTCCGCTACCATTGAACTCCTTTATCTTAACCGTGTCAGGTCCGTAATAGCGTGTCTCATCAGGATGGCGCTGCGTGTAATAATTCGTCGCGGGGCGGAAACGGTAAGCTCCCGCAGGCTCAAGAATCTCTTTTGTGACGTAATCCCAATATGACATGCCGGTCACCTTCTCGATGACAAGCGAAAGAAGCATGTATCCGAAATTGCTGTATCTTCTTCCGCTTCCGGGCATAAAACCTATGCGTCGTCCGAGCACTATGCCGACAAGCTCCTGGTTGGTGGGGGGTGTCTTGAGTTTCTTCACCTCCATGATGTCAGCTGTATTAAACATCGGATCGCCTGCTCCAAGAGTAAATCCACCCTTGTGCTGAAGAAGATGGTCAACCGTAATCTCAAAAATTCTTTTGTCGCGTACAGCGTTGGTATAGGAAGTATCATTCAATATCCCTTTTTCTCCAAACACCTTAGAATCAAGCCTCAGGCGCCCTTGTTCCACAAGTTTCATGATTGCTGTAGCCGTCACAAGTTTAGAGGCCGAAGCTATTCTCATCATCGAGGTCGGCTGCATCTCTATACCTGCTTCCATATCCGACCATCCGTATCCTTTGGCATAAAGAAGGGAATCATGACGCGTCACAGCCAGTGATATACCCTTGATCTCCCATTTATTCCTGAATCTCTCAATCTCGGCGTCCATGGGTTTTAGTGAGACGATATCCGAGGCACTATTGCCAAGAGTGTCGCTCCACGCGATCGTATTACGGGTATCTGCGATTTTGCCGCCCTTATTAGGGTGTATTGTGAATATACATATGAGGATGAAAGCAATGACAGCGAATGTCATTATATATATTGTTGTCCGTCTGATATCTGAACGTCTCATAACAGGTGATTATACCTTTTGAAATTCGGGAATTCCATGCAAAATTAGCCAAAAATAATGGAATGGCTTCAAAGAAGATGAAAGAATAATGTTTTTCAGATGAAAAAAGGATGTCTATCGAGTGATCGGATATAAAAAAAATGCCATTTTATGAAAAATTTTCATATGTTTTACAACATAATTCAAAAACATTTATTAATTTTGCAGCGTTTTACAGAGGTAACGACATTCCTACAGGGAAACCGGACATGATTTCTCCTCTATCCGGCAATAAAAAAAGGTAAAAAGGTTTTTAGGTTCAAGCTGCCCGGGTGAGTGCGGAATCCATGTAGGAAAAATGATAAGTTTCATTTATTAATTTTATTGTCATGAACAGATTCGTTAAGAAAGCGGCTAAAGTTTACCGCACAGTCAACTACTGTCTCGCAAGTGCAGAACTTTATCTCCATGAGGCAGAACGTCGCTGATTTCCGAGACAAGAGTCCCGTCAGGACAAAACAACATTCAATTATCTCTGAGAGTGCGTAGATGCACTCATATTTATCAACATCAAGTAGCGTTCCTTTCACAAGGAGCGTTTTTTATTTTTAGACCTTCATGACAGCCTCAGATCCATTTGATCTTCCTTAGCCAGATGAACGCGGCTGCCGTAAGAACCGCTGCGATAAAAATTATTATCCAGAACGCAAACCGATTATGGCCTATGAGTATGTCGACATTCATTCCATATAGACTTGCCACGAATGTGGGAACCATCAGGATAATAGTCAATCCGGTCATTCTCTTCATCACACCGTTCACATTATTGGAGATGATCGAGGCATACGCATCAAGAGTATTCTCAAGAATATCGCTGTAGATTCCCACTGTGCTGTCGGCTTGACGCAGCTCAATGTCCACATCCTCGAGAAGATCCGTGTCGACAGTGTCTCCGAAAAGGGTACGCACCCGCCCGAGCAACATGACGTTGCCCTTGATGGCCGTATTGAAGAACACAAGAGATTTCTGAAGATGCATCAACCTTATCAGGTCATCGTTGCGGACGCTCCTTCTAAGATCTTTCTCCGCCCCAACCACATCACGCGTGAGAGTCTTGAGATAATGAAGATACCAGAATGCTGTCTGATAGAAAATCCTCAATGTAAAATCGGCCTTATTAACCGTGCGTATGCACTTTTTCCGCGATAGCTTCACAAAATCATCAACAATCACGTTGTCGTGATAACAAAGCGTGATCAATATTCCGTCGCCCCTTGTGATTATTCCGAAAGGTACGGTCTTGAATGGCATATCAGCCTCTTCCGAGCATTCCACAGGAATAAGAAGAATGAGCATCAGCCAGTCATCCTCGCGCTCCACTCGCGGAAGTTCTTCCGGATCTCCGAGATATTCGAGAAACATCGGCGGCACATGGAGCTTGTCGAGTAGGAAATGAGTGTCATCCTCATCGGGTCGGGTCACAGAGAGCCAGAATCCATGTTGCCACTGGCTCCTCTCGATATAGCCATTGTCGTCAGAATAATATTTTCTCATGAAAGAATAAATCTAAAAGGGACTATGCAAAACCACAGGAGGCGGATGAAATACTTCACCCGCCTCCTCATCTCATCACTTATATTGTTAAAATCAGATATCAGCCTCGATCTGGGGAGTGGGGCGGAATATCAGAGTGTATACAAACACTGCCAGGGCTGCTCCTACGAGCGGACCCACAACCATAACCCAGAAATCAGGCCAAGCATTAGAGGAGAACAGGGCAGGGCCAAAACTGCGGGCAGGATTCACCGAGCAGTTGTCGACGGGTATCCCGACAATATTTACCAGTCCAAGGGCTATACCGATGGCAAGACCGGAGAACTTTCCGGCCCCTTTTTTCGGATCAGTCGCACCGAGGATCACAAGGACAAACACCATTGTGAAGAGGATCTCTACGAAGAGCGCCATTCCTTGGCTAACACCGGGCTGACAAACATTAGCCGCCAGATAATTACCAGAAGAGGGAGTCGTACCTCCAAATACAAACTCCGGACCGCCCATCTCCACGAACCAGAACAGGAACGCCGCTCCGACAGCGGCACCGAGGAGCTGGGCTATGACATAAATTCCGAATTCCTTGGCCGACATACGTCCGGAAATCCACATTGCGAACGATACGGCAGGATTGACGTGACATCCTGAGATATTGCCGATGCAATAACACAGGCAGATAAGAATAAGCCCGAAACAAAGTCCGATTCCGAGCACTCCGATCGACGGACCGGCCAACACAGCACTACCGCAGGCCATAAGGACCAGGAACAGAGTGCCAAACATCTCAGCTAAAAACTTTTTCATATGATATAGATTAAATGTGAGACAATCCTATATCGAAACTGATGCGGATGTCCATCACGCTTCCGGTCATTCAGTGGAACCGCTCTATGACCTGCAAGGGCATGCTGCAATATGGTTTCTGATTGATAAACACTTTTTAACCTGCAAAAGTTTCATCCATATCCTGTCAATCACATAATATTATACCATATGTGTAAGCATAAATAATAAGAACGATTGTATCGAAAGAAAAATCTGGCAAGAAAGATTATTCATACCGCATGGTTTCCGCAGGGGATATACGTGCCACAAACCTTGAAGGGAGAATGAGCACGAAGTAAGTTATCACAACGACACCGACGTCAAGAAGAACTATATGAAGAGGAGAAAGGCTCACCGGCACAAAATCTATATAATAGGATTCGGCATCAAGCGGTACGATATGCGTCTTCTCCTGCACTACAAGCAAGGTCACCATAATAAGATTACCTATCAAGATTCCCCACAGGGCTATTCTTACAGCGAGATACACAAATACTTTCCGTACTTTTCCGGTTGGAGCACCAAGGGCCTTCATTGTTCCGATAAATCTCTTCTTCTCTATAATTATGATCAACATCCCGGAGATGAGAGTTATACATCCGACAATCATCATAAGCACAAGCACCACAACAACATTGGTGTCGAGAAGACTTAACCAGCTGAAATACCCTATGCCTTGGCTTAGCACATTGTCAGTCTTGTAGAAGCGATAGATGCGGCCATCAGCCACAGCCTCATTGAGCTTTTGCTGAAGTCGCATCGTATAATCGTCAATTTTGTCAAAATCATCGGTGAACACCTGTATATACGTGCCTTGATCCGAATCTATCTGCCCCATCTGTTGCACAAGGGGAAGCGAACCATAAATCAGGAGATCATCATATTGATTGAAATGAGTATTGAATATCCCGGTGATTTCAAGTCGACGAACCCTTAGCTCATCACTAATGAAATACGTGTCAATCTTGTCGCCGACATGCAGATCAAGCTGGCGGGCGGCATTAGCCGACACCACAATCTTATTCTTATTGTCGGGATTTAAGAAATCAACAACCTTACCTTGCTCCATGTTTCTTGAAATAAACCTCTCGGTGGCCTTATCTGCAAGTCCCTTCATATACACACCTTTGAAATCCGATCTGGTCTTAAGGATAGCCGGTATGGCAGCCTGAAGGGAGAAATCTGTGACAAAAGGCAAAGACTCCAGCTCATTCTTCAGAGAGGGAGTCATAGTGACGATGTTTTCTTCGTCGGGAGTTGAAGGAGAGGCATAGAGAGTGATGTGGCCATTGAATCCGACAACCTTGTCTCTTATCTCTTTCTTGAATCCAAGCACGATTGCAACTGACGCCATCATAACCGCGACTGAGAGCGCCACAGCAGCGACTGCTACTGCGACTGCGGGCGCCTTCTTCCGGCCCCCGGCCGAAAGGGAAAGTCGGCGCGCTATAAACAGGGGATAATTCATAATCAATGCGAATGAGAATGCAAAATTAACCAAAAACTCCAACATTAGTATGAAAGAATACATGGAAAGAGAGAGCGGAGATAAAAAACATACGCCAACCTAAAATTTATGACTACAAAAATTTGGCAAATAAAAAGTCATTTGCTAACTTTGGACATAAATTCAGAGACAAACCCTGAATCCTTATCTCTTAATGCCATGACGTCTGGCAAAAGACGTAAAAAAAAGCTAACAATAACTAACTCAAAGGTTGCAAATGGAAGAAAATCTTACAAAAACCTGCCTTCATGACCGCCATGTGGCACTCGGAGCGCTTATGTCGCCGTTCGGCGGATTCGACATGCCGATCCAGTACAAGGGAATCACCGAGGAGCACAATGCCGTGCGCCACGAGGTCGGAGTCTTTGACGTGAGCCATATGGGCGAGGTGAGAGTGAAAGGCCCTGACGCCTATAAATTCGTAAGCCACATATTCGTAAACGATGTGACGGGAGCGCCCGACGGGCAGATTTTCTACGGCATGATGTGTTATGATAACGGTGGAACAGTAGATGACCTTCTCGTATACAAGGTTAACGATAATGAGTATTTCCTTGTGATCAATGCCTCCAACATAGCTAAAGACGTTGACTGGATCAAAAGCAACGCGGCTGGCTTCGACGTTGAGATTGAAGATCAGAGTCCCTATTATGGAGAAGTAGCCGTGCAAGGCCCCAAAGCCGAGGAGACAATGGAGAAAGTGCTTGGACTGCCCGTGAAAGATATACCGTTCTACAATTTCAAGACATTCCAGACCGATGGAGAGGAGATAATCGTAAGCCGCACCGGATATACCGGAGAAGATGGTTTCGAGATATATGGCAGCCATGACTATACCCGTAAGGTTTGGGACAAGTTGATGGATGCAGGTGTCCAGCCATGCGGATTGGGATGCCGCGACACACTTCGTTTTGAGGTTGGACTGCCGCTATACGGCGACGAACTCAGTGCTGACATCACTCCGATTGAGGCAAGCCTAAGCATGTTTGTGAAACTCGATAAGCCCGAATTCATAGGCAAGGAAGCGCTCGCAAAGCAGAAAGCCGAGGGCGTGAAACGCCGCATTATCGGCATTGAGCTCGAAGGAAATGCTATCCCACGCCACGGATATCCTGTTGAGGTCGACGGAAAACAAGTCGGAGAGATAACAACCGGCTACCGGTCAATATCCACCGGCAAGAGCGTGGCCATGGCTATGGTCGAGAAGCCATACGACAAACTCGGCACCAAGGTGGAGGTTAGAATCCGTAAAAAGACCTTCCCTGCCACTGTCGTGAAAAAACGCTTCTACGACAAGAACTATAAGAAATAATTCCGGAATCAGGACATCGCCAAGGCGATGGAAATACTCCTATAAAACAAGATCAATTTAAAACACTATAACAATGAGCAAGATTTTAGACGATCTCCGCTATGCGGAGTCACACGAATGGGTAAAAGTAGACGGAGATATCGCCACCGTCGGGATTTCTGACTATGCGCAGCATGCGCTCGGCAACATCGTATATGTCGATATGCCGGAAGTCGGTGACGAGGTTTCGCAGGGCGAGGATTTCGGAGCCGTGGAGTCGGTAAAGGCTGCCAGCGATCTTCTCTCGCCTGTAAGCGGCGAGGTGGTCGAGATCAACGAGGCACTCGAGGACGAGCCGGAGCTTTTGAATCAAGATGCCTACGCCAACTGGATCATGAAAGTGAAAATGTCTGATCCAAGCGAGATCGACAACCTTCTCGACGGGGCTGCATATGCAAAACTCTGCGAGGAATAAAAAGGATTCATAACCGAGAGAATGCATGCGCCTGCTATCACTTTCCGTGATAGCAGGACATGCATTCCGTTGTTTATCGAAAGACAGACATGGCAAATAAATTTTTACCGCATACAGAAGACGACATCCGGGTAATGCTCGAGAAAATAGGCGTCAATTCTATCGATGATCTCTACAGCGATGTCCCGGCGGAGGTGATTTTCAAAGAAGAGTATGATATCCCGTCGGCAATGTCGGAAATAGAGCTGCGCAGACACTTCAAGGAACTCGGTGAGAAAAATACCACACTGACTGTATTCGCAGGTGGAGGGGCATATGACCACTACTCGCCCTCAACAGTGGCCCATCTTCTCTCCAGAAGCGAATTCTACACGGCCTATACTCCTTATCAACCTGAAATCTCACAAGGCACACTCCAGTATATTTTCGAGTATCAGAGCATGATCAGCGAGCTTACGGGCATGGAGGCCACCAACGCCTCGATGTATGACGGCGCTACGGCTGCGGCTGAAGTAATGTTCATGATGGTCAACTCTGCTAAGAAAAAAGATCGGGTGATCATCTCGTCGACTTTATCCGAGAGGGTTGTGGACGTGATCAGGACTTATGCGAAATTCCATGGCGTAAAGACCGACATAATACCGGAGAAAGAGGGAGTGACCGATCTCGATGCTCTTGCAAAAATGCTGGAAGAGGGGGATGTAGCCGGAGTCATCGTACCACAGCCCAACAAATACGGCATTATCGAAGATTTCAGTGGCCTTGCCGATACAATCCATTCAGCCAAAGGCTTCCTCGCAATGTATTGCGATCCTTCTGCTCTCGCTGTGCTACGCACCCCGCAGGAATGGGGGGCAGACGTCGCATGTGGCGATGGCCAGACTCTCGGGATGCCTTTATCTTTTGGAGGTCCTTATCTAGGATTCATATCTTGCTCCACCTCAATGCTCCGCAAAATGCCAGGACGCGTGGTCGGTGCTACGAAAGATGCCGACGGCAAGCGAGGTTATGTGCTGACGCTCCAGGCCCGCGAGCAGCACATCCGCCGTCAGAAAGCCACGAGCAACATCTGCTCCAACCAGAGCCTCATGGCACTCTACGCAACAGTCTATCTCTCACTGATGGGCAAAGAGGGGATGAAAGAGGTGAACAGACTCGCCTGCGACGGTGCCCACTATCTGTATGACCGTCTTCTCGCTACCGGCAAATTCACAAAAGCATACGACAAACCATTTCTCAAGGAGTTTGTGGTAAAGACAGATCTCGATATGGAGAAAATCAATACCCGTCTGCTCGAGAACGGTATCATGGGCGGAATAATACTTGATAATAACCGCGTTGAATTCGCTGTGACAGAGAAACGCACGAAAGAGGAGATCGACAAACTTGTTGACCTAATGGTAGAAGAATAAAAGGAGGATAGAGAAATGAAAACATACGACAAACTTATATTCGAGCTTTCAAAACCCGGACGCAAGGGCTTTGAGCTTCCCGCCGACAACTATGCAACCGACGGTCTGTCGGCCATTCCGTCTGACCTCCTGAGGGAAACTCCGGCTGAACTTCCCGAAGTTAGCGAACTTGACGTAGTGCGCCACTTCACAAACCTTTCGAACAAGAACTTCGGAGTAGACACAGGTTTCTATCCATTAGGAAGCTGCACAATGAAATACAATCCGAAGATCAACGAGGAGCTTGCAGCTCTGCCTGAGTTCACATCTCTACACCCCCTCCAGGATGAGAAATCCGTGCAAGGTGCGCTTGAGCTTTACTGGAATCTACAGAACATGCTCGCAAACCTATCCGGACTTGCGGAATTCACGCTTAATCCGTATGCGGGCGCACACGGAGAGCTTACAGGGCTCATGGTGATGCGCCAGTATCACATGAGCAGAGGCGATCTCAAACGCACGAAAGTCATTGTGCCCAACTCTGCTCATGGCACCAACCCGGCTTCGGCTATGGTTGCAGGCCTTGAGGTAGTTGAAGTGAAATCAAAGCCCAATGGCTCGATCGATGTGGAGGATCTAAAACCACTTCTCGATGACACCATCGCAGGAATCATGATGACTAATCCGAACACACTCGGAATGTTTGAGACAGAGATCCTGGAAATCGCCAGACTCGTGCATGAGGCCGGAGGACTGCTTTATTATGATGGAGCCAATCTCAATCCGTTGCTCGGAAAAGTTCGTCCCGGCGACATGGGTTTCGACATTATGCACATAAACCTCCACAAGACATTCTCAACCCCTCACGGAGGTGGAGGTCCGGGTTCCGGTCCGGTAGGCGTGGCGTCACATCTGGTAAAATATCTCCCCAACCCGCATGTAAAAAAAGATGCGGAAGGGAAATTCCATGTGGAATATGGAGATGACAGTCTCGGAAATATCTCCACTTTCCTTGGCAACTTCGGAGTCATGATGAAAGCCTATGCCTATATTCTCACACTCGGAAAAGAGAACATCCGCAATGTTGGGCCGCTCGCTACCCTAAACGCAAATTATATTAAAGAGAATCTTAAAGATGATTATCTCCTTCCCATAGAAGGTGTCTGCAAGCATGAGTTTGTATTCGACGGTCTAAAAGACAAGTCGACAGGTGTAACTACACTTAATGTGGCCAAACGTCTGCTTGACTACGGCTTTCATGCTCCGACAATATATTTCCCGCTTCTCTTCCACGAATCTATGATGATTGAGCCGACAGAGACCGAAAGCAAAGAGACTCTTGATGAGTTTATCGAAGTGATGCACAAAGTTGCAAAGGAGGCTAAGGAAAATCCGCAGGCTGTCATCGACGCTCCTCTCACTACAATTGTCAGAAAACTCGACGAGACTGGAGCGGCCAAGAATCCGGTGCTTAACTACAGGGCTCTGAAAAACAAGGAGGCATGAAAAGTGATCTCATAATCATCGGCGCGGGTCCCGGAGGATACGAGACAGCGCTTGAAGCAGCAGCCACAGGGAAAAGCGTTACCCTTTTCAACGGTGGCCAGCTTGGAGGCACATGCCTAAACGAGGGATGCATACCGACCAAATGCCTTTGCACGGATTCAGAAATCATCGCCCGCTTCAAGGAGGGGGAAAAGTATGGCATTGACGATTTCACGTTCTCAATCGATTTCAACAAGATAATCGAAAGAAAGAAGAATGTGACCGAGACATTGCGCGGAGGCATCGACACCATGCTCCGTCAGGCCAAAGTAAACGTTGTCAATGCAATGGCATCGTTCAAGGACTCCAAGACAGTTGTGGCTGGAGAAGAGGAGTATACCGCCGATCAGATCATTATCGCGACAGGGAGCAAATCAAAATCCCTGCCCATACCGGGCCATGACCTCGAATGCGTGATGGATTCAACGCGGATCCTTGATCTTGAATACATTCCTGAATCTCTAACCATAATAGGAGGGGGTGTAATCGGAATGGAATTCGCTTCGATTTTCCATAATCTCGGATCTAAAGTCACTGTCATAGAGTTCATGAAACAGATTCTTCCTCCTTTCGACTCTGATATAGCCAAGCGTCTGAAGCAGACATTGTCTAAGAAAGGAATCAAGATTATCACCGGGGCGGCTGCCAAGGAGATACGTCAAAATGAATTCTATGAGATCGAGGTCACATACGAGATTAAAGGTAAAGAGGAAAAGATTATCTCTTCCGATCTTCTTATGGCCGTGGGACGTGCTCCGCGTGTGGATAGTCTTAATCTGGAAGCTGCAGGTGTGGAATATTCACCCAAAGGGATTGCTGTCGATGATAACATGCGCACGAGTGCTGAAGGCATATTCGCCATCGGCGATGTCAACGGACGCATGATGCTCGCCCATGTGGCGTCATTCCAAGGGCAGAGAGCCTTGAACGCCATAGAAGGGAAAACCGACAGAATACGTTTCGATATCGTACCATCTGCAGTGTTCACAGTCCCCGAATGCGGCATGGCAGGAAAAACTGAAGAACAATGTAAGGCTGAGGGTATGGAGATCATGATAGGACAGAGTTTTTACAGGGCCAACGGTAAGGCGCTTGCCCTGGGAGAACCCGACGGTCTCTGTAAACTTATCTTCCGCAAGGAGGACGGTCTTCTTATCGGAGCCCACATCATGGGAGCGCAGGCGGCTGACCTTGCACAGCAGTGTGCAGATATGATGAACCGAGACACTAAACTGCCGGAACTGAAAGATATTATCTTCGGTCATCCTACAGTGAGCGAGGTCATACTTTCTGCAGCAAGAGCAACCAGATAATAAGAATGATGCAACACAAAGATATCCCCCGGAACTGTGATCACAGTTCCGGGGGATATCTTTGTGT
>ERZ836877.212-NODE-212-length-102987-cov-11.328460_pt1 | contig 102987 bp, 75 predicted proteins | sample MGYA00519469_ERZ836877 | MGnify/ENA primary metagenome ERZ836877 (study PRJEB31850, sample SAMEA3708809) | human gut metagenome | biome: human gut; feature: human-associated habitat; material: faeces | place: China | collected 2014 ...
AGATAACACTATACTCCGACAACTTCCCCACCCACCGGGAATATCCGCTGACCCGCCATTCACTGCCTCTGATGCTCAATCAGTTATCCATTCTTTTGAGGCAGTATATAAGGTGGTAACACCATCAAAAAAAACGAGAAAAAGCGACACACTTGGACGTAAAAAGCCCCTTTTGGACGGATTTTGTGTTACCGTAGCTGTGTTACCTATCTCACAAATGTGTTACCATTATGAGTAAGTACGTCAGATTATTCTTCAACCGGAAGAAGAAAGCCACATCAACAGTGGCAGGAGCCATTGAAATTGTAGTTTGCCTACAAAGAGAACGCTGTTATTTTCATTCAGGACATAACGTTACCCTCGACCAATGGGAGAATGGAATGGTGGTTAATCATCCGCGTGCCGTTGTTATCAATGAGGAAATCCAAAAGAAAGTGACAGAGTTTGAGCATATTCTTATAGCCATGCAGGTGAATAAGGATGATATGACCATTGCCCAATTCAAAACATACCTAAGTGCAGACGGTGGCAATCGCCGTAATTTTATGGCATGGCTCAGGGAACGTATCAATAATCGTCCGCTTCGCGAAGGTACTCGAAAAGGGCATTTAACCACATACAAAGCACTTGAACGATTCGGCAAGTTCAAAACCTTTGATGATGTAACCTTGCAACATATCTATCAGTTCGACCTTTTCATAAGGGAGGAGCAAACCTGTACGATGAAAGGGAAGCCAATCATAAGAAGCCAGGCTGCCATCCACAACTATCACAAACGGTTTAAGTCGTATGTGGCTGAAGCTTTCCGTCTCGGACTTATTAAGGAAAATCCATACGAGCGTTTTCAAGACAAACGTGGGGAGAAAAGCGACCGTCCTCACCTCACCGAAGCACAAGTGAAAAAGCTAATCCGTATGCGGGAAGAAAGCACGGATACCGTAATGAACAGGTATCTTGACTTCTTCCTTTTCCAGACTTTTACAGGTATGGCATACAGCGATGCCAAATCGTTCGATTATGAACAGCACATTGTCACTATTGACGGCAAAGATTACATTGACGGACATCGTATAAAGACAGGGAATGAGTTTGTTACTCCCGTCCTGCCAATTACACAGAAAATCTTGGAACGTAACAATTACAAGATGGAAATAACTTCCAATCAGAAATACAACCAGTTCCTCAAAGGCATAGGCTTGGCTCTCAATTGTTCTTTCCCATTAACCACGCATATTGCCCGGCATACATTCGCCTGTACGGTGGCTCTCGGGCAGGGTATATCCAAAGAGGTGTTACAATTTATGATGGGGCATACCTCAATAAAGACAACCGAAATTTATGCAAAGTTGCCAATGCAATATGTGTCGCAGAATATTGGGGATAAGATGTTCAGAGCGTGGAAGTAAAAATTCAAAGAGGAGATGGCTAAAAGGCATCTCCTCTTTGTTTGTTATTTATGCAGATGGTCAATTAACGATAATCAATTGTCAAGAAATTGTTCTTTACTATTGGATTTCAGCATTATTTGTGCTTTGAGAACCAATGACGGTACAAAAGACCGTAAAACCACACTTTTAGAAGGAGCTTTTTCGTCCATATCTATCATTCTCCATATCATATTGTGTGAAACTCGGATAATTTACATACGCAAAATACAGAAATTGGCTCAAACATAATAGTTTGCCAAGAAAAATTAGTAATTTTGTACTCGGATTGAGGTAACTCTGTCCAAGACATAATGGAATAAAAAGAAGCGTTATGCTTATCTTGCGAATTGGAAACGTAGGAAATTTCACAATTACACACAAGGGTGGCATAGTGGTTCTCACGCTATAGCGTGGGCTGCTATTACTACATTCGTGTGTACAGGTTTCCTACGACCTCCAATTCAGAACGTGGCATTTGCAGTTCCACGCTTCTGCGTAATTAACGGCCCAATTGGAACTAAAAGAGCCATTGATAAAAAGACAATGATACAAAAGTTTATAAAGTACATTATACCAATCATCGCTATGATAGCACTAATGACATCTTGTGCTTCAGGTAAAATAGTTCTATCTAATGATGCAAACATTAGTAAGTACAAATATGTCATTTTCGGAAAGGAAACATCAGGAGATAGAGAATTGGATGATGTAGTTATGTCTGTTCAAAATCAGATAGCTGAAACCAATCTTATAGTTTTATCTGCCTCCAATACTGTAAAAATTATCGAGTATTCAGATAGTATTCTCACACCTAATATTCATGTCACATCCGAAAAGTGGGATGGAGGGCATACATATATAACAGTAACTTTTTACGATTATAACACTAATCAAAGTGTAGCTGTCATAAAAAGTAGTGGTATAGGAATGACAGTAAGCCATGACCAAAATATAGCCCTAAGTGCAATAAGGAAAAAACTTAATAAGTTGTTCAGGTAGCACAAAATTTTCACAACAAAAAAAATAGAAATATGTACCCAAACGATAATATCTTCAACATATATTACAACATAGGCAAACGAACTCCATTTTTAGTTAAAAGATGCGAGTTGGGGTTAGCACGAGCATCAAGCGAAGAAAGGCGCATAGACCCAAATCAGGATAGGACTTTTTTAGTTGAAACCGTAAAACCACGAGGGAAATATGGCAAAGCGTATGGTAAATGCTTTGTGGATGGTAAACCTGACGATACTTATAGACAAGAATGTTATCCTGATATAAAAGATGAGGAAATTCCTTGTGCTGGGTGTGGAGAGTGGGTTTTGATAGATGTTCCAGGGGTATCACTTGATGAGATATTTCCAATTCACAAGGCTAAAGACATTCTGATGTTCGGGAAATATAAAGGAAAATCTTTCGGTGAGATTTATAAGTTGGATTATCAATATCTTCATTGGTTAGAAACAACAGACAGATTTTTCAAAATAGACTTTGAGGAACTTAGGCGATTGTACCCAAATGTGGAAAACTCCTCTGTTATATCTATAACAGAAAAGATAATTGATTTTGGCAAATATAAAGGAAAAAAGTTCAGTGATATAATAAATGATACAGCTTATCTTGAATGGCTTGTTTCTATAGAGAAATTATCTATTGAGGAATTTAGATTATTAACAACGAATAAATACAATTTAGAATGAAGAAATTTATTGCTACACTAACAGTGTTATTTATCGCCATTAACATTATGGCGCAAGAACATCTTACCTTTAAAGGTATTCCTATAGAGGGAAGTATGACCGAATTTTGTCAAAAACTTAAAACAAAAGGATTTACTTCAATAGGACGTGAAAACAATATAACTTTGTTTACAGGTGACTTTACAGGTCGAAAGGCAACTGTAGGCGTGACTGCAACGGATGATGGGAAAAATGTTTTTGCAGTGGTTCTTTTTTTTGACCCAAGTGGTGAGTGGAACACACTTGTTAATACTTACGACTATTATAAAGATTTATATACTCGTAAATATGGTAAGCCCACGATTTCAAAAGAGAAAAATCCAGCCCTCTCAGATTCCAATACCGCATTAATGGCAGAAGTACATCAAGGAACTGTGGTATATGGCAGTGCGTGGGAGTTAAAAGGTGGTGATATACAACTATCTATAGAAAAAACTTCTGGAGTTTATGAGGGTATGGTAATGATTCGTTATAGGGATTCGCAAAATGTCGAGAACAAAATAAAGAATGATTTGGATGATATTTAAAGATTCTTTAATGGTAAAGCATTATAACAATCTGTCTGACTATTGAATAATCATTGATGCCACTCATGCCTATAATACTTTTGTTTTGTTTGATAATTGGCATTGCCTATCTCGTTTATATCAAACGAAAAGAACGAGAACTCATCGAACAGGTTACGCCCATTACTCGTGGAGAGTGGTCGGAACGCAGAGTGGTGCTATATTTATTGAAGGAAGGTATCAACCCTAAAGCCATATTTCATGACCTATATATTCAAAAACAAAATGGTGAATATACACAAATAGATATAGCTGTTGCAACAAAAGCTGGTCTTATAGTATTCGAGGTAAAGGATTATAGCGGTTGGATTTTCGGTAACGAACATCAGAAATATTGGACGCAATTATTGGCGTATGGTAAGGAAAAGTATCGTTTCTATAACCCTATAATGCAGAATGCCAGACATATTCAATCCGTTAGGCAATGTTTACCGCAAAATCCTGGTATTCCAATTTATTCTGTTATCGTGTTCTTCGGGAATAGTGAGTTTAAGGATGTTACTTGTAATGCTGAGAACACTTTTTTAATTTATCCTCGTTCTATCCGTCAGGTGGTTTCAGAGATTTTGATGCAACCTGAGGCTAATTTTGGTAATAAATACGAGATAATGAACTTATTCACTGAGGCGGTGCAAAACGGCAATGACCCGATGATAGTATCTTCTCAAATCAACTCTGCCGCATATTATGGTCGCAATACACCTCAGCCAACATATACCACACCTTTCAATTCGTTATTTCATTTCGGAAGATTTTTGCATTGAAGAAGATTTTGGTAATATCAGTAATCGGTGTGGCTCGGAACAGTGCAGAAACAGTCATACTTAGGCACATCTTTCAGATACTCCTTTCCGAAGTCAGCCTTGATAGTCGAAGCCTTCAAATAGACAAGACACTTACAAGTGGTGCCATTCGCCTGTGGTCGCAACACCTCCCGGTAATAATTCGTGCCTACTCGGATATAAGGGCACTCGCTGTCGTCTTGATCCGACAGACCATTTTGCTCCATTGTAATGTCTATGTATTCGGTATCCACCTCCTGAGATTCCTCATCCGATGCCACATCGCAGTGAGAAGTTTCATCGACATAAGCCGGAAGCAACTTGATAGAATCAGTTGTCATATCGCACCCTTTATCATGCGTTCAACATCGGACAAGCGGTATCTTACCTTGTTGCCTATCTTGATTTTTTCCAGATACTTGTCGTTATCCCATCGCCATAAGGTCGATAAGGTCACGCCGAGCATTTTGGCAGCTTCCTTGGCGGTGATGTAGATTTCTTCCTGGGGCGCGTTTGCTTCTATCTGTTCCTGGTTCCAGGCTTTGAAAGCCTCGCGCAGATCATCAATATTCATGATGACCATCGTCGTTTGTTTTGGACTTGAATTTTGGTCGTTGTAGAACATTAAAACTTTAAACGGTTATTGTTTTATCAGCGCAATAATGATTGCGTAATTGTTTGATTTTTCCGCAAAGTTATAATGTATAAAACGGTTTGTCAATAGCCCTACAATGCTTTTAAGTATCTATAAGAAAGGAGATTATATTTATATATAAATCAAAAGACCATATTGAATTAGCGGATGTTCACATAGTATTTCCGCTCGATGGAACTTCATGGAACAAATAGAATATGTCTCCAAGGAACTGACAGTAAATGGGGGTTCATGACAGGTATAAATTTTATCATTCGTTTGGAAATGCTCCCGGATTTATAAATTTCAAGTTAAGATTGTTTAACTATCTGCGCAGACATATATAAGCGACGCTTCCAAAACTCAAAACAGTATGAGATTTGGAAGCGTGATGTATTAGGGTACTTCTATATTGGTGGAAAAGAGTCTTAGTTTGACTCTAAAACCTCCCATGTTCCGCCATTAGTAGGACCAATATGTCGAATACGTTCTTCCTTCACAAGAGCATCAAGACGTCGTTGAACACTACTTTCATGTAAGCCCAACTCTTTCGATAATTCAGCCCTCGTTATCGTAGGATTCTCTGTTATTAATTCGACAATTCGATTTTTCTGTTCGGTTTTGGTTCGGTTTTGGTTCGGTTTTGGTTCGGTTTGGTTCGGCTTCTGGTCGGCCATCTCTGAACCTTTGAACTGTTCGATGTCAGTTGTGCCGCCCAGGTTGATTGCTACGAATTTCTCGCGGGGAATGTGGACGGTAACGCCTCCCTGCTCGACTGAGAATGTGGGCGGGGTTAAACCGTCGGCTTTGAAGCCGTTTACAATCTTTTCGATGCCTCGACCCCATGCCTCAATGAATCCGGCTCTGTAGAACGCTTCTGCCATTTTCGGATTGCGAGGCTGAGAAGTATGCTTGCCCATAAGCTTTTCAACGGATAAATCATCCGGCAGCTTTCCTTCATTCCAAAGTCGGATGTGGTCGCTATAAACGCTCATCTGCGTCCATGTGCCTTGATGGTCGCGGTGGACGATTGAATTGCAGATGATTTCGCGTAAGGCATCTTCGGGGAGTTCTAGCGGTTCTACGCGCTGTAAACCTTCATAGTGAATGGGCCGTATCAGGTACTTCTCGTCCAATACGCGCATCACTCTTTCCGGCATCTGTATAAGATTGCCATCAACAATCTCCTGACTTAACAGATCAAAATTGGTGGAGCCGAAACGACCTATCTTGAAACTCGATGTAACGAAACGCCGTTGCGGATGTTTGCCGAAAAGCAAAATGGCACCATTGCACGGAACACCATCCTCCATTAGTCCAAGGTTGGAGATGACTTCTTCCGGCGTAGAATTTTCTGCATCGGGCGACATTCGCTTCTCCTTGATACCTTTCTTCAAGAAATACTGGATTGCCTCCGGGTCTATATCCTCGATTGTCGCGCCATAACAAGGCATATCTTCCCAGCTTCTACCGAATTTCTTCATTAGGAACTGCTGCAATGCCAGTCCGCGCAATTCTTGGTTGGTCGCGCCACTTCGCATATAGAAAGCGCCTTTATAAGAGATGGGAATGTTGGACGGCTCAATGTCAATCTCGATTATATCCTTTCCATCGCGCTCTATATGACTGACAGCAGGAACGATACCCAACATCGTAACAATCTTGTTGGGAATATCCTCCAGTTGCTGATGAAGATGCGTAACGCCAACTACAGACATATCATCGTCAATACCGACATAAATACGTCCGCCCTGCGCATTAGCAAAGCCGCACACCCACTTGAGGTACTCGTCCTTCCAAATCCGCTTATATTCAGTATTCTGATTCTCGTTGTTCATAACGCAAATTTAGCAAATGTTCATTTGTTTATCTGAAGTACTTAGGTGATTTTTATCATATTACATTTCCCTTAAAAATAGCTAATCTGTGTTTATATTATTCATGTAATATTCATTATATATGATATTTTATACATTATAAATCTATAAAGAGTAAATATTATCCTGATAACATTCTAATTTATTAACTTATGTTATATAACATGCTTATTAACTTATGTTATATAACATGCCTTATTTTTAATTTAATAACTTTTGTATATCCACTAAAAAGGCTATCTTTGGCAACGGTTTTACAATACCGACCGGTACCCGCACCGCGCATCCCCCCTACTCGCGCGGACATTTTAGAGATTGTCTAAAAATCCTCATCGGATGATTGGACGTTAAATCCAAAAACACTCTCTAAGCGATCAAAAAAACACTCTCTAAGCGATCAAAATATCCAACATAATATCACCTATGAAACTAATTTTACCCAAAAGCATTGTAGCCACATCGTTTGCCGTCTGCCTGGCCATGGCCGGAACAGTCGACACGAAGGCTGAACTCGTTGACCTCGGAGAACTCCAGAACGGCGTTACCTACGATTTCCCCGGGCATTACAATCAGGTACAGGCTTACTTCGTGGTTCAGGAAACAGGCAAAGTACAGGTGCAATACTCCACCAGCCAACTTGCCGCTTACCGCGACCCGGAACATACCCAGGCGGTTGAAAGCGACAGTTTCGCTTATATCAACGCCAAGCCCACCCGTACTTACAACGGGTTCAAGGCGGGAGAGACAATATATTTCTACAATAATTTCGTGATGAACGACGGCACCATAACCGTCACCAACGGAGACCTCAAGCTTAAACTCGAAGGAGCGTTCCCATCTGATGTGGAATCCGACCCTTCCTATTACGGAGGGCAGCTATCCATTACCGGCGTCTTCCGTCTCTCTTTCATGTTCAATCTCAACGTTTCTGTAGCGTCAGCAACCGCAACTGTAGGATCGACCACGGTAAATCTCTCTCCCCAGTCAGGCAACAACGTCTGTGAGATTTTCCCCGGTCCGACCCTCATGAATTTGTATAAGAACGGCACACTGAAAGGAGGCGACACCGTTACTTTCAAATTATCAGGCGTAACTGAAGCCGGCAATCCCTCCAATAAATTAGGCGACGACGGCACATTAACCATGAACTTCATAATGGCACCGCAACCCGTGGAGCTGGTTCTTTCAAAGGGAACCCCGGACAGCGGCATGCCGGTACTGCTGTCATACTACCTTCCCGACAACCCGGATGCCATAGTGAAATTCGTATTCTCCGGCGATATCAACACCGAAGAGGGGAAAGCCCCTTACGGTAAATTCACTTACGGAGACATCGACAATATAGAGGTGCCCATGTATATCGAACAGATTCCCGCTACGGTCGATGGCAACACAATCACATTCGACATGTCGGGCAAGCTACGCCGTCCCGTCGATATGACGCCTCTGCTGCCTGAAGACGGCCGTCCCGACTATATAGTCTTCAAAGTAGTCAACATCTTCGATACCACAGGACAGCGGATATACATCAACAGTCAGGCCACTCCGTTCTCTCTCGTCTACAATTACGATCTTGAGGTTCTCAACTATAATGTAGCCGCAGACTTCACTCCTCTTGCCGCCAACGGCATAAAAGAAGGAGCTCCCATGGAGATATTCGTCATGGACGGAGCTTTCATCACTTTCAACGGCATCAAGTTCTCTTACACCGCCAAAGGCGAAGCTGCCGAGGTAACGGTACCTCTCGACAACCTTACCATCTCAGCCGACGAGTATAACCCTGAGACCGATATAGTCATCAACCTCGATGTCCCGACTCTCGATAATATCGACGCGGGTAGCCCGATTACAGTCACCCTCGCCGACATGGTCTGCGCCGACGGACTGGATCACAGCAAGAATGTAGAGTACGTTTACAACAACTATGTGAGCGGCGTGGCCAGTCTCGATGCCGACACCCGAAACAAAGATGTATTCAATTCGCAGGGTGTCAAGATAATCGACAACGCTTCCGACAATGACCTCAGCAATCTTCCCGCAGGACTTTACATAGTCGGCAACCGTAAAATAATCGTAAGATAATTAACTAATTACAATAATCATGAAAGTAAAATCCTTACTTCTTTCAGCCGCGATGCTTACCACATCGGCAAGCATGATGGCCTTTGACTGGAACGGGTATGTGTCTATCAATCCTGACCCGGCCACTACCGTCGAGTATCTGTCTGATTTCAACAGCGTCATTATCAACTATGGGGCAAACGAAGTGTCTGTTGACGCTTCCGCCGGTATGCCCTATCTTACCCGTAAGGAATCCAATACTGTCACCTATGCCGATGGTGCCCAGCTCTGGCAGATGGCCCTCGAATACATGGGCCAGTATGCCATTCAGATAACATTTCCGGACCTCACCGAATACGGCGAGTACACCCTTACCGTTCCGGCCGGTATCATGACCGCAGAAGGCGAGTCCAGCCCCGAAATGAATTTCAGCTATAATGTGGTAGATCCCAACGCACCTCTCGATCTTCCGCCGCTGGAACTGATATCTGTCGATCCTGTACAAGGTACGGCTCTCGAGTCTCCCGGCGCAAGCGAAGGGCGTACTTACACAATCAACACCAACCTCAACAAGGAGATAGCTTATCTGGAAGCATCATGGTATGATGTTACAGACCCCGACAACATCATCTATATCGCAGAAACCTCCAGCCAGCACCTTGACGATAACGGAGAAATTCCCGATACTCCCCTCGAGTTTATGAAGATTTCTTCCGGAGGCGATAAAATGTATATCGGCCATCAGTATGAAATGCGCGTAAAATGCTACAATTCATACGGCTATAACAAGAAGTCGGTAGGCGAGCTAATTATAACCTACACGGGAGCCTGCGAAGAGTATATCTATTCCGACATACAGCTGATAAGCATCGCTCCCAACCCCAACGATTACGTTATCGAGGCTCCCGAAGAGGGTAAGTTCTATGTGAAGTTCTCGGGCCCCGTAACCATCGACGAGACTCTCAGCAACATGCCCATCGGAATAGCCGAATCTTCCCCGTACGAGTCTATCACTCCTAATGAAGACAATACCGAATTCACATTCGTTATTCCGGAGAGCGTACTCAACCAGACAACTGTAGTAAACTGCAATGTAGTGGCCCACGATGCCGAAGGCCGTGCGGTGCTTCCCTGCGAAGAGTATGCCTATATGACCAACGGCTCTGAAGAGAAAGCCGGCGTAATGATCAGCTATCAATCAGGTGTAGCCAACAAGCCCCTTACCGTATCTCCCGAAAGTGGCACATACAGCGAGCTTACCAGATTCCGCCTGTCATGCTCTATAAACGGTACCGACTATGAGATTATGCCAAGTTGGATGGATTATCCCTATATTACCAAAGGCCGTGAGAGAGTGTATACCTTCAACTTGGAAAACGATATCGAGACCGACCCCGAAGCCGGTTATTTTGATCCGATTTATTGGATGGACCTCGTTCTTCCCGAAGCCATCACCGAGCCTGGCAACTACGCTCTCATTATTCCCTCGAACTCATTCGCTCTCTCGAACGGAGGCTACGACCAATATAACATCAAGAGCATGGTAATTTCCTACACCATTGAAGGTGGAGAAGTTCCTGAGGTTGTTTACGATCTTGAAGGCACTATAACTCCTGCACCCGGCTCTGATGTAGAGTCTATCTCCGAATTCAAGATTTCGTACCCCGAAGATGTATATATTGTCGGCTACGATGTCTACCTGCTCGATGAGCAGGGCAACGAAGTTGCCAAGGCCGAAAAAATTGAATTCGATCCCAATGATTGGGATAATTGCCACGATGTCTTCATTACCTTCACACCTGCTGTAACCGAAGACGGAGAGTATACTCTCTATATTCCTCAAGGTACCATCGGAGATGAGACATACGGCATGGAAAACGGAGTGACCGGCCGCGCCAACCCGGACATCCGCGCCCAGTACAGCATCAAGGCAGTCGGTGTAGATACCATCGTTGCCGAAGGTGTGACAGGTGATGTTTACGATATCACCGGCAAGCTCGTGGTACGCGACGCTTCGGCTACCCAGATCAACGGTCTCGACAAGGGTATCTACATCATCAACGGCAAGAAGGTCGTTGTGAAATGATTTACGCTATAAGTCTTTAAGTCTTTAAGTTCCTTAAAGTCCTTAAGATCCCTAAAGACCAATCGCAGACGACTGCGACAATCTACAAAACCCGGCGGGGGCTGACCCTCCCGCCGGGTACAAAGAGAATCCAACATTTAAATCAGAAAACAGCCTTCATGCAGACACTTGACCGCATGTAGGCTATGTTTCCAACCTATTATCAATGAAAACCAACTTGTTAGCTTTTGCAGCATTTGCCTGCGCTGTTTCCGTCGCTTACGCACAGACACCGCAAGTACCTGCAATACACACGTTTGTCCCGGCAGACAGCAACGGGCAAGTGTTCCACATGTCTGACAACGGCAAATGGGCCGTCGGTCAGGCTTTCAGTGACGCAGCCGTCTATAGTTCCCCTTTCCTCATGAACCTTGAAGATGGCTCCGTCTCCAATCTTTATACCGACACCCAAAAAGACCTGGAAGGCGAGGCCCGCGACGTTACAGACGACGGCAAGCTTATCGCCGGAAGCTGGTGTGGCAATCCCGCCGTCTATAACACCGAAACCAAAATCTGGCAAGACCTTCCCGTACCGACCGGCTTCAAATATCAGTCAGGCGTGGTGTCGACCATCACTCCCGACGGAAAGTATGCCGTAGGCTATTTCTACATCGGTTCTGCGGGTTCGGGCGGAGCGGTGTCGTACATTGAACGCTCCATGATGTGGGACCTCTCGGGGCAGGAACCTGTATGCGTAACCCTATCTGACGTTCCCGAGTTCGACACAGCCGGAAACAACGCCGACTCGGTACGTTTCATCGACCTTACCACAGACGGTCAGAACATCCTCGTATATGTAAACTTCACAGCCCCCATGACTGCATGGACTTACATGTATAATGTTCCCTCACAGACCTATACTCCTCTTGGCACTGTAGTGGAGAACGGCAAGGTTTACCCCGGCAGCGGAGAGATAATCGCCGTAGACGAAGGCAAATTCTCGAAAGACGGTCGCCTCATCGGCCTCTCGGCCATAAACCAGGACGACGAAAGTGTGATTGCCATTTATGACATTGCCGCCAAAACATTCACCGTAGTGCCTGAAAGCACCGGAAAATTCTTCGGAGACATAGACAACAACGGTGTCATCTACGCCTCTACGCCTAACAACATGCCTCTGAGAAACTGGGGATTCTATGCCCAGGGTTACTGGTTCGACTGGAAACAAGTGCTCGACCAGCAGTGGGGGATAGACTGGCAGAACGATATCGTGAAAGACGACCTCGGCATGTCGGGCACGGTTTCTTGTGTCTCCGCCGATGGTCTTGAAGTTATGTCCGTGGCCTATGATTCCAAACCCACCAAGGTCTTCAAGATCAATCTTGTCGGGTCTCTTGACGAGCTGGGCAAGACTCTCGACCCATTGGCAAACCACATCATAACCCCGGCCGAAGGTTCCGTATTCTCCAACGTCCGCACAATCAGCATCGAATTTGACCGCGATATAGAGGTACTGGGCTCCCGCAATGCCGCCTATATCCTCGATCCCGACGGGAATCAGGTTTACCAGAGTATGGCCTTCACCCAGCAGGCCGGCGAGTCGCGTATCCTCTCGATAACCTTCCGCAACGCCGTTCTTGCCAAAGACAAGACCTATACCGTCGTAATCCCCGCAGGCACGATTGGTATAAAGGGAGACTCCGGACGTACCAACAGCGAAATACGTATCAACTACGTAGGACGAGATAACGTAGCTGTCGCTCCCCTCCAGATTTCTCCCGAACCCGGAACCGGAATGCCGCGTCTTTCAATGGGTACCAATCCCGTTACCATTACTTTCGATGCCATGCTTAGCCCTCTCGAGGACGGAGGCGTAGAGCTTTACAGCATGCAGGACAACAATTGGGAACTCCTGACAACACTTTCGGGCGATATACAGGGCAACAAACTTACTGTCTATCCTCTCTCCGAGATCCGTCTGGCAAAAGACAACCGCTATAAAATAGTGGTCAAAGCCAACACTGTCGGAGACCTTGCCGGCAACAACGGCAACGAGATGTTCGAGTTTGAATACGTAGGTACATTCGAACGCGACGTGCGTCCAGACAATGGCATGATATTCAAAATAGACTTCAACAGCGGCTTTGAAGAAATGATGCTCTACGATGGCGACCACAACACTCCGCAGAGCACGATGGCAAACTGGGGCTTCACATATGAATATCCCTGGTGGATGGCACGCGACGACGAATCCTCTTCCGACCAGGCCGCCGTTTCCCACTCTCTCTACTCTCCCGCCGGCACCAGCGACGACTGGATGATAACACCTCAGCTCTACATACCTGATGCCGATACCCGTCTCACATTCCAGAGCCAGAGCTACAAAAAGAATGCAGAAGACCATCTGAAGGTATATGTATACGCTACCGAGAATGTATTCACTGCAATCAGCAACTCCGTGATAGAAAGATTCAAAGCCAATGCCGAGCTCATTTACGATGAAATACAGTCGCCCGGAGCCAGCGAGGAACTTCTCGCCGGAGACTGGAAAGATAATGAAATCAGTCTCGCCAAATATGCAGGCAAAGATATCTACATCGCTTTCGTAAACGACAATAACAACCAGAGCGCCGTGTTCGTCGACAACATCACCGTGGAACGCGACCTCCAGTTCTCCGTCAGCTTCAATGTAGAGGAATATGTGGTCGACGCCACCGAAACTCCGGTAGCAGGCCGAATAGAGGTTCTGACCGCTGACTCGTTCAAGGGAGTCGAGCTGAAGCTTTACGATGCCGAAGACAATCTGGTAGATGAAATCAGCAATCCCGATGCCACTATGACAAAGGGAGATGTATATGACTTCAGCTTCGAAAAACAATTGCCTCTCATCAAGAGCGCGCGCAACAGATATCGCGTGGAAGCGAAGGTAGGCGATGTCGCTACATCATTCACCGGTTCGATCATCAACCTGAACTTCAAGCCACGCCGCACAGTCGTGATCGAAGAGGTTACCGGCTCCAAATGTCAGTTCTGTCCGCTCGGCCACCGTGCCCTTGAGGTTCTCGGCGACCTTTACGGGGACCAGCTTATTCCTATCGCCGTTCACAGTTACAGCGGCGGCTCCGACTTCCTGACCAACTGGACCTCCGCCTATGGAGCTTTCCTCGGAATGAGCGCAGCCCCGACGGGTGCCGTTAACCGTAAGGAAGCCGGTTCACCCTTTGCCTCCGACGGTATATACTACTATTATAACGACCCCGTCAACGAGAATACATGGTTCGATATGGTAAGCCGACAGGTAGCTCAGCTTACCGAAGCAGAGGTCGACATAGACAAAGCCGTCATCAATCCTACCGACAAGACCATCTCGATAGAAGCCTCCATGCGCTACGCCTACGACAACGACAACGTCAACCTGAACCTCTTCACCGTGGTGCTCGAGAACGGTCTGCGCGGTCGCCAGAGCAACGGCATATATAACAACACCAGCGAAACTCTTGGTCCCTGGGGTCATGGCGGCAAGTATGGTCAGTCTACCGTAAACTATACCTTCGACCATGTGGCCCGCGGTATGCACGGAACCAATTTCACCGGTGTCTCCGGCTTCTTCCCCCGTTCGATCACAGCCGGAGAGAGCTATCCCGCAAGCTATACCTTCGAGATTCCGGCTTATCTCGAGAATAACGCCAACGCCGAAGTTGCGGTAATGCTTATCGATGCCAATACCGGGTATATCGTCAATGCAGCCCGCAAGCTCCTCACTGTCGAAGGCTCAGGTGTCGATTCAATCGCGACTGACAGCAACGCACCCGGCGACGTTTATTCGATAACCGGCGTAAAGGTGCTCCGCAACGCCGTTCCGTCCGATTTCAGCACACTCGCTCCCGGCATATATATCTACAACGGACGCAAGATTCAGGTGAAATAAACCTTATATCTTTATAAATTAAGCGGGATTCCTTAACGGAGTCCCGCTTAATTATTTTTATTTGTAAAGGAATGCGCTTATTATTATATTTGCGTAGATAATTATGACAAATCCGAAATATGACACATCAAGCCCTGGCCCGCAAAGCCAACGATATTTTCGACCGCTGTGTGGCGGACTACCACATAGCCGACAATGTAGACACCCCGATAGCCAATCCGTTTGCCGAAGGAAGCATCGAGGCCACACTCTACGCCAAATGCTGGGTAGATGCCGTGCAATGGCATCTTGAAGACATTATCCGCGACCCGGACATCGACCCCGCCGACGCGCTCGCGCTCAAACGTCGTATCGATGCCTCCAATCAGGTACGCACCGACATGGTGGAAGAGATCGATACCTGGTTCCGGAATATATTCGCCGATGTGAAACCGACCCCCGACGCCACCATCAATACCGAATCGCCGGCATGGGCCATCGACCGGCTTTCTATTCTTGCGCTCAAACTCTGGCATATGAAGGAGCAGGCAGAACGTACCGACGCCTCCGACGCATTGCGGGCCAAATCCGCCGCACGACTCGAAATATTGCGAGAGCAGCGTGCCGATCTCACACAAGCCATCGACACGTTACTTGAAGATATAGCCGCCGGCCGCAAATACATGAAGGTATACCGGCAGATGAAACTCTACAACGACCCGGACACCAATCCCGTGCTCTACGCAAAGAAATAAAACTTAAGGGTAAATAAGAAATGATTCTGGTTACCAGATTTTCAGCTCTCGGCGACATCGCCATGACTATTCCGGCGCTCTACGACGCATGCCGATCGAATCCCGAGAGGCAGTTCCTCATGCTGACCCGCAAGGGTCCGGCGAAGATGTTTGTGAACCGGCCCGACAACCTACGCGTGGCCGGCATAGACCTCGATGAATACAAGGGAGCTGCCGGGCTGTGGCGTCTTGCATCGCGTCTTGCCGATGCCGGGGTTACAATGATGGTAGACCTTCACGATGTATTGCGCACGAAAGCCCTGCGCGGATTCCTCGCCACAAGAGGTATCCGTTCCACACACATAGACAAAGGACGCAGAGAGAAGAAAAATCTTACCCGCGCGAATCATAAACACATAGTGCCCCTCAAAAACAGCATAGAACGCTACAGGGACACTTTCACCAGAGCCGGCCTAAGAATGGAAAAATCTTTCAGCACCATTTTCCCCGACGGTGCCGACCCTGCTCTGTTCGCAGCCGCCACCGCTCCTAAAAAAGAGGGGGAACGCTGGATTGGTCTGGCTCCTTTCGCACGCCATAAGGGCAAGATATATCCGCCGGAGCTTATGGAACAGGCTATCGCCGACATGACATCGAAACAGGGTGTGAAGATATTCCTGTTTGCCGGAGGTCCCGAGGAAGAAGCGCGTGCCGCTCTCTGGGCGGCGAAATACCCCGGTATAGTCAACCTCGCCCCGCTCCATATGGGCTTCGAGGCGGAAATGGCCCTGATGAGCCACTGTGACGCCGTTATCTCGATGGACTCGGCCAATATGCATCTCGCCTCGCTTGCAGGAACACGTGTGATAAGCATTTGGGGCGCGACACATCCATATTGCGGATTTATGGGATTCAACCAGAATGAAAAAGATACCCTGCAGCTTGAAATGAGCTGCCGTCCCTGTTCCGTGTTCGGCGACAAACCATGCCGACGCGGAGATTACCACTGCCTTAACGGCATAACGCCCCAGCGTATAGTCAAAGCCGTAGGACTCTCTGTAGCGGCGGCATTGCTGCTGCCGCTGTCGGCTATCGGCCGCCCCGGAGAGCCTACGGTATTCAACCCCACATTCCCCGTTCACACCGGCATGCCGGGCCCGCAGACAACCGAGGTACCATCGCCCGAATCGCCCGAAATCAACATATATCTGACAGCCGAAGCCGCCGACGCACTCGCGACAGGCAAATTTCAGGATGCCTATTCGATATACCTACGGGTAGTACCTACACGTCTTCCACTCTCCATGAGGGCCGGTTACTGGTATGGTGTAGCCTCGGCCACCGCGCGCCTCGGGCTGCTTGACGAGACCGCCCGCGCCGCCACGGCCCTCCGCAGTGAAGATGGGGCGACCGGGGCTGTCCATTTTCTTGACGGATATCTCGCATACCGCAAAGGGCATATGGCCGAAGCTCGTCGCTACCTGTCAAACACACCGCCGGAATATGTGCCCGGGATATATCTGTCGCAGATAGATTTCAGCGAAGGGAAGTGGGCCGATGCGGCCCGGAGGGCTACCGAGTCTATGGCCATCATTGAAAAGGAACGGTCCGGTGTAAACGCGCAGCTTCTGCCGGAACTGACACGCACCGCCGCATTATCCTATTTCAAGATGGGAGAACGCCACAAGGCGCGCACCATGCTTGAAAAATATATGGACATGTGCGGCGAATCGCCTTCAGACGATGCCCGCTATGCCCTCGGACAGATAGAGTATGAAGACGGCAACAACGAGACGGCACGTAAGTTGCTGTCGCCGTTGACCGCTACCGACGGCCAGTTCGCCCAGGGAGCATCCTACACACTGGCCCAGATGGAGGCCCGCGACGGTCATGACCGCGAGGCCGCTCTCGGTTTTTCACGCGCCGCACGTCTGAATTTCGACCCCAATATAGGTCAGAACGCAATCTACAATTATATAGCCGCCGGAACCAACGGAGCCACGGTACCCTTCGCATCGGCCGCCGACATGTATGAAAGTTACCTGGCTAACGGCCGGGCCACCGGACATGACGACCAGCTCGCCCTTAGGTTCGCCCGCGAATATTACCATGAGGGTAATTATGCCAAAGCCCTCGAATGCGTGGAATTGATAGCGGTCCCCGATGCCGAAGCGATATCCGACAAACAGAAGATTCTCTATCAGTTGGGACGCATGGAGGTAGCCGCGCGCAAATACTCCGATGCCATACGTCATCTCGCTGCCGGAGCCACTCTGCGCGGCGGCGACAGCCGTCTGGCGGCCGAATGCCGTCTGTGGCTCGGCGACGCCCGCTATGCCGAGGGAAACTACACGAAGGCCGCCGAGGCATATTCCTCCGCCATCAAAGGGCTTTCCGGAGCCAACCGCACTCTCGCTCTATACAATTACGCCTATTCCCTTTTCTCGCAAGATAAATTCAGTCAGGCAGCCAAGGCATTCGCCGACGCTATCGCTGCCCGTGCTGCCCTGCCTGTCTCGCAACGCGACGACGCGAAACTGCGTCTGGCCGACTGCCGTTTTTATACTGGGAATTATGCCGAGGCTCTGAAAGGATATGAAGAGGGTACCCACAGCGGCTCCGGAGCCGACTATGCGGCCATGCGCCAGGCAGTGGCTCTCGGTCTCACCGGCGATCTGGAACGCAAAATCAGGATTCTCTCATCCTTCGCATCCTCCTATCCCGGTTCGCGCTGGATACCCGACGCAATGCTGGAATTGGGCAACACATACGCGGCTCTCGACCGGCAGGATGAAGCCGCCTCGGCTTTCGCCCGAATAACCGCCTCGCACCCCGCGTCGCCACAAGCCCGCAAGGCCACGCTCGCCATGGCACAGTCGCTCGTAAAGAAAGGCGATACAACAGGAGCCATGGAGGCTTACCGCAACGTAATCCGCAGCTGGCCTTCAAGCGAAGAGGCCATGATCGCGAACGACGACATGATGCGCCTCTCGGCCTCCGAGGGAAGCATCAGAGAATACGCGGAATTCCTCAAGACGGTGAAAGGCGCGCCGAGCATAGATTCCGAAAAGATGGAAGCCTTGGCTTTCGAAGCCGCCGAAAACGCCTGGGCAGATGACATCACCGACATACGTAGGTTGCGGGAGTATCTGACGGAGTATCCCGACGGTCGTTTTGTGGCCCAGGCTCTGCTTGACATAGCCGAGTCGGAACTGCAGTCGGACAACCGCGCCGAGGCATTGTCAGCCTATATGAGACTTGAGCAGAAGGGGGGTGCCGATTACGCTCCTGAAGCTTATGTGGGAGTGATGCGCACTACCGATGATCCTCACCAACGCGGTGAATACGCCTCGAAGGTGCTTGCTACCGGAGGAGTGGAGCCTGAAGCCATGGAAGAGGCCCGCCTCTTCAACGCCATAGGGATGCTGTCGTCCCCCTCGTCAAGGACCGAGGCCGTAAGCCTTCTTACCGAAATGGCCTCCCACCCCGACATCGAATCGGGAGCCCGCGCAGCCGTAGAACTCGGCGAATGGCAACTGAAACAGGGACAGCTCGGCGAAGCCCTGAAAACGCTGACCGCGTTTACCGATGCCGGTTCGCCCCATTCCTATTGGCTTGCCCGCGGATTCATAGCGCTTTCCGACACTTATCGCAAGAAAGGCCAGACCACTCTTGCCGACGAATACCTGCGGTCGTTGAAAGCCAACTACCCCGGTTCGGAACCCGATATCATAAATGCAATATCCTCGCGTCTTAAGAAATGAACAAGATATTATCAACGGGGCTTATGACCCTTGCCGTAATACAAGCTTCAGCCCAGCAGTCGCTTGACGAGTCGATAGCCGTCGACGGTCGTTATGCCGCCGAAGTGATAAGGATGGAACGCATTTCATCATATCCGACCGAATACCCCCTCCGTGTGAGTCGCGAGAAACTCCCGTACGACCTCGCCCCATTGACGTCTGACTTCTCTCCCTCCCTTTATCCTCTTCCCGTTCCGGGTATGGAACGCGATTCAAAACGCGGATACCTCGATGCCGCGATAGGCTCCTGGCTCAATTCCGAACTCAGAGCCGGCGGGTGGATTTTGCCACCTTCCCAGTCATCGCCCTGGGCACTCGGGGCATGGATAAGGCATTCGAGCACATCGCTGTGGAAACCGAAGACATCCGACGGACTGCGTCTGCACAAACGTTATGATTATAACGAAGCCTTAGGTCTGCAGGCGGCACGCCGTCTGAACAACGGACAGAGCATCGAAGCCCGGCTTGACTATGGAGTGCGCTATTTTGACTATTTCATGGTGCCGGAAGCCCCGACACAGACAATAAATCGCATAAAGGGTGATGTGTCGTGGAACGCAGCCCCCGGCGCAGCCATAGACCATCGGCTGGGACTTTCCGTGTCTCATTTCGCCTATCGCGACATGGTTATTCCCGGGGTGGAAGTCCCATGGGAACCGTCGCGCGAGACCACGCTTCACCTTTACGGTCTCGTGTCGGGGTGCCCCGGAGGGACCAAAGCCGACCCTGAAGAAGGAAGCCTTACACTCAAGGGGGACGCATACGGCGTTTTCGGATCTACCGGAGGCGACTACGGATTGATTTCGCTCACCCCGTCGTACGGTATGAACCTGAATGGACTCCATTTCGACGCAGGTGTACGCGTCGACCTCAGTGTCAAAGCCGGGACAAAGTCCGACCCATTTTCAGCCTTCCATCTGGCACCGGCTGTCAATGTATGGTTCCCAACATCACATTTCACATTTTATGCCAAAGTAACGGGTGGCAGCGAGCTGCAGACCCTCTGGAAACGCTCGGAACTCTCCCAATGGCTTTCACCTTATGAATTCAGCCACACACCCATTTTCGCTCCGGTAGACGCTGCTATAGGTTTCAATGCCGGCCCTGCCGCCGACGTTATGCGCGGCATAGAAGGAGGCTTGCAGATACGCTGGAAAGCGGTGAGCCACCTCCCCTTCTATGGCTGGTATCCCACGGCCATGATGCTTGGAGCTCAAGAAGGTTTGGAATTGATGACTCTGAACTCCCTGCCTACCACCCTTCACGGTATCGAGATTTCAGGCCGGCTGGCATGGTCGCTGCGCGATGTGGCCAACGCCGAGATAAAACTTGCTTACACTCCGCAGCACAATACCCGAGGTTTTTTCAACGGAATAGACCGTCCACGCTGGACCGGGTCCGCTATGGTGGCTGTAAGACCTGCTTCCCGGCTCACTCTCTCGGCGGGACTCGACTGGAGGGGCGTACGCAACATATACGGCATTTTCGGGGAGGGGGAATCCCAACAAGGATACCGGCTCCCGGACTGGCTGTCGCTGCGTTTAGAGGCAGACTGGACCATAACAAAAAACATTTCGGTTGGTGCCGGAGCGTATAACCTCACAAACAGAAAAAACGTGGAATTGCCAGGCGTGCCTACCGAAGGAATAACCGGAGCGGCGCGAATAAGCTGGCTCTTCTGAACCAAACTCCGCGACACTTGGTTTTACAAACAGACAAAGACAATTAAAGCGAAATATACATGACCCTGCAATATCTCAACGAAGATGACCGCGCTTACGGGCTGGCCGGTATGGCCATCTCTCTGGCGGCTTTCAATGCCATGGACCGCGTGGCCGAGGTAACCCTCGACACCGACGGCCCGATGGTTACCTTCTCCAATGAATATTATTTTTCAGGTTCTCCCTCCATATCTCCCAAAGCCACATGGCACAACCTGATACAGAATTTCCGTATCACATCGGCTATGGCCATAGCCAATCTGCTCTCGAGGTCTGTAGTCCGCATGAAAACCGATGTCCCCGGCGACATTATGGAGACCCTGCGCACCACAATCATACTCGAAGGACAGGAAAGCTGCTCGCTTGAAGAAGACGAGATCGAGGAGTTATACCGCGACACGCTCTCCTACTCACGCCGTATATTCACCAATCCGCGACTGCATCCCGCCATCGACGAGTTCGCCCGTGTGCTCTCCCGACGCCGCACGCTATCAGGACGCGAGATCGCCGAAGAACTCCACATGTTGCAGCTTATCTGACAATAGGCTGTCTGCACTTAAACCGGCTCTAAGACGGTGGTATCCGACGTTACCGTGAGGCGACATTCCGAACCCATCAGCAACGGCCTGTTGTCGGCCACATGCCCTACCGGGAACCGGAATGCCACGGGGCATTCCACATTCCATTCCCGGAAACGCTCTGCCAGCATCTCCTCGACGCTGACGTAGTTGCGGTCAGGACGATATTCGGTAAACTGCCCTACTGCAATTCCTTTCAGCACTCCGAGAACCCCTGAAAGGTGCAGCCGGTATACCATACGCTCTACCGCATAGATAGCCTCGGAGATATCTTCCATAACAAGGATGGAAGGTCGGCTCAACGGCAGCGAAAGGATATCCCACGGAGTTGCCGCAAGCGAATTGAGCACCGCAAGGTTACCGCCGATCAGAACTCCTTCGGCTTCTCCGGCTATCGAGCCCTCAGCCGTAGGATAAGAGACAGTCTGTTGCCGACCCGAGACGAGAGTCTGCAACCAAAGGGAACTCACTTCATCGCACGGCGATTCGGCAAGATGCTTCGCCATAGGGGCATGGATAGAGCAGAATCCCGAACATTGGGCCATGGCATGGAGAGCCGACACATCGGAAAATCCTATTATCCATTTAGGATTCGCGCCAAACAGCGGGGTGGCCTCCTCAAGCAGATGTATGCAGCCGTAACCTCCGCGCGCACACAGTATACCCTTTATTCCGGGGTCTGCGAGCGCATCGCATAACTCGCCGCGCCGGTCGGTCGCAGATGCCGAATATGATCCGGCCGTACCTCCGCAGGCCGATGGATAGCGTTTCACCTTGAACCCTTTCTCTATCAGCCATCTTTCGGCACCATCGCAATACTCCTCTTTCACAGCGGAAGCCGGGGCCAGCAACGCTACCGTATCGCCTCTCCGCAATCCTTGTAATTTTTTCATCCTATATCAGCTGACCATTACTTTTATCCCCTTTGCGCGAATCTTATCAGCTATTGTCTCAAGTTCCTCCTTGGGAACTTTCTGAAGATTCTCCTCGGGTGTGGCGCGGTCAAGCGAATAAAGCATCACCTCTTTCGGTTCTATTATCAGGTATGCCTCGATCAGCGCCTCTATCTCTTCCGGAGTCGTGTTGTCTACAGTCTTGCCGTCGTGCATACCGCGCACCAGCATTGTCTGTATCACACCCTGACCCGAGAACTGCCTCAGCGATTCCACAACTTTCCCGACGCTGAAATCAGGATCGTTCGGACGGTCTATAAGGCGCATCGTATCGTCGATGGCGGAATCCAGTTTGAGTATGTTATTGTCCACACAGCGCAACGCGGAGGCTACTTTAGGATCGGATATACGCGTGGAGTTTGTCAGCACCGACACTTTCGCATCGGGGAAATAATGGTTTCTAAGCGTTATCACGTCTTCTATTATACCGGGGAATTCCGGGTGAAGCGTAGGCTCGCCGTTACCCGAGAAGGTTATTACATCGAGTGTATCGTCGTTCTGATGCATCGACTCAAGTTTTCTCTTAAGGTCGCATGCCACTTTCCCGCGAGAAGGAAGACCGCTTTTCCCGGTACCCTGGGCATTGAAGCCCGCTTCGCAATAAAGGCAGTCGAACGAACATATCTTACCGTCGTTCGGCATCAGATTCACACCTAAGGAAACTCCCAGTCTGCGGCTATGGATAGGTCCGAAGACTGTAGAATGGAATAATACTGTCTGGTCTTTACCCATGATGTTTTTGTGTTTTAAATCCCTGACCGATAGCATACTGCCAATCAGGGCCTATGGTATTGTCTTATGGTGATGTATATCGTGTTTATACTGAGGTTAATCTTTTGCGCCCCTGTCGGCGCACCCTTTTAACATTATTTGGGAATACGCTCGTGGAGTATTTTTTCAAATATAGACAAATTTCGTTAAATTTGCCATTAGATATGAATTATTTCAAAGCGATATTGCCAATTTCCCTGATTGCGGCCGGCTGGCTCGGAGCCTCGGCTCTTCGTCTCGAACCCATTCCTTACGGCGATTTCTCGTCGTGGGTTACCCGTCAGGTAAAAGAGTCGAAGATTCTCGGAGGCAAAGTAAAGACCGCGTATGAAATCGGGCCGGAGAAGAGTATTTCCGGCTACAACGCCCCTTACCGCAATCTCGGCAATTCCCCCTGGGCCACTTCCAACGTATATGCCAAGGTAGCCGGTATCGTAAAGGGGGTGGATGCCGTGCGTCCGACTACCGTGGCCGGTAACAAGGCCGCGCGTATGGAGGCCAAGATGGAGCATCTCAAGGTACTCGGCATAGTGAATATGGATGTCATAGTACAGGGCACCATCTTCCTTGGCCAGATTACCGAACCGGTGTCTTCAACCAGCAACCCGTTTGCGAAAATGTCGATGGGGATGCCCTATTCCAAGCGTCCCAAGGCGCTCGTTTTCGATTATTCGGTAGAGATGCCCGCAACCGACACCCGAGTCAAAGCTTCGGGACTCGGTTCGGTCAAGACGCTGAAAGGCCGGGACAACGCCGAAGTGTACGTGCTTCTGCAACGCCGCTGGGAAGATGCCGACGGCAATATCTATGCCAAGCGTGTCGGTACGGGGCGCGAACGATACTCCAAATCCATACCCTGGACCAAAGGCCACAGGCTACTCATAGAATATGGCGATATAACAAAAAAAACGGGATACCGGAGCTGGAAAGGGCTTCTCGACGGCGACAAGGCATATTATGCCCGCAACTCGAAAGGGAAGCTTGTAAAGGTGCATGAAGTGGGCTGGGACGAACCGGATGCCACTCCCACCCATGTGCTGGTAATGGCTTCGAGTTCATGCGGAGAGCCTTTCATAGGTACTCCGGGAATAGTCCTGACCGTAGACAACATGGCTTTCGGTTTCTGATATCTTAAAGCCTGTTTAATTATTCACTCCTCATAACAAGAATTATGAATATAGCGATAATAGGCCATGGCAAAATGGGCCGCATGATAGAAAAGATTGCGATCGGACGCGGACACAACATCTGCTGCATCGTGGAAGATGGAGAGGCCGACAAATTTTCGTCGCCTGAATTCAAGAATGCCGATGTGGCTATCGACTTCACCGTTCCATCGGCCGAACCGGGCAATATATACCGCTGCTTCGAGGCAGGCGTACCGGTGGTATGCGGTACGACCGGCTGGCAAGAGGGGCTGCCGGAAGTGAGACACCGCGCCGAGCTTGGCGAAGGCACCCTGCTCTGGTCTTCAAACTTTTCGATAGGAGTCAACATTTTCCGTGCCGTAAACCGTTACCTCGCCCGAATAATGGACTCGGAACCCCAATATACTCCCGAAGAACTTGAGGTTCACCATATCCACAAACTTGACCATCCCTCGGGAACCGCCGTAACCTTGGCCGAAGAGATTATAGCTCAGACCGAACGTCTTACAAGTTGGAAAGATATAGGAACCGAAGGAGGCCATGACGAAGCCGACAAACGCGGCATGGCTCTCGACGGGATAATGCCCGTGGAATACCGCCGCGAAGGGGAGGTCCCGGGCATACACACTATAAGATGGTCTTCCCCTCAAGACAGTATAACCTTGACCCACAACGCCAATTCGCGCGAAGGGTTCGCTCTCGGAGCCGTTATAGCCGCCGAATTCCTGAAGGGTAAAACCGGATTTCACACTATGGATCAGGTATTCACATGGACAGAATAACCCGCGATTTTATGGAGCGCATGCGCCGTGTACGCGCTACGCGTTGGATACGTTTTGCAATCGTATCGGTTCTCTTTTTCCTCTGGGTGATATGGATGGGCAACCCCTGGCTAAGCCTCATATGGCTGCTGCTCATAGATATTTATCTTACCACCTATATACCCTGGACTTGGTGGAAAAAACTGAAACCGGGGCCGGCACGCACACTCATGTCGTGGCTCGACGCCATCGTATATGCCCTGGTGCTGGTCTACATGATTTTCGCTTTCATAGGCCAGAATTACAAGATTCCCTCATCTTCGCTTGAGAAATCGCTGTTGGTCGGGGATTTCCTATGGGTAAACAAGGCTCTCTACGGACCGCGGGTACCGCAGACTCCCCTGCATTTCCCCCTCGCCCAACATACGCTGCCTATAATAAACACCAAGAGCTATATCGACAAGCCGCAACTCAAGTACCACCGTCTTGCCGGAATACGCTCCATAGAGCGCGGTGATATCGTGGTATTCAACTTTCCCAACGGAGATACCGTGCCGGAACGCATCTCGAATCCGGACTATTACCAGATCTGCCACGATCTGCGCCGCAAAGGTGTCTCCGACCCGAAACAGTATATCCTTTCCAACCCCCAGACCTTCGGCAAGCTGTTAGTGCGCCCCGTAGACCGTCGCGAAAACTATGTGAAGCGGGCCATAGGTCTTCCGGGAGAACGGCTTAAGATCATAAACGACACCGTACTTATAAACGGCAAAGCTATAGCGGAGCCTGAAAACGTGCAGTTCAACTACATAATCCCGGTATCGGGTCCCGTAGCCGAAGAGAAATGGCAGTCGATAGGTGTGCGCAAGGATGATTCGGGAACCGGTCCCAACTATATAGAGGAACTCGGATTCAGTTTCTATGACGTACCCCTCACCAAGACCGCCAAGGAGGAGGTTGAAAAGTGGTCAGAGGTTATCGGCCCACTGCAACGTGAAAGTGAAAGTGGCTTCTACGACCTCAGCGGCGTGTTCCCGTTGGGAAACAATTATGGCTGGACCAGACCCGACATGGGCGAGATATGGATTCCGAAACGCGGCTCCACCCTTAAGCTGACTCTCGGCAATCTTCCGGTATACGAGCGCGCCATACGCACCTATGAAGGCAACGACCTGCAGGTACGCGACGGCAAGATTTACATAAACGGCGAGCCCACGGAGTATTATACCTTCAAGATGGACTATTACTGGATGATGGGCGACAACCGCGACCGCTCGCTCGACTCACGCTACTGGGGTCTGGTACCCGAAGACCATATCGTAGGTTCGCCGATGTTCGTTCTGGCCTCGTTCGACGAAGACCGGAGTCTGTTCGACGGCAAAATACGCTGGAACAGAATACTGAAATCAGCCAACCCCGACAAAGGAAAATGGGTTGAAAAGAAGTGATGTCGGAACAGCATGCAATGGTACCTTACATAGCGTCGTTCCGCTGGTATTGCCACTGGATGCGTGGAATGCTGAGCGGACTTGACGACAATCTTGCACGCGGCGAAGCCTCTCGCCTGTGTGGTGTAAGATCCAAACTATGGTGCCGCACCACCTGCCCCTCTCCGTCGGGAGGACCCGTTATACTGAGCGTTCCCATAGTCGGAGGAGCTTCCGCGATCAAACGTAACCTCCCGTGGTCCATGATAGTCTCGGACCACGGCGACTGGCCCCGGAACCACCTCGGGGCTTTCGAAGCCGCATATGGCAGAACTCCTTTCTACAGGCATCTCGAACCGGATATGCGACGAATACTGCGCGATGCCCCGGAAAAGCCGCTTCATGAGGTTTGCGAGGGTATACACCTCACAGTATGCCGCATGCTCGCCATACCCGAAATCCTCGCTCCGTTACGGCAGGCTCTGGCAGACCGTCCCTCAACACTCCGGGAGATAGCCAAAGGACTGTCTGCGATGATAGATCCTGAGGAAAATTTATTAGGCATCCTCTCCGAATATGGGCCGGATACCCTCTTCTCGCTTACTGAATGACCAATCCTTGTAAATTCATATTGCCCGCAGTGCTTTTATGCCTATCTTGCCCGTCTCTCCAGGCCGAGCCCGAGGAACCTCGCCTAAAGGTGCAATATGTAAAAGGGTTCTACCGCTTTACCGACGACGATGGCGAACAGGTCACCATGACCGTTCTGCGCGACCTTTTCGTGTACCCTCCGCTTAAATTCAAAAACAAGAAACAGGAAGAGTTTTACTGGCGTACGGTGCGCGACGTACGCAAAACACTGCCATATGCCAAACTGGCATACAATACACTCTGCGAGACATACGAATATATCCAGACCATACCCGACAAAAAAGAACGGGAGAAGCATCTTAAGAATCTTGAAAAAGAGATTTTCGCCCAATACAAGCCCGCCATTATGAAAATGACGCGCCGTCAGGGCAAAGTGCTGCTGAAACTCATAAACAGAGAAACAGACCAATCCTCTTATTCCATAGTAAAAGCTTTCTTAGGCTCATTCCGGGCAGGATTCTGGCAGACTTTCGGCAAATTCTTCGGCATGAACATGAAAGCCGGGTTCCATCCTGACAAGAACGAGGAAGATGCCATAATAGAGCGGGTAGCCACACTCATAGAGCAAGGCGTGTTGTAACAGATTCTTTTTTTGTATTTATACGCAAATAACAGGGCTGGATTTAGTGTTTCTAAACCGAATTTGCTATATTTGCAGTTCATTGGGATCAGCAGGCACTCACTGTGTCCCTTTTCTATGACCGTAGTATAATTCAAACTACAAAATACTTCAACGTTTATGAAAAAGTCAGTGATTTTTGTCACCTTGGGTACCTCCCTTCTCGTGCTGGGCGGTTGCTCCAAGAAACTGGGCGAATTCAGCTCAGATTATTTCTCTACCAATCCTACTCCCCTGGAGACCGTAGGCGAACAGGTTCCGGCCACCATTACCGGTAACATACCCGCCAAGTTCATGCAGAAGAACGCTCAGGTAACCGCTACTCCGGTGCTGGCTTGGGAAGGCGGTTCCGTATCGGGCACTCCCGTTATCGTTCAGGGCGAGAACGTTCGCGCCAACGGTCAGGTTGTCTCTTACAAAGAGGGTGGTCAGGTAGTTATCCCCTTCAACGTGGCTTATCAGCCTGAAATGGCTTCTTCCGATCTTTATCTGGACTTCAACGTAGACCAGAAGGGCAAACTCTACAGCCTGCCCCGTGTAAAAGTCGGCTATGGCGTGGTAGCCACCTCGACTCTGGCAAACGCCGCTACCGTCACCCCCGCTCAGTCGGCAAGCAACTACGAGCGCATCGTTCAGGAAAAATATGCCGCTGAAATCAAGTTCCTCATCAATCAGGCCAACATCCGCGCCAACCAGACTTCCGCTACCGATTATGTTGACCTCAACAAGCAGCTGCAGGAAGCCAACAAGGCTGCTAACCGCGAAATCGCAGGCATCACAGTCAACTCTTACGCTTCGCCCGACGGCTCTCTGGAATTCAATACCCAGCTGGCTGAAAAGCGCGAAAACAACACCGTAAACTATGTAGAACGTCAGCTTAACAAGGACAAAATCACCGAATTCGGCGAACTGACCTCAAGCTTCACCCCCGAAGACTGGGAAGGTTTCCAAAACCTCGTGGAGAAGAGCAATATCCAGGACAAAGACCTTATCCTCGGCGTTCTGAAGATGTACAAGGACCCCGAAGAGCGCGAACGTGAACTGCGCCACCTCGCTTCCGTATTCGACGAGCTGGCCGACCAGATTCTGCCTGCCCTCCGTTACTCCAAGATCATAGCCACCATCAACGTTATCGGCAAGAGCGACGCCGAGATGGCCCAGCTGTTTGAAACCGCTCCACAGCAGCTTTCAAACGACGAGCTTCTCTATCTGGCTACCCTCACCAACGACAGCGCACGCAAGATGGCTATCTATCAGAAGGCTTGCGAACTCTATCCCAATGACTACCGCAACTTCAACAACCTCGGTATGGTAGCTTACGAATGCGGTAACTACGAGGCAGCCAAGGCCGCTTTCGCCAAGGCCGCACGTCTGGCTCCCAACAACAAGGAAGTTGAAATGAACCTCGGTCTCTGCAATCTGCTCGACGGCAACTACAACAAGGCTCAGGAGCAGATCGGCGGTGCCGCCGGTGTTCCCGAGGCTAACGACGCTCTCGGCGTATACTACCTGACACAGGGTGATGTTACCAAGGCTCGCGCAGCATTCGGTTCCTCGAAGACCAACAACGCCGCTCTGGCCCAGCTGCTCGCCAAGGACTACTCTGCCGCCAAGGCTACTCTTGCCGCAGTTCCCAACCCCGATGCCACCACCTACTACATCGCAGCTCTCCTCGGTGCCCGCACCAACAACGAGAGCATGGTTCAGACCAACCTCCGCGAGGCATTCAAGCTCGATCCTTCCATGAAGGCCCGCGCTGCCAAAGACCTCGAGTTCGCGAACTACAACGTAGCAGCTCTCTAATCTAAGAGACAACAGCTGAAACAGCTACTAATAAATAAGATATGGCTGAATTGCAGAAGCGATTCAGCCATATCTTATTTATATCTATTACTATTCGGCAGACTCTCTTAGAGAATGTTTGAATTTAACACGAATTTATAGTTGAGAGATGACTTGGAAATTCTTTCCATCCCCCCGAAGGTCTTTTTTGGCTGTTTCCGCCAAGATTTCGTCGGTTACGGTGCCCGCACCGCGCCCTCCTCAACTTGCGGAAACATCTCAAAAAATCCTCTTCGCGTGAATGGAAGTTAAATCCAAACATTCTCTTACTCTCCGAATATCAGTTCTTCATCTTCAGGTGTAAGGTTTCCATATGCGTCAGGAAACTGGCCTATCGTCTCGCGCACTATCCTCAGCGCATCTTCGTTACCGAGACGCGCGGCTTCCAAGAAATGAGTCTGGGCCAGGTCAAAATCATATGGCAAGACCGAATTACCCAATGCGAAGGCCCTTGCAATGAGCATATGGGCCTCTGCGACGCTCTCTGACGGCACCTTTACGTCAGGATACTGTTTCAATAATTCCAGCAGGTTGATGGCGGCAGAAGTCATCCGATGGCTCAGGGCGCGCTGATAATAGTATGCCGCCCGCTGCGGCGACAACGAAACAAGCGTATCGCATTCAAGACCCGGCACATTGCTGAGCCGCCCGGAGGCCGCGAGATAACCGAGATTATTAAGAGCCACAGGGTCGTCAGCCTCGGCGGCCATGCGGGTTAGTTCCAGACCACGCGCAAGCATCGCCGGGGTAGCGGCGGTATCGGAGATGATATCGAACCCCTCAAGAGCCATCTGGCGGCACTCGCGGGGAGAGTTAGCCATGACAGCCGGCGAAAGCAGGGCCAGAAAAGCCGCCACGCCGTATAATGCCCTTCTGTTTTTCATAGATCTTTGTTTATACAATTCGAAATCTTCAACTTCCTTAACGTCCTTATGGTCCTTAAAGTCGTTAAAGTCCTTAAAATCCTTAGGATCCCTGAAGACCTTCTTACTTCGGCTCCATAGTTACCAGCGGTACAAGCATCTCCTGAAGCGATATACCGCCATGCTGGAACGTGCCGGTATAATATTGCACATAGTAGTTGTAATTGTTCGGATAGGAGAAAAAGTCCTCGTTCTGAGCGAATATGAATGTACTCGAAATATTTGGAGAGGGTAATCCGAACTGCTGGGGTCGCTTCATCTCGTAAACCTGCTTCGGATTATAATTCAGGTTCTTGCCTACCTTATAACGCAGGTTGGTGTTTGTATTGCGGTCTCCCACAACCTTTATGGGATTGTCTACACGGATTGTTCCGTGGTCTGTGGTCAGCACTACCTTATAGCCCAGTTCCGACATACGCCTGAACATATCAAGGGCACCGGAATGGCGGAACCACGATTCGGTCAGCGACCGATAGGCCGCATCGGAATTGGCCAGCTCCCTGATCATCTTCGACTCGGTTCGCGCATGTGAAAGCATATCTACAAAATTGAGTACCACTACGTTCAGATGATTGGTGCCGAGAGACTTCAATCTGGCCGTATATTTATCGCTCGCCAAAGAATCGTTGATCTTATGGTAGCTGAACTTATCGGAACGGCGGAAACGGTCTATCTGGGTCTGTATAAGTTCGGCCTCATGTATATTGAGGCCTTCATCCTCATCCTCCTCCACCCAGAGTGAGGGAAACATGCTTGCGATCTGCAGAGGCATCAAGCCGGCGAATATGGAATTGCGGGCATATTGGGTGGATGTGGGAAGAATGGTTGAATAAAGCTCTTCCTGAATATTGAAGAACTCGGCACAGAGAGGCTGAATGGTGCGCCATTGATCAAGTCTGAAATTATCTATAAGGATAAAGCACACCTTCTCGCCGGTATCGAGCAGCGGGAATATCTTCTTGCGGAAGATATCGGGGCTCATCATCGGACGGTCAGGATTCGACATATCCATCCATTTCTCATAGTTTCGCTTCACGAACTTGCAGAACGAAGAGTTCGCATCGCGCTTCTGCATGCGCAGCATCTCGTCGAGAGCGGCGTCGGTATCGGCCAGCTTCAATTCCCAGAACACAAGCTGACGATAAATCTCCATCCACTCCTGCATGGAATCGGCACGGTCTATCAATCCGGAAATCTTGGTAAATTCCTGCCGGTAATCACTCGAGGTCTGCTCGGCCACAAGCTGGGTGCTGTGAAGATTCTTCTTTATGGAAAGGAATATCTGGTTCGGGTTTACCGGCTTTATCAGGTAATCGGCTATCTGGTTGCCTATGGCCTGGTTCATGATATTCTCCTCTTCCGATTTGGTAATCATGATGACCGGAATCTCGGGATGATTCAGATTTATACGCGACAATGTCTCCAGACCGGAAAGGCCGGGCATATTCTCGTCGAGAAGCACCAACGAGAAGGGCTCGCGATCAAGGATGTCGAGAGCATCGGCACCGCTCGATACGGTCGTAACATCATAACCTTTCCCTTTCAGGAAAAGGAGATGGGGTTTCAGCAGGTCGATCTCATCGTCGGCCCATAATATCTTTTCCATAAAAAACTGTCTTAATTAAGGGGTTCGGTGGGATTGGAATTTTCAGGCTCTTCAGAATTTTCAGATTCTTCAGACTTTTCAGACTGGTCCGACAAGTCTGACTCGTCTGACAAGTCCGATCCGTCCGACTGGTCCGGGTTACCGGTTTCTTCCAGAACCTTCTCTTCGGTTTCCGCCACGGACTGTTCAGTCTGGAAGCGGAAATACTCATCGAAAGAACGTCCCTCGCGAAGCAGAAGTTCAAAGTTCGGTTTCGAGATTATGATAGGACGAACCTCGGCCGGAAGTTTAAGATCCGACTGATTCATAACATCGCGGTAACGCTCCGCCTGACGCAGGTTCCTGAGTCCTTTTACCACCAACAGACCTACGTTGCCGAAACTCATAGGCTCCAGATCGAAGTCAAGCACTGTGAAGGTGGAGAAGTTGAACCGTGCCACATCATACAGCAGCTGGTTGGCGTTTACCTCATCTTTCGGGAAAGCGAACACCATGTACTGGGGCGACTCAGGGTCCCGCTCGAAGTTGGCGGGCTGTCCGTCGGCTCCGGCGGGAGCTTCGGAATCGGAAAGACGCATCTCCCATATCATGCCGCGGGAGTTGGTCGATCCCGCGTTAGGCTTGCGTCCTGCTTCGAGACCTTTCAGTATGGAACCGGCCATATCGGTCATGTCGGTGTCGGGCCAACGACGCAGCAGCTCGGAAAGTCGCTCCTGGAATTTGTCGTAATCCTTTTCAGTAAGGTAGGAAAGGGCATCGATAAAGACAAACTTGGGGAGTATGGCGGAGAGAGGGAATTCCTTTTCCATCCTTGCCGCCGCAGCATGTACCTCACCGTTACGGTTCTCAAGATAGTCGGAATATGCCTCGGCATAAAGTTCCTCCTGAATCTGGTGCATCCTGCGCAAATTATCGAAATAGGCGGGGTCGCGCATAGCCTGGCCATACGGAGAATCCGGGAAGTCGTTTAATATCTTGTTTTTCCAAACCTCGGCTCCATCGGGATCATTGTCGCGGACGGCCATCAGATACATGTTGTAATACACATCCAGACGGTATATGTTATCGGGATAACGTCTCTCAAGCTCATTGAATTCCTCTCGCGCGGCTCCGAAGTCTTCCAGTTTGTCTTTCAGTATCACGCCCATGTTATACAGGCCCTCCTGGATAACGTCGTTCGCGGTCTTTATATCCTCCGGGGTAGAGGGTATCTGCTTCATATAGTAAAGGGCGTTGTGCGGGTCCTCGGCCCCTTCAAGCTCAGGCTTGGAAGCTATCGAGTCGGTGTTCTCGGCATATTCCGCTCCGCCTGTATCCGGTTCATCGTCAGAAAAAGCGAACGAAGTCTTGTTTCTGCGACGCCAGTCATCCTCAAGCTTACGGTTGCCCCACCGACGCTGGAATTCCGTCTTACCCTGGTTCTTGGCCATGTTGTTGTAGAAATACCATGACTTGTCGTTGTTCATCTGGAACGACGATGAAGGGGCATCCTGACCTATACGGTCGTTGGCATCCTTGTTTTTTTCCAGATACTCCTCGCGGGCTGCCGCCTCTGCCTCCTCTTTTTCGCGTTTTATAAGTTCGTCGGCAAGCCGCTGGCACACAGCCATCCGTTCCTCCTCGCTCAATTTGGAAAGATCGAGAAGGGAATCCTGAAGCTGTACGTTTCCGGCATAGAGGGCCAGCTCGTCGAGCACGTCGGAACGCTTTCTCAAAGTCCGGTATCCGGGGAAACTCTCGGGGAGCAACGGAAGGGCCTCGGAATAGCATGGCTGGGCTTTCACGTAATCATGATCCGAGAAATATATATTGCCTAAAGCGACGTTGGCCAAAGCCTTGTCCACACCGTTGCGGGTAGATTTCTCTACGGCCATACGGTAGTTTTTTGCGGCATCCACCGAATCGCCGCGCGTAAGGTACAGGTTTCCTATGGCGTAATATATCTGGTCGAGAAACTCGTTGTTGCGCTGATAGCGGGCCATGTTTCTCAAAGCCTTCACCTCTTTGGCTATATCGGCTCCTTCGAATACCTCGGACTGTTTTATACGTGCGTTGAATTTTGTGCGGTAAGCGGTGGAGGCCCCGGAACCGGCCTTTTTAAAAGCCTGATAAGCCAGGGCTCTGTTTCCGGTCTGGTTATACAGCTGCCCCAACAGGAACCACAGCCGGTTTTTCTGCGACCCGTGGGCACTCCTGGCGGCAATCTCAAGGGGCGCGATAGCCTCCTGATATCTTTCCGAGCGTACCAGCCAGTCGGCCTTGGTGAGCGCATACAGCTGTTGCAGTTTCTTATTGGTGAGTTCCTTTTCCTTGACATGGGTTATGATGTTCTCAGCTTCATAGAGCCAGTTCATCGCACAATAGCACCGCGCCTGCCAAATACGGGCTTCGGTGGTCACCGCCGGCAACCACTGGAAGTGCTTGGAAATGTAGAGGAAGGTAGATGCGGCCGCCAGGAAATCACCGCTATAGAACTGTGCCAGCCCCATGGTCATCCAGGCGTTGTGAAGAAACGGGTTGAATTCCTCGCGGGCACGGAAAGCTTTCTCCTTCGGAGAACCTGACTTTTTCGCCGGTTTCTTTTTTATGGAGTGCAGCTGTATGGCCTTCTGCATCTTCTCTATAGTGCGTTTGAAGTCGCCGGTCGGTTTCGGAGCCTTCTCATCGGCATACGCCTCGGCAGGATGTGTAAGCACAAAACGGGTGTAATCATCCTCGTAACCGAGTTCCTGGGCTTTAAGCTGCTCCACGAAGTGTTCGTGGCCATTGAAATACACATTATAACGTGTGGTAAAGGCCTGCCAGTTACGCGACAACGGGGTGTTTTTCTTCGTGCCGCATCCGGTAGCGAGTATGGCTACCGCAAGCAACACGACAAAAGAGTATATGGATATTCCCGCACTACGGTAAGCGGGACGGATGTTCTTCTTCACATCTTATCTAACGTATTCAGATTATATTAGAGTATGTTTCATTTTAGCAATACGGCACTATTTTTTTTGAAAATAACTTGCAATCAGTTCATTTTCTAATATTTTTTGCATATCTTTGAGGCGGATAGTATTTCCACTCTTGATCACACACAAAAAATTTATTTATAATTCACTTTCAATCCAACTGTTAGAATGAAAAAAACCTTACTGATTTCCGCCCTTGCAGCTGTCGCCACTACCGCCTGGGCCGACGATGCAGTCTGGGAGGCCGTTACATCCAACGACCAGATAGACTTCAATGCAGAGTATGTGATTGGATACAATGAGCTGAAAAGCCCTGTCAAAAATCCGCTCACACTCATGAGTTCCAAACCTATCAAGGATGGTCTGACGCTTCCCGGCGCAGTCAGCGACGGTATTGTCTTCGACAGCGAGGCCGGCACAATAACCAATGTTCCCGCCGAAGCCGCCATTCTGAAGATTTTCCCCAATGGTGACGACTATTCGCTTTACGTTACCAATACCGCAACTCCGGGATATATAGGTCCGGCCCCTATCGACCAGTATGGCCGTGAGGTAAACGGCCTATCCATCTCACAGACGGCCCAGCCAATCGCCTTTACCTATCTTACCCAGGAGGAGAACTTCGATCCCGAACTTAACATAGGTTACGCTACCACCCGTATAGAATATACCAGTACCGAGACTAACCGTAACATGTTCACATGGACAAAAATGGCCCGCTTCGACGTTCCCAGCGGCACTCAGTACTTCATGTTCATGCTTCAGGCCGCTCCCGGCGAGCTTCGCCTGTATAAGAAAGTGTCTCAGGAGGCTCCCGTGGTAGGCTGGATGGCCACTCCCGCCGATAAGGAGACAGTAGAGTCCCTCTCTTCTTTCCAGATTGAATGGCTCGGCATAGAAAAGACCGCCATACGCGACAACGGCGCTCTTTTCCAGGCTACCTTCAACGGAAACAATGTACTTGTCGACCCGGCAGGATTGCTGTCAAACCCGATGGTTCTCAACATCGAGAAGGGCACACTGATGGATGAGGGCATATTCCAGCTCAAGCTCGGCGAAGGTCTGCTGACCCTTACCAATGCCGCCGGCGAAGAAATACCTTCTCCCGCCATCACCTACACCCTGAACCTCACTGGCGTACCCTATCCCGAGGTTTCTTTCAGCCCCGCCGACGGTGCCCTCTTCGAGGCTCTTGACTCTTATAAAATCATTTTCGATAATGTCGAGTCGATTTCAGTCAACGAACCTTACATAGCCGCCAGAGTAAACGGCGAGGATGAAGGCAGCGGCCTTATCACCGTTGACGGCAACGTTGCTACCCTTACTTTCGACCCCGCTATCGAAGTAATAGGTGATGTCAAGATGCTTTTCCCCGCAGGTACATTCACAATCAATGACCGTCGCGGCAACACTATCGCTTCGGAAGAGATGACCTACAATTGCGAGATTACCGGTCCCGCTCCCGAGATGCCTTACACACTGGCTCCCGCTCCCGGCGAATACAAGGTTTATCCGACAGTTTACCTCACTTACGAGAATGCAACCGCTATCCAGGTTCCCGAAGGCGCTACTGCAACTCTGACCGTAGGCAGCGCGGGCACTTTCACTCTCGATATCGTGGCTACCGGCGCCAACAAGGTATCTTTCGTTCCCCGCGAAGACATTTCTCTTTATGTAAGCCAGTATACCGCCTACACTCTCAACGTCGACAAGGGCAGCTATTTCGTTACCATAGATGGCAAGAGATGGGGCAATCAGGCTATCGAGATTACAGATTACAAGGTGGCTCCCAAGACAATCGACTTCACCGTATCTCCCGCACAGGGCAACTATCCTGACGGCAGCATGTTCGAGACCGTGGTTCTGACCGTGAACGATGAAGGCACACTGACCAAGGACTCCATGAAGAGTGCGAAACTATACCTGGTGGCTGAAGACGGCACCCGTACTCAGGTTGGCAACTACTCAGGCTTCAAGACCAAAGTAGAAGGCAACACGGTTGTGCTGACCATAGCTTCGATGCCCGAATCTTTCGAAGACGGCGACTATCAGCTCGAACTTCCCCAGGGCCTCTTCAAGTGTCTCTTCCCCGGCACTTCATCTCCTGTTACCTCGCCCAAGACCATCTATTACTACACCATCGGCGAACCTAAACCCGCTCCCGAGCAGAAGTACACTCTCGCTCCCGAAGCCGGTACTTACCAGGTTTATCCCGACGTTGTAGTTACCTACACCGATGCAGCCGAAGTTCAGGTTCCCGCCGGCGCGACCGCTACTCTCAAGGTAGGCGACAAGGCCGAATTCACCCTCGACATCATACCTACCGAGAACAGCATCAAGATTGTTCCCCGTCAGGACATCAAGATCTACTTCAACGACTATACAACATATTCTCTTGAAGTAGCCGAAGGTACATTCAGTGTTGTGCTCGAAGGTCGTCCTTGGCCCAACACCGCTCTTTCTATCACCGATTACAAGGTTTCGGCTCCCGTTATCGAGTTCACCGTAGACCCCGAAGAAGGAACTTACCCCGATGCCCAGATCTTCGCTTCGTTCACCATCACTATTCCCGAAGACTGCACTATCAGCAAGAACACCATGAAGACAGCCAACCTCTACAAGGTAGCTGAAGATGGCTCAAAAGAGCAGATAGGCAAGTACTCCGGCTTCAAGAACAAGGTTGAGGGCAGCTCTCTGGTCAACCCCATCACTGAACTTCCCGCCGACATGGCCGACGGCGATTATCAGATTGAGATACCGAAAGGCTTCTTCAAAGTTCTTATGCCCGGCCAGACCACTCCGATAGAGAACTCGGTAATAACCCTCAACTACACTATCAAGCAGGGTACGGTTGTGAAGACTCTTGTCGAGAACGGTGCTGAATTCGAGGTTTACACCATCCAGGGTGTCCGTCTCGGAAAGAAAGACCTGAAAGAACTTCCCGCAGGTCTCTATATCGTAAACGGCAAGAAGCATATCGTACGCTAACATAAACGATGTCTGAGGGCTTTATTGGGGCCGTCCCGATAAAGTACTCACAAGACTACTATAAGAAAGGCAGAGGCGCATAAAATCGCCTCTGCCTTTCTCTTTCCTTCTCCCTCTCCCCTTCTCTCTCCCCTCTTCCTTCCCTCTTCCTTCTCTTCCCTCTTCCTCTCTCCACTACTACCCCCCTCCTCTTTCACCCGGAGACAGACCCGATCCTCGCCTCCTTGGCTCTTTATACCGTGCGATCAAATTATACGGTGCGATCAAAAGCGCCTATGAAAGGCGCCTCTTTCTCTCTCTCCGTCGGGTGCTCGCTTAGCGAAGCGGCGAGCTGAAAGAAACCAACCCGAAAGCGGAACCCTATCCGAAAAGGGGAAGACCAAACCGGAAGAATATACAAAAAAACAGGTGCCCCGGAAAGAACGCCTGTTTTCTTTATATCTTGCAGAGTGGATTACTCTTTGTATTTTTTCAGGATGAGAGCGGCGTTATGGCCACCGAATCCGAAAGTGTTGCTGAGCACGGTATTGATTTCGCGCTTCTTGGCTTTGTTGAATGTAAAGTCGAGATTGTAATCGAGGTCCGGATCCTCATCGCCATCCTCATGATTGATGGTTGGCGGAACGATACCGTCGTTGATAGCCTTGATACTGAACAGGGCCTCGATGGCACCGGCGGCACCGAGAAGGTGTCCGGTCATTGACTTAGTGGAACTAAGGCTGACCTTATATGCATGATCGCCGAACACCTGTTTGATGGCGAGGACCTCGCCACGGTCGCCAACGGGAGTCGATGTACCGTGCATGTTGATGTAGTCGATATCCTCGGGCTTCATTCCGGCATCCTTGAGTGCGTTTTCCATCACGATACGCGCGCCCAGACCTTCGGGATGGGTTGCGGTGATGTGGTAAGCGTCGGCGCTGAGACCTCCGCCTGCAACTTCGGCATAGATGTGGGCACCGCGTGCTTTTGCATGCTCAAGCTCTTCAAGAACAAGAGCGGCAGCACCTTCGCCGATAACGAAACCGTCGCGCGAGCCGCTGAAAGGACGGGATGCGCCCTTGGGGTCATCGTTGCGGGTTGAAAGGGCCTTCATTGAATTGAAACCGCCTACTCCGGCAGGGAATACGGCAGCCTCTGCGCCACCGGCTACAATCGCGTCGGCCATACCGAGACGTATGTAGTTGAAAGCATCTATGAGGGCATTGTTGCTCGATGCGCAGGCCGAAACGGTAGCGAAGTTGGGACCGCGGAAGCCATGGTCTATCGAGATATGGCCGGCAGCTATGTCGGCAATCATTTTAGGTATGAAGAAGGGGTTGTATTTGGGACCCTGTTCTTCGCCGTGAAGTGCGAAATAACCGGCTTCTTCTTCAAAAGTGTGAAGGCCACCGATACCGGCAGCGAAGATAACGCCTACGCGGTTCTTATCGACACCTTCGCCCTCCAGCCCGGCATCCTCAATAGCCTGGTCGGCTGCAACGAGGGCGTACATGGCATAAAGGTCGAGCGTACGGGCCTTTTTGCGGTCGAAGTGAGCTGCGGGATCAAAATCTTTTACCTCGCAGGCAAACTGCGTTTTGAATTTAGAAGCGTCGAAATGGGTGATGGGGGCGGCGCCGCTTACGCCATTCTTGGCGTTTTCCCATGTGGTCTTGACATCGTTGCCAAGGGGAGTGAGGGCACCGAGTCCGGTCACTACTACTCTTTTCAATTCCATTTAATGACGGATTGGAGGTTAGCAATTTTATTCGAGCACGGCATTTCATGAAGCCAGCTCTGTCTTTCACACACTTTTCCGGAGCCCTGTTGCCGTTTTGCAACAGGGAGCCGGAAAGTATATGATTCTTATTGTCCGGAATCTCCGGAAAGCCTTTCTTACTTGTGAGACTCGATGTAAGAAATAGCGTCGCCGACGGTGGTGATCTTCTCTGCGTCCTCGTCGGGGATAGTGATGCCGAATTCCTTTTCGAATTCCATGATCAGCTCTACGGTGTCGAGCGAGTCGGCGCCAAGATCCTTGCTGAATTCTGCTGTGGGGGTTACTTCAGCTTCGTCTACAGTGAGTTTGTCTACGATGATGTCTTTGACTTTCTGTTCGATATCAGACATAATAGTTTTGAATTTTGGAGGGCCGGAGACTCAAAGCCGTTTACCGACTTCTCCAGGTGAATGAATATTTCTTATTTTCAAGACTGCAAAGTAAACAATTAATTTTCATTTAACGAAATATTTCACAATTATTTGCACAGAAAAGTTGAACTTGTGCACTTCCTTGTTGTTTTTCAATACCTGTTTCACACCTGTTTATATCTTTTTCCCGGCTGGTACAGAGTGAATGGAAACGGACTCCGGAGCGCTTTGCTCCGAAGTCCGTTTCTATGTTATGTAGGTTTGTCTGTTTCTTTTCAGACTGTCCAGGTCTCAGTTGTCTTCAGGATCATATCGCGCAGCGAGTTGAATCCTTTCTTAGACTTTACCTCTTCAACCTGAGCCTCAACATCGGTCTCGTAGGTAGGTGCCTCCACATCGCGTATAACGCCTATGGCGAGCGGCAGTTCGTGGCCGTCCATCATAGCGAGCTGCTGGTGCAGGAAGTTGGCCTGCATGTGGGCATCGTGTACCAGTACGTCGTCGAGCGTATAACCATCCTGGCCTACGACCACAGCCTTAAGGCCGAAGCCGTCTTGAACCAGACCTTTCTCCATGTTCTTGCCGAAGAGCATTTTCTCGCCATGGCGAAGGTGGATTGTGTGGTCGTCACGATATTCCTTGTCGCTCATATAAGAATGAACGCCGTTGTTGAATATAACGCAGTTCTGCAGTATCTCGACAACGCTGGCGCCTTTATGGCGGGCAGCGGCAACCATTACTTCCTTACTGGTGTCAAGGGCGATATCGAAACTGCGGGCAAAGAACTGACCGCGGGCTCCGAAACATAACTCGGCTGGAATAAATGGATCTTCAGTCGTGCCGTAAGGAGATGATTTGGTTACCGACCCACGGGCCGAGGTTGGAGAATACTGTCCTTTGGTAAGGCCATATATCTTGTTGTTGAACAGCAGTATGTTCAGATCTATGTTACGGCGCACCGCGTGTATGAAGTGGTTGCCGCCTATGGCAAGGCCGTCGCCGTCGCCGGATACCTGCCATACCGTCAGGTCCGGACGCGCGGTCTTGACTCCGGTAGCGATGGCGGCCGCACGGCCGTGGATGGTATGCATGCCGTATGTGTTCATGTAATACGGCAGACGCGAACTGCATCCTATGCCGGATACAACCACGGTGTTTTCAGGCGCTATGCCAATTTCCGCCATGGCCTTGTGCAACACGTTCAATATGGCGTGGTCTCCGCATCCGGGACACCAGCGCACACTCTGCTGGCTTTTGAAGTCGGCGGGCGCGTAGGTTGTGTTCTTATTGTTTTCCATGGCTTAACTGTTGGCTATATGGGTCTTTACACCATCTACTATTTCTTTTACCATGAAGGGCTGGCCTTCTATTTTGTTTATGCGCAATATCTCTTTGCCGGGCAAGTGCATCTGCAGATAATCAGCAAACATGCCGGTGTTGAGCTCGGCGACTATTATGCGCTTGTATTTCGAGAGTTCTTCAACAGCGTTCTTTGGAAGCGGGTTGATGTATCTGAACTGCGCGAAAGCAACGGGGATACCGTTCCGGTTCAATTCTTCGGCTGCGGTAAAGAGATGGCCGTAAGTGCCTCCCCAGCCTACCAGGATTGTGTCGGCCTCTGTGTCGCCGCCAATCTGCAGGTCGGGTATATCGTTAGCGATACGGGCTATCTTCTCGCGACGGATCTTGACCATCTCTTCATGGTTCCGTCCATCGGTCGAGATTGCGCCGGTCTTCATATCTTTTTCAAGACCGCCTACACGATGCATGCCACCCTCAAGGCCGGGGACAGCCCAGTAACGAGATAGAGTCTCGCCGTCACGCTGGAAGGGCTTCCAACCATGCTCTATCATTTCGGGAGTCACATAACGGGGATGTATCTCGGGGAACTCGTCGTTTTCGGGAATGCGCCATGCCGACGATCCGTTGGCGATGAAGGCATCGGTAAGCAGAATGACCGGAGTCATATGTTCAATCGCTATCCGGGCAGCCTCGAAAGCCATTGTGAAGCAGTCGGTGGGGCTGCTTGCCGCCAGTACGCATATCGGAGACTCGCCGTTACGGCCATAAAGGGCCTGCATGAGGTCGGTCTGTTCGGTCTTGGTGGGAAGTCCGGTAGAGGGGCCGCCACGTTGAACATCTACTATTACAAGCGGAAGCTCCATCATGACTGCCAGACCTATTCCTTCGCTCTTAAGGGCGAGGCCGGGGCCGGAAGTGGTAGTTACCGCCAGATGACCGGCATAGCTGGCTCCTATGGCGGAGCATACGCCGGCAATCTCGTCTTCCATCTGGCATGCCTTCACTCCAAGATCCTTGCGCTTGGCAAGTTCGTGAAGGATATCGGTGGCCGGGGTGATGGGATATGATCCGAGGAACAGCGGACGTCCGCTCTTTTCGGAGGCCATTATGAGACCCCAGGCGGTAGCGGTATTGCCGTTGACGTCGGTATATGTTCCGGGACGTGTGTCCATAGTCTCGATGCGGTATGTAGGCATCGAGGAGTGGGTATTGTGGCCGTAATCCCATCCTGCCTGTATGACCTTGGCGTTGGCTTCGTATACAGCGGGCTTCTTGGCGAACTTGCTCTGCAGTTTACGCAATACGCTTTCAAGCGGACGGTCGAACAACCAGCAGAGAAGGCCGAGCGCAAGCATGTTCTTACACTTCAGAATTGCTTTAGGGTCCATGCCGGTACCGTCGAGGGTGGCATGAAGCAGAGTGGTCATTGGCACACCCATAACGCGCTTCGGGTCTATTCCCAACTCGGCAATGGGATCGCTTGTCGCAAACTCGGCTTTCTTAAGGTCGGCCGGTCGGAACGTGTCGGTGTCGCAGACAATTATTCCATCGGGCTTGAGATACTTAAGGTTTGTCTTAAGGGCTGCGGGGTTCATGGCGACCAGCACATCGGCCTGGTCTCCGGGGGTGTGTACTCCACATCCGATATGGACCTGGAAACCGGATACGCCACTGAGGCTCCCCTGCGGAGCACGGATTTCAGCCGGATAGTCCGGGAAAGTGGAAATCTGGTTTCCCTCTCCGGCCGAGACGTTGGAGAAGATGTTGCCGGCAAGCTGCATTCCGTCGCCGCTGTCACCGGAGAATCTTACAACCACACGGTCAAGTGTCTTCACGTTAGTGTCTTGCACCATAGATTAAAGGTTTTCGTTGGTTTCTGTTCTCTCTTTCAGCGCAAGTAAGTGTTCAAATTTACTTACTGAAAAAAAAGATACATAAACCGGTGTTGGTAGTAGTATGAAATATGACCGCTAAATTAATACTTTTTTCTACATTACAACCCCGACATTCATAATTTTTTGAATGCCGGGGTTGCTTTTTGTATTTTTATACTCTAATTCCCTTCTCGAACTATGTCGCAAAGAGGATCGGGAAGGGTTTATCTCACCAAAATTTTCTTACCCGCGTGTATGTAGAGTCCTGGCGAGAGATTTTCGGGATTCACGCGACGGCCCGTAAGATCGAACCATGCCTCGTCGACAATCACCTCTTCGATAACGTCTATGCCTGTAGTCTCGACCTTGCGGTACAGGAATACGCTCTGCTGGTTGCTGGTGTAGGTGGTAAAGCGCGGCGATGATGCGTTGTACTGCAGGGTGCCCGCTCCGCCGAACGACAGTTTTGTCTCTTCGCTACCCGGAGTTATGGTTACCGTGGTGCCGGTACTTTCAAGTGTGGTGGTCTTGGCTGTGGTGGAAGTCAGATAGCCGTGGCTATCACCGTTTCCGTCATAAACGTGCATCTGCCAACCGCCTCCGGCTGACTCAAGACGTACTATGGCCACATCGCTGCCGATAGTCGATATAACGCCGGCGGCGGATACCTCTACAGCATCTTCGGCACGGCTTATAGCCTTGTCGTTTACGAGAGTGTAGCCCATAGGCACATTGTCTTTCACAGATACCACGATGTAGTCGAATCCTTCGGCCAGCATGCCAGTGCCCGTTACACGACTCCATTCACCTTCGACACCGGGACCGGGACCGGGTTCGGGATCAGGGTCTGGGTCTGGGTCAGGACCGGGACCCGGATCGGGATTCTCGCCCTGCTGGGAGGCGTAGAAGGCCACATCGGTCTTCGAGCCCCAGATATATTCGGCCAGTTCGGGGAAGTCTATAAAGGGATTGCGGTTGTGCTGTATACCGTAGATGGCTTCGTTGCGGGCTATCTCCTTTTCATCCACAGGATCGTTCTTCGCCCATTCCAGGAGCATGGTGTATGCCCAGGGACGAAGCGAAGGGTAAGATGAGCCGTCGTACATGAAGTTGCGGTCGCTGCGGTTGTCCCACGAAATATCGTCGTATACAGTGAACATGTAGAAGAACACACGGGCGAAGTCGCCTTTATATTGATCTGCCGGCTCATAAACGTTAGTAGCCCCGTAACATGTGCCGCTTTTGGGATGCCCTACGGTAGTGATACCGTTGCTCCAGCTTGAGTCTTCCACTATTCCGAGAGGAAAGTTCGACTTACGGTTATTGGCCGTAGCGTCCGAAGGGTTCAGGTGAAACAGGTCCTTGTAGGCATCGTTCTTAGTGCCACCCCACCATGAATTGGCCACCGAATGCTCGATGTTCATGCCGGGATGTCCGTTGGATACCTTCACATTATTGTTGGAATACATATCCCACCAGCAAAGGTTGCCGCCGACCATGCGCGTATCGGTCTTGCGGAATGCTTCCCAGGTGTCATCGCCGTATGATATCACGGTATGTTTGCGTGCCGAGCTCTTGGCGGCCGCCTTGAGGTCGGCTTTCTTCTTTCCCTCCATTGCGGAATAATATCCGCTCGGGATGGCTCCCCAGCAAACGAAAGCAATGCTGAGAGCCATAAGGGTCATAAGGTTTTTCTTCATATATATGTTAGTTAAGTTCTATCTTATATCAGTCTAATGCCGGGGTGAGTTTCATGGGCTTGGCCATGCCTTCACCTTTCACTATCAGAATTGTGCCGGAAGGCATATCGAGATACTCGCCGTTGCGGTAGCGTCTTGAAGAGAGCGATATGCCGTTTATGTCAAAGATTGTTATCTCGACCTCGTCAAGATTCGTTACCACACGGTATGCGCCACGGTCGGCGACAATGCCGGTAGACGACGGGAGTCCGTTCGCGGCCACGCCGCTGTCCGCAGCCACTATTATGCTGTTGGATGCTTCCGAGCGGTAGCCAAGACGCACGCTGCTTACGGTGTAGCTTTCCATTACCGACGGGTCTCGTCCATCTATTCTCAGCGAGTTGGTATCTGACTCGATCAAGTCGCCCTCTTCTCCATCCTGCAGATAGCGCACACGGTTTACCTCATAATAGTCCACGACTTCGGGAGCCGCGGTCCAGTTGGCCACATATCCGGTTTCGGTTACCTCGGTGGCATCGGTGGCGGTAAGGCGGGTAAGTACCGGCACTTCGCATCCCTCGGCCTCGAAAACCACGGCTATGCTCTGGCCGTCGGGCAGACCGCCGTCATAAATCACGGCCGCCGCCTTATGCTTCCCTACAGTGGTGGGCGTATACAGTATCTCAAGACGATACAGTCCCGAGCCGTTGAGCTGTATCGGGGTTATCGTCGTTGTGGCAAGGGTAAACATCTTGCGGTCAACGCCACTCAGGCTAATAGTGAGGGGTGCGGTAAGGTTTCCTCCCCGAATCTCAAGTTCACGGCTTATGGTGCTACCTACGGCAGCCTGACCGAAATCAAGGGCCTCGCCATTGACCGGAGCGGTTATCTCGGGGTCTCCGGTAAGCGGTGGCGTAACCTGTCCACCCTGGTCAGCTATCCGGAACACCTCTTTGGTGCGCGTGCCCCAGATATATTCGGCCAGTTCGGGAAAGTCTATGAAGGGATTACGGTTGCCCTGCTGGGTCTCCACTCCATTATTGCGGTCTATCTCTTTCTGGCTGACCGGGTCTTTACGGGCCCACTGCAACAGCATCTCGTATGCCCAGGGGCGCAGCGTAGGATATGACGAGTTGGCGTTGAACATGTAGTTTATCACCCAGGGAAGATCATCGTAAACCGTAGCCATATAGAAAATGGTACGGGCGAAGTCGCCTTTGTATTGGTCTGCCGGTTCGAAAACCAGTCCGCAGCCTCCGCCGAAGCCCGACATAGGTCGCCCTACCTTGGTAATGCCGTTATCGAAAGTTGTCTCGGCACATTCCCCGAAAGGATAGTTGCTCTTGGCCTGGTTTGCCGATGCATCTGATGGATAAAGGTTCCACATGTCGGTGTAGGCGGGGGTATATTCCACGTCGCCGGCTTTTTTCCACCACGACTTGGGGATGGAGTGCTCACGCTGCATCTTATTGGCCGAGAAACTGGAGTTACCACTCTGGTTGCCGCGTATCAGATAAATCTGGTCGCTGTACATCTCCCACCAGCGGCGGTCGCCGTTATAACGGTCGGGATAGAGGTCAGTGTATATCCAGTTGCCCGGCAGACCGTAATAGTCGAGACGGGTATGTTTCTGCACACAGGACTTGGCCGCGCTCTTAAGCGCCTCTTTGCTCTTTCCGTCCATGGCATCGTAATACCCTTTCTTATATTCGGCATCGACTGTAAAGGCCAAGAAACAAAAAACGGCAGTCAGCACCAGTCCGGACAACGATTGTTTGTAGAAATTGTTTTTCATCTATCGACGGTGAGGCGCCGTCCGGCCCTTGAGGGGGACCTGACGACGCCTCTGTTTAAGAAAATCAATATTTGTAGTTGTTGATCGTAGTTACAGCCGCGCGGTTCAGATATGTGCCTAACAGACCTTCGACCTTGAAGTATTTGCCGAACAATGCCGGATTGTTCTTCAATCCGAGTTCCGTGCGCTTGGTCTTTGTATTCACTACGATACAGAGCGAGGGATCGGTGCAGTCTGCCGTAGGCCCGAGAACTATGTTCTGGTTGCCGTAGTCAGCCGACGCATCGGGAAGTTCGAAATGAACGGCACCCTCGGCGTTGAAGTCGGGACCCGATACGTAACCTACCACGTATCCGCCCACCCATGCGGTGGAGGCTTCCTCGTAGTTGTTGATCACATAGTTACAGGTATACGGAAGGTCTTCCACTCCAAGACCATCGGGCGCGTCGATTTCAAACCCTTCTATCGAGAAGTCGGCATATGTTCCGGGAGATTCCACGATACCGTGTATACCGAGGTATGTGGAGAACGTACCGTTCACCTTCATCTTATGTCCGAGAACCGTGGGATTGTCCACGAGATTGGCGTGAGAACGCAGACGCGAACCCTGAGGCAGTTCAAGCACCACGCTCTTGGTTACATCCTTGCAGTCGGAGGTTGGAGCCAACAGCAGGTTACCCTCGAACAGGAACCCTTCGTTGCCGAATATCACATCATCGTTGGAGGTTATCTTGCTGACACCTATTTTGGATGCGCCGACGATATAACCTTCGGCCCAACCGCTAACGCCGTTGTTGTCCATCTTGAGCACTTCCTCGATCGTGTAGGGGTCCTCGCGTTTGCCTTTCGAACCGAACATCACATCTTCGGTAGAGCGGAGCAACAGCTGCCATGTGCCGCTGTAATAGCTGAGGATACCGCGTACGGTACCTTCTCCTTCGGGAAGCGTCTGCTGATAGAAGGAGCTGTAGCCGGAGTTGCGCACCACGATAGTGTTGCCGAACTGATCCACGAGGTCGCGGTTCACCGTCTCCTGGTAGGGGGCGTAGGTCTCCTTGCCGGCATTCTTGAAGTGAACGTTGTGGAATTCCACCAACTGCCCCATTATGTTGCGCTGTTCCTCGCTGCCGGCGGCCAGACCGTTGACGGCATCGATGGTGGCCACGATGCAATAGGGATTAGCCGAGGGATATGATTCTCCCGAGGTGTTCAGCTTCACATATTTGAAGTTGTCGTTCGGAAGACCGTTCAGCTGGGAATGCTCCTTGAAACGGGGATAAAGCATACGACCCGGCTGGGGTGTGCCGCCGCTTTCGTAATAGTCGCCTATCTGCTGCATCTCGCCATACTGGCCTATGTAAAGGCCGGTGAGGTCTACGATCACCTCCTGCCCCACGGGATAGATATTGTAGAGCGAAGCGCGACTTATCGAGAAAGGCAATGCCGACGTGGCGTCCTGAATCACCATTGTCTGGTAAATGTTGCCGGTGGCGTCGCTCGATACCACACGGCCCTTCACTATATAGTGGGAACCATCACTTTGGGTACCTATCTTGCCTACTGTCGTAACATCGGCGAAGGCCGCCTTAAGGTCGGCTATGGTCGTATTGGCTTCCATTGTGGCCACCGGTACCTTCAGATCCGGAGCGTCGATATCCGCCTGGCATCCTGCCAGCAGTCCCGAAACGGCTATAAGGGCGGCTGCCATATATTTCATTTTCATATCTTAAATGTCTTTTACCGATTGTTATTTTACCTTTATGTAAAGGGAGGGATAAGAATGGGTGTTGCCGATGGTTCTGTAAAGGCCATAAGATGAGTATTCGGAGTCGAACATCATCTGCTGGCCGTTGCTCTTGGCCTTTATCGTGTATTCACCGGGAACCTCGCTTCTCGGCTCGACCGTGAACAGACAGGCTGGAAGCGTGGGGTTGTCGGTGGTGTGGAAAGCGATATCGGTTCCGTCTGTACAGAGATAAAGACCGTTAGCCTGTTTGATTCTGTAGGCTCCATCTTCGGCAGCCTCGAAATAGAAACCGTTCTTGTTTATGTTTTTCACCGCTATCGAACCGCCGCTTACCGTTATCTCGGTTGTTCCGAGATAGCTTCTCTCAGCGTCGAAGACTCTGGCGGCTTTGCCGCTGCTTACTATCATATACCATTTGTCGGCCTCGAAGGTATCGGCGAGCTTGAACACTCCGGGCACTGCCGGCGGTATATATTTACCCTGGGGCCCCCAGTTGTAGGCCGAGGTGTTTTTAACCGCATATACACCGAAGTATTTTATATTTGTCTCGCCCATTATGCTGAGCTGCTTGCCGAGGTTACCGGGATTGTCACCGAGGTTGATGGCGGGACGCGGATCTGTGTCGTAAACGAGCTGAACCGGAGTGCAGTGTTCCCAACGGGTGTCTTCGGTAACGTTGCCCGAATCATCTTTCTTTACGAAATTATCCTCAAGCTCTTTTGGAGTATAGTCGGAGATAAGCACGTTGCTCTTTACCGACGAAGGAGCGGTAAACATAGCGGTCTCCTGTTTCAGGGTAGCGCCGAGGTCAGAGTTTACCCAACCCACTATGTAGCCGGTAACCCATACGTTGTCGGTCATGCCCGTAGGCTTGGTTCCTATGCGGGCTTGATAGGAAGTAAGAGGTATTTCCCATGTGCCCTTTCCAATCTCCCCTTCCTGATTGTAAAGGCCTTCGGGAAGCGGCATCGGAGGTACGGCCTGGTCTCCCTCGCAGGAGGTGAGCATCGGCATGGCCAGCGCTAAGGCCGCGAGAGATGCGAAAAATCTTATATGCTTTTTCATTGTCTGTTTTCCTTTTGTATCAGAAACGTATTCCAAGATTCACAAACACACGGATGCCCTGGGCATAGGTGTATTTGTTGGGATACTTGTCCACGTCGAATGTTTTGTAGTCTATCTTACCTTCCTGATAGCCGCTCATCTGGATATTGCGGTTGTTCAAGAAGTTATTGGCGCTTACGTTCAGGTTTACCGAACCGAACTTGGTGTACCACACCTTGCCTACCGACGCATTCATATAGAAAGCGTTGTTCAGACGTTCCTGGTGCATGAATTTGGCGCGTTCTTCCTCGTACTGCTCTACCGATGTGCAACGCATCCAGAGGTCGGGCATCTCTTCGTGGCGGGTATAAGCCAGATCCACGTAGTTATGACCGAGCCAGTTTGCGTTTACTTCGAAGAACCACATGTTGATGTTATACTTCAGGGCCAGAGAACCGGCGAGCTGAGGCGTGCATCCTATATAGTAGTTCTTGATGTAAGTGCGGCGGTAGATATCGGCTTCGGCGCCGTTCTCGTAGTTGCGGACACCTATGGGGTTGTTCTTATACTGCGAACGCGAAAGCAGACCTGCGCCCGAGATGCTGAGTCCCTTCCATATCTTGTATTCGAGACCTATCTCTATACCCTTCTGTTCCGTTTCCAGACCGGAGATGGTATAGTTCATCATGGCCTGCTGTTCGTAGTCGTAGAATCCGGTGTGGCGTATGCCGTCGAACACGTGGGAGTAGTATGCGGTTACCGAACCACGGAAGTTGCTGTAGTTCCAATTGTAGGAGATGTCGCCGCCGATATATTTCTCGGTGGTCATGCCTTCCACGGTATTGTCTTTGGTGCGGGCCGATACGTAAGCGTCATAGGGACGGGGCGAACGCGAGCCGCCTGCGGCATGGGCCACGATGAAGTTACGGCCGTTTATCTTATATGTTATGCCGGCCTTCACGGCGAAGTTACCGAAAGTGTGGCGCTCGCCGTTACCGTATGAGTTTTCGGGCGCACGGCCGTTCTGCATGTTACCGTGTCGCTGGAACGAGTTTACCATTCCCTCCACGCCCCAGTAGGCGTCAATATGGCGGGTTACGAGCTGGTTCTGCGCCCAGATGCGTGCCGATGTATGGCGTATGTTGTAGTCGTAGCCGAACACGTCTCCCTCGGTAACCTTGCGGTTGGGGTTGCGCATGTCGTTCTGGAGTATCTCCTGGTTTCCGGCGAAGTCTCGCTCCGAGAAGTTGTCGACGTCGCGCCAGAACTCACCGCCGAGGAGGTCGCGCACGGTCTTGTAGTAGTGGCCGTCGGTATGGTTGAAGCTAACACCGCCCTGCAGGGTGAATTTTTCCGAAAGACGGTGATTGAGCGTGGAACCGAACATGTAGCTCGCGAAATTGGAATGACGGTTCTCGAGCATGTAGGTAGACTGGCCCACCAGCGACGGATCGCGGTCATACTGCTGACGGTTCAGAAGGTTGGTCTGGTACATCTGGTCCCACTGTATCTGACGGAAATCGGGATCGTTTTCCCAGAGGTCGGTCATATAGTCGAACTGCACCATCTGAGCGTTGTAAAGGTCGCTGCCGACGGGTGCCGTGGGTTTGTAGTATGAGGGTAGGTTGCGGTAATAGTCGGGACGGGGGTCGTAAGCCTGATACCAGTTCAGAGCCGAACGGTTATAGGCGTTGTGGCGGAATCCGAAAGCGGTGTTGAGGGTTGTACCGGCCTGAGGCTTCCATAGCCAGCTCAGAACCACGCTCGGGTCGAAGGACTCGGTGATGCGGTCCGAGAGTTTCTTGCCGTTCAGCCATCCCCAAGATGGGTTGTAGAGGTTCGAGCCGGCCAGACGGTATGCTTCTTCGGTAGTGGCCTTGGATGTGGCGCGCTGCGAGGGGGCACCCCATGTCGACAGGTTCAGGCTGTGCTGCGGGTTGAACACTTTCTGCACTGAGAGAGCATAGCCGAAGGAGTTGTAGAAGGTACCTTCGATTATACCTTCGGGAGCGTAGCGGCCTATGATCGAAGCCGAGAACGCCCATCCCTTGGAGTTAAGCCCCGTGTTGTATTGCAGCATGGCCCTCATCATATAGTTGGAGTTGGTATAGCTGAGATTGCCGCGGAAGCCGGGAGCATATTCCGATGCGTAGGTGGTTATGTTGCTGGTGCCGGCCAATGTGCCGAAACCGTAAGATGTTACGTCGGAACCTATCGACACCTCCTTGGAGCGGAAAGCCGACGAGGTCATGCCGCCAAGAGAGCTGTAGGAGAACTGTCCGCGCAGGGGGTCGCTGAAGTTCAGTCCGTCGATATAGGTCGTCTGCCAGCTGTTGTCGAGACCACGGGTTTTGGTATATACGGTAGAGAAGTTGTAGTTCGACATCTGGTAATAGATGTCGTCGGAAGCACCCTGGATGGTACCTACGTTCTGCGACAGTCCTTCATCTTCCATTATCTCCTCTTCGTCGAAGATGAATTCGGCCGAGTTAAGAAGGTCGCCGTCGTAACCCGAAACGGTAAGCGACAGCTTTCCGAGGTCTGCCACACGGTTAGCTTTCAGATTTATATCTTTGAAAAAATCTTCGTAACCGAATGCGATAATCTTCAGTATATCGGCGCCGGGAGCGGCATCGGTTATCTCAAACTGGCCACTCTCGTCGGTCAGGGCGAATAATCCCTGGTCTGCGACAAGTACGTTTGCGTTGGCCACCGGCTGTCCGGTCTCGGCATCCACTACGGTTCCACGCACACCGGTATCGGCCAGGGCTGGAGTCGCGACGGCGCTTACTGCCAGGATTGTAGCGAATAATCTATTCATATCTTTATAAAATCTTTTTCAGGAATATCTCTGTCGGGAAGTGGTCGGAATAACCGTTGGTCCAGGCTCCGCCCGAGAATGTTCTGTGCGGATACCCTTTGTATTGCCCGCTCTGCTGTTTCAAAAATTCCTTGTTCAGGACTTCCGCGCCGATGAATTCAAGACCGCATGATCCGTCTACAAGATTGGAGTTGATTATAATCTGGTCGAAAAGGTCCCAGGCACCGCGATAGATGTAGGAGCCTATGCCGTCGTCGAGCTTTTTCCAGAAAGGATTGTAAAAGCCGAGCGGAGCCACGTCCTTCGCGTTTTTCACAGCCCCGAGCACCTTGCTGCAACTTGGGTCGGAGGGGTCGTCGTTAAGGTCGCCCATGACTATTATACCCATGTTGGGGTCCTGCGCGAGAAGCGAGTCTGCTATATGACGGCTCAACGATGCCGCAGCCTCGCGCAGCCAGCTGCTCTGCTCGGTGCCGCCGCGACGCGAGGGCCAGTGATTTACGATCACAGCCACACGCGAACCGGCCAACAGACCTGTTACGCACATTTGGTCTCGGGTGCGGAAGTCGGGAAGCTCAGGAATGCAAAGCGTATGGTTGGTTACGTTTATTACCTTGAACAGACGGGGGTTGTAGAGCAGGCTCACATCTACGCCACGACGATCGGGGCTGTCATGGTGAACTACCTGCAAGTTCCATTTTTTGATGGGGTCGGCCTTTACCAGGTCGTCGAGCACGCTTTTGTTCTCTATCTCGCTCACGCCTATGATCGCCGGCCCCGCGGGTGTGGTCTTCGTGGTCATCTGCGAGATAGCATACGCCATGTTGTTGATCTTGGAGCGGTACTTGTGGCCGTCCCATTTGCGATCTCCCTTGGGCGAGAATTCCAGATCGTACTTGCCGTTGTTGTTGATGGTATCGAACAGGTTCTCGAGGTTATAGAAGGCCACGCCGAGCGTCATTGCCTTACGCTGGGCGGAAAGGGTGAATGCGCCTCCCAGAGCCATAATCAGGCAGAGCGAGAGTGCCAGAATACGTTTCGATGATGTCATAAAGAGTATGTTTGGTTCAGGTAGAAATTGTCCGAAGCTCTTGCTGTTTCGCAAAAGCCCCGGACATCATACCGTTAGAAATATTTCACCTGTTCTCCTACGAGGTCGCTCAGCACGGCGTTGGCCAGACTGCTGGCACCGATACGGAAGTAGTCCTGATTGAGCCATTCGTCACCAAGCACCTCTTTCACCACCGCATAGTAGTTCAGAGCGTCGGCTGTGGTACGTATGCCGCCCGCGCACTTGAAGCCCACCTTACGGCCGGTCTTCTCGTAATATTCCTTGATGCACTTGCACATCACATATGCGGCCTCGACCGATGCGCCGGGGTACTCTTTGCCGGTGGAGGTCTTCAGGAAGTCGGCCCCGCTGTAGAGCGAGAGTATCGAGGCCCGTCTTATATGCTCGGCAGTCTTCAGGGCGCCGTTCTCGATTATGACTTTCATGCGGGCGTCGCGGCAAGCATGTTTCTGCTCCTGGAGTTCGTCAGCCAAATCTTCGAAATTCTCGTCGAGATAAAGGCCGACGGGGAAAACGATGTCCACCTCGTTGGCACCGTTGGCCACGGCGAGGCTGATATCGGCTATCTTGACCTCAAGATAGGTCTGGCTCGACGGGAAGCAGCCGGCCACGACAGCGATGTCGACTCCGGGAACGTCGAGCGTGTTTTTCACCACGTCGGCGAAATTGGAATAGACGCAGATGGCGGCCACGTTCTTGAACTGGGGATAGTCGTTGTCGAAATCATTCACACGCTTTGTGAACGCGGCCACACGGCTCACACTGTCGGTGGTGTTGAGCGTCGTGAGGTCTATCGACGACAGCAGATATTCGTAAACCTCCTTCGATGCATACTCGGGAGCTTTCTCTATTATCTTCTTCACTTCCTCGGCCACAACATTGTCATCGCCTGTAACATGGCTTGAAGCAAGCACTTCCTGATACTTATCCATTGCAATAAATATATGTTTTTCATTAGGTATGCATTCTCCCGAAAGCGTAATGACCGCGTGTAACTCTCTTGTCTGACACGGTATACACCCTACAAAAAGAAAATGCGGATTATTCTAACTTGCAAATATATATAAAAAAAACGGGCAGGGAAACAATCCGGCCCATTCTTAACGAAATATTCACAACAATCCCCCCGAAAAACAATAACCGAAACCGGCCTCACCCATTCCCTCCTTTTTTCAGTCAGCAACACCTACCATCCCTTATCCGTCAATTATCAAAACTCGAAATTTATGCGCAGACGACCGCCCAGACCACGCTCTACGATGTCGAATAATGTTCGGAGCGTGATGTTTTCTCCGTCATTCTCCACTTTGGATATATAAGTGCGTTTCTTGTCGATACGCTCGGCAAGCTGTTCTTGCGTCATGTTTAATTGCTCACGGGCACTTCGTATCATGAAACCTATGCGGAGGGCTTCAAGCTCATTTTCCAAGCGGTCGCGTTCGGGAGTTCCGACTTCCCCGTAGTATTTGGTCTTGATTTGGTCAAGAGTCTGTATATTTTTCATTGTTCTTCGTTTTTATCGTTATAGTATTCATTCATTATCCTTACAGCGCGGTCAATCTCTCTCGGTGGGGTTTTCTGTGTTTTCTTTTGAAAACCGCTGAAAAGCACTACAAGCCTGTTGCCGTCAAAACAGCAGAATATTCTGAAAATATCAGAACCGAGCTGAACACGGACTTCAAACAATCCGTTTGTGCCCTCTATGTATTTCAGGTATGAAACAGGCACACGTTCAACGGTCTCAAGAATATCAAGCACTTTGATGATCTTATCCTGAACTTTTCGGGATTGCTTTTTGAAGAAATCCTCGAAATAGTCCTTGTATGTTACGACCTCTCTGTATTTCATATCGCAAATGTAACATATAAATTACATTCTCACAAATATAACAAAAAACATCTGACTGTTGACCTAAACATAAAACCAATATCATTTTGCGTCCTTAGGGGTATGAACCACCAGAGGACGAGAACTTGTTGAAGAGCTGTTGATTTTTTGTTAACATATTTTAACACGGGGGGGGGTAAAAATTTCAGATAGTATTTATCTTTGCATAAATTAATTAACCTACATTTTTTTAATTTTTCTATTTTTATAATAATGAAAATCGTTAAATTACTTTCAGCTATTGCTATCGTCGCTTTATCGATGGCATCGTGCGGTGGAGATGATGAACCGGACAAAGTACCTAATGTTTCCTCAACAAAAACACCAACGACTGGAGGAACAACATCAGGAAGCGGGTCATCTTCATCCGACAATGAAGATATGGAAGAAATCATTAGCCGTAACACAAGTGTTTCGACTGTCTACAAAGATTTCTATTTCATAACAACCATTAGGACAAAGCTCGTGCCGGAACTCCAAAATGTTAATCGTCAATACTCTGTAGTCCATGGAGAGCCTTATAATGAGGATGGGTGCGATCTCTCAGATAATAGGAGCCTTTGCCAAGTCTCCACAAGTATAAGAAATGGTTACGAAATCACTACCTTTAAATTTCTCGCATGCACTTATTGGCTAATGAAAGGGTTTATGCACGAGCAACGGGGAGATTGGTATGAAAGACAAGAAGCCATGTCCAAACTTGAATATTTCCTACTGTTTAATGAGGAGCTTTCAATTTTAGAAGAAGGGATCACAAATAATGAAGCTGGAGACGGAGATGCTGAGCGTATCAGAGAACTCAAGGGATATCTCAGAGAAATCATGGAACCTGCATCAGGCGACTATGTTCAAAACTATTTCTTGTCAGTTGGCTACGAAGATTACAAAATAGGAGAATGGCATTATTACTAACGCAAGTTAACAAAAGCGCTTTATCACCCCTGCGGTTCGCAAACCAGCAGGGGTGAATCGTGCAGCGACGCACATTGTTGGCCATAGATTACACACTCATGGTGATTAAACCTGCGACATACCCGTGTGTTCCGGTCTCGTCAGTGCAAAGACAAAGAAAAAAAAGATCCGTGAAAATCCGTCCCAATCCGCGTTGCGAGCGCTACAGGCGCGGCGAAAAGATCCGCGTGCCTATTCCCCTCCCATCCATAAAAAACATTCATCATATAGGAAGGTCATCATGGTCTTATAGTGGTCGAATTTGACCACTTTAGAAGTAGCGCGAGTTTGCCGTCATTTGTGTTGAGCGCATCGCTGATGGCGACGGATTAGCGGATCTTTTCAATTTGTTTTTCCAGCGCATCGCACCCATGGGCGCGATGCGCTGGAAATTTATATATCATATTCCACGGGATACGCAAAGCCTTACGCTGCGCTCCAGGCTTCGCTACCCCGCGGCTATTCTCTGAACGCCTCCTCCGGGGCGTTCGTCCGGTAAATCGCTACGCAATCGTAGAGGATATTAGATTAGATAGGGGGAAGGAACGGTTATTTGCGGCGGGGGGCGATGCGGTCGGGGTTTTGCTTCAGGAAGTCGGCCCAGGATTTCGGGCCTTTGGCTATCTGCGGTTTGCCGGTTTCGTAGTAGTGGGTGAGAGCCGCCGCGAGCGCGTCGGTCGCGTCGGGAAGCGCCGGCATGCGCTCTTCGGGTATGTGGAGCAAATGCTTGAGCATGTTGGCCACCTGCTCTTTCGAGGCCTGACCGTTGCCCGTTACGCTCTGCTTGATCGTCAGCGGAGGATACTCGGTAATCGGCACGTCGCGCGACAGTGCGGCGGCCATGGCCACTCCCTGCGCCCTACCCAACTTGAGCATCGACTGCACGTTCTTGCCGAAAAAGGGGGCCTCGATAGCCAATTCGTCGGGCAGATACTGCTCTACAAGCTGCGTCACGCGGTCGTAGATACGACGCAGACGCAGATAATGGCTCTCGAACTTTGACAGCTGTATCACACCCATCACCACCACTTCAGGCGTGCGCCCGTTGACACCGAGCACACCGTACCCCATAACGTTGGTTCCGGGATCGATGCCCATTATCACTCTCTCGTAATCTTTCATCACAGTTGCTCCCTGGGGGCCAGAATAGTCGCGAACGCCATCACCTGCTCTCCGAACGCTTCCGACAGTTCCTCGCGCAATATCGGCATATTCTCCTTGCCCCACGCCCGTGCCTCGGCAAGAGTGGAGAAATCAAGCTGAACCGACAGGTTGAGCGCCTCGCGGGTATATTCCGGGTCGCTCTCGACCTCGGCGACCTCCACAAAACGGATACAGGGCGAGACAGCTCCCGAAGCGAGTTGCCGCGATATGGCGGCGGTATGCCGACGGAGCCATTCCAAAAGCCGCGCCTCAAGCGCACGCACAGTCATGAAAGATATGTTGAAAACAAACATGGGTGATAGGCGGATAAATAAAAAACGGCATGCTTATCACTAAACACGCCGCCAAAACAAAATTATGAAAAACATTCAACACTTATGCTGCGAACAGCATAGATTCATCAACAAAAGTTGAGCCTCTTGTCGGATTCGAACCAACGACCCCGAGATTACAAATCACGTGCTCTGGCCAACTGAGCTAAAGAGGCAGGCGGACGAGCTGTCTATATCGCACCGCTCTACTCGCTACCCTTGCTTCGGTCAAGATCTGGGGGATTTACAAGGAGCTGGTCGTACAGGACTCGCCCATATGTGTCTGCAAAGTTAACGCTTTATTTCAACTCTGCAAAAAAATCAGCTTATTTTTTATCCTAATTTTTCTAAAAATTATTCTTATTCTTCAAGAATATATTTATAATCAATTAGTTGCCACACATTGCAATTATCCCTTCCTGCGACGACCGCCCTTCTTGCGGTCGCGAGGCTGATTGCGTCCGTGCCCTTTATTGCTTGAAAGGGGCTTGTTAGGGTTGCCGAGGTCGTCGATCAGGGCGAAGTCAAGCTGCTTACGGTCAAGGTCGGCACGGGCAACCTGCACTTTCACCTTGTCGCCGAGAGTATAGGTGTTGTGGTGCTTGCGCCCCACAAGCCTGTAGTTCTTCTCGTCGTAATCATAGTAGTCGTCGGCAAGGTCGCGCACGGGCACCAGACCCTCGCACATGTTTTCTACAAGCTCCACATACAGGCCCCATTCCGTAACACCGGAAATGACACCTTCGTATATCTCTCCCATGCGGTCGCGCATGTACTCCACCTGCTTGTAACGTATGGATGCACGCTCGGCATTGGCCGCAAGCTGCTCCATGTCGCTCGAATGCTTGCACTGGTCCTCGAGTTTCATCTTCTCGACGCTGCGGCCTCCCTGGGCGTAACGCTCCAGCAAACGATGGACCATCATGTCGGGATAACGTCTTATGGGCGACGTGAAGTGGGTGTAATACTCTTCGGCGAGTCCGTAGTGGCCTACATTGTCGGTGCTGTACATGGCCTTGGCCATGGAGCGGATGGCGAGCATAGAGAGCATGTTGGCCTCCCCTTTTCCCTTTACGTCGCGCAACAGCCGGTTAAGGCTCTTGTTAACTTTGCGGGCCTGCCCGTCGGCATCTATCTTGTAGCCGAAACGCGAGGCGATGGTGCTCAGGTTGCTCAGTTTCTCGGCATCAGGATTGTCGTGTATACGGTATACGAACGGTTTCGCCTTCTTCCCTTTCGGAACGGCTCCTATCGAACGCGCCACGGCTACGTTGGCCAACAACATGAATTCCTCTATGAGCTTGTTGGAGTCTTTGGCCTCCTTGAAGTACACGCTCAGCGGCTTGCCGCTATCGTCTATCTCGAAGCGCACTTCCGCTCTTTCGAATTCCAATGCACCCGCATCGTAACGACGACGGCGAATCTGCTTGGCGAGATGGTTCAGCGTGTTTATCTCCTTGGCATAGTCCCCCTGTCCGGTCTCTATACGTTCCTGGGCCTCTTCGTAGGTGAAGCGACGGTCCGACTTAATGACCGTGCGACCTATGCGCGAATTCTGGATTTCGGCTTTATCGTTAAGCTCGAATATGGCCGAGAAAGTAAGTTTCTCTTCATCGGGACGAAGAGAGCATATGCCGTTGCTGAGATGCTCGGGCAACATCGGTATGGTACGGTCTACCAGATACACGCTCGTGGCGCGTTTCTGGGCCTCTTTGTCGATTATCGTGTTGGGACGGACGTAATGGGTTACGTCGGCGATATGCACGCCTACCTCCCAGTTGCCGTTGGCAAGCTGGCGTATCGAGAGCGCGTCGTCGAAATCCTTGGCATCGCGCGGGTCGATGGTGAAGGTGGTTACCGCACGGAAGTCTTCGCGTTTGGCCACCTCTTCCGGTGTGATTCCGGCATCGATCTTGTCGGCGGCTTTCTCAACGTTCTCAGGATATTTGTATGGCAGTCCGAACTCGGCGAGTATGGCGTGCATCTCGGCGTTGTTCTCCCCCTTCTTGCCAAGGATATCCACGATCTCGCCACGTGGGTTCATCTCCTCGTCTTTCCAAAGGGTGATACGGGCTATAGCCTTGTCGCCGGTCTTGCCCCCTTTAAGCTTGGAACGAGGTATTATTATGTCGGCCGCTAAGAACTTGGAATCGGTTACCAGCGCGGCGTAGTCTTTCTCAACTTTCAGGGTTCCGATAAACACCTGGTCTTTCGGTTCGATTATCTCAAGCACACGTGCTTCCGGCTCGCGGTCTTTGCGCGAGGCGGAGACCATCACGCGCACTTTGTCGCCGTTCAGCGCGTGCAGCGAGTTACGCTCGGCCACGAGTATAGGCTCGTCGTCGATCACCACGGCGTTGCGTCCGTTGGCGCGGCGCACGAATATGCCCACGTTCTCGCTGCCTCGGTTTGCCTTGGCGCGATAACGTCCCAGGCTCACCTCCAGTATTTCATCGGCGGCCACAAGCTCGTCGAGCACGTTTATCACGTCGTTGCGATTCGCGGGGTTGGTGGCATCTATGGCAAAGGCGATCTGCTTATAGTTGAACGCCTGCTTGCTCTGCTTGGCCAGGAAATCGAGCACACGGGTCTGGATATCCCTTTTCTTCAGCTTGGGCTGTTGTGTCTTGATGTCTTTATGTTTCATAAATGTAATTCTTCTATACTTGAATTTCGCATACTTGAATATGGGCCTTTCCCGGCAGGAAAGAGCCTGTTCGCGGAGGTCTCTCCTCCACCGTCATGATTACGGCAAAATAAGCCTCCATACAGTTATAACAATTATCAGGCCGAATTTTTGAGTTGCTCCGTCCCTTTTCCCGGTTTATTTTTCCGCATCCGTTTTTCAGCCTAACCCTCTTGCGGAGGCCACACGCAGCTCGTTCATCTTTTTGTGAAGTGGCTCCCGACCGTCATATTCGTTGGTATAGGAAGCGAACCAGGCAAGTTCTTTTTTGCCGAGACGGTATACCTTCGCGTCGCAAGGATCGCGGAGTCTGTCGAAGCGTGCGTCGATTTCATCGAGGGCACGATAGCGCGCCCCGACCTCTATCACCTTCTCGACCCCTTCCCCTTTCGGAGGGGCCATGCGCGATGCTTTCAGACGGTATCCCTCGTGCCATTTCACCAATGCCACCCATCCATGTGCGTATTCACGCAGAAAAATTTCCCGTTCTTGCTCCCACCGTTCAGCATATCGGGCCAGCACGGCCGCCTCATCGCCTTCCGGACTCTCGTCTCGGCGGAAGGCTTCCATCAGGGTCTGGAAACATGCCAAGGTTATACGGGTGTCGTAGTCGGCTCCATGAGCGAGATTCTCGGAAAAATCCACGCCAAGGTCTGAGGCCGTTACTGCGAGATTCTTCCGTGAGTTGAGCTCCACACCCTGATGGCGGGTATTCTGAAGCCAATGCAAGTCACGCACGTCGACCGACGGCTTATCGGAAACCCTCTTTATCCCCTCTCTCTCGAGTGCGGTTACGTCGTTGTCAAGGGCAAATCCCACGATTAAATCGGCCTCGTCGATTATCCGCTGTATCTTGGAACGCCACTCGGTGAAGTGAGGCTTTCCGGCCACCATAGCCGGAGTTATATGGTGAACTGACTGCGAATGGGGCCATCGGCGATGCTCCACCGGACGGAAATACTGGTGGAACACCTGCCGTTTTGGCGCATCAACGCCCAAGGCCTCACACTGCCATATCGACAGCTCGAGTATCTCTTCCGGATAACCCGCCTCGTTGGCGAATTCCGCATCGAAACATATTATCTTCATTCTTGATGGAAATGGTTATAGAGTATTCTGGCTTTGGCCGCCCCCACGGCTTCCTGCAGCTGTTCGGGAGTGGCTTCCTTTATTCGTTTCACGCTCTTGAAGGTCTTCATGAGCGTTTCGGATGTCTGCGGCCCGATTCCTTTGATTCCGTCGAGCTCGCTCTTCACCTGTCCTTTCGACCTTCTGAGCCGGTGGTGCGTTATGCCGAAACGGTGTGCTTCGTCGCGCATCGCCTGTATAACGCGCAGCGACGGACTTTTCTTGTCAATACACAAAGGAAAGGAGTCGCCGGGAAAGTATATTTCTTCAAGCCTCTTGGCTATTCCCACCAGCGCGACCTCTCCCCTTATGCCCATCTCATCGAATGCCTCGACCGCTGCGCTGAGCTGTCCTTTGCCGCCGTCCACTACCACCATATCGGGCAACTTATCCCCTTCGGCCATCATACGGGTATAACGTCGGTGAAGCACCTCTTTCATCGATGCGAAGTCATCGGCTCCGACCACCGTCTTGATCATAAAATGACGGTAGTCGCGTTTGCTCGGTTTGCCGTTGCGGAACACCACACAGCTGGCCACCGGGTCGGTGCCCTGTATATTGGAATTGTCGAAGCATTCCATGTGGCGGGGCTGACGCGAAAGGCGGAAATCTTTCTGCATCTGATTCATCAGACGCTCCACTCCCCTTTCGGGATCGAGAGCTTCGGCCTGTTTCTCGCGGTCTTTCATATATTGCAGGGCGTTTTTCTGCCCCACGTCCAGAATTTTCTTCTTGTCTCCCCTCGACGGCACCACGAACACGGCCCCCTCGAATTCCACATCGGGCAAAAAAGGCACGATTACTTCGCGGAATTCGCGATCGAACCTGCGTCCTATTTCGGCTATGGCCATGGAGAGCAATTCCTCGCGAGACTCGGCCAGACGTCGCCGGAATTCCATATTGAGACTCTGCACAACGGCCCCGTTGTGCAGATGCATGAAGTTGACGAAGGCATGATCGCCGCTTTCCTCGTAAGCGAACATGTCGGCATCCTCCATGTCGGTCTTGGCTATGACGCTTTTGGCATTGTATTTCTTCACAGCCTCGAATTTCTCTTTGGCCACCTGAGCCTCCTCGAATTTCCATTCGGTGCTGAGACGCTCCATCTCCTCTTTCAGATAGCGTTCCAACTGCAGAGTCTCGCCGTTAAGAATCTGCCGCACCTGTCCTATCATCCCTCCATATTCATCCTGGTTGGTCCATCCACGGCACGGGGCACCGCACTTTCCTATGTGATAATCGAGGCAGACCCGATATTTACCCTTCGCTATACCCTTTTCATCGAGGAAATGCCGGCATGAACGTATCGGGAAGATATCGCGTATAAGCTGGAGGACCACCTTCGCCGACTGGGTATTGCCGTAAGGACCGTAATATTTTCCTCCGAGTCCACGGTCGCGGGTCATGAAGACCCTCGGGAACGGTTCTTTGGTCACGACTATCCAGGGATAGGATTTATCATCTTTCAGAAGGACGTTATAGCGCGGCTGGTATTCCTTTATCATCGCGCTTTCGAGGTGCAGGGCATCCTCTTCGGAGCCGACCACGATAAAGCGCATGTCGACGATATTGCGAACGAGAAGATTCGTGCGCACCGTGTCATGCCGGCGATTGAAGTATGACGATACCCGTCGCTTGAGACGCTTGGCCTTGCCGACGTAAATGACATGGCCATGCCTGTCGAGATACATATAAACGCCCGGTGAATCCGGCAGATTCAGTATCTTTTCGCGCAGCTGTTTCCCGGGGCGGTTTTCCCGCAGGTCTTCCGCCGTACGGTCGGGTGTGATCTCGAGCCGGAACCCTCCGGTCTCATCTATGTCGCGCCCGATGGCACTTATTATCTCTTGCGATTTATCTTTCACTTCTCAATTATTTTAGCTTTAGCTGCTGTCGTTTCTTTCCTCAGAGAATGTTCAAATACCGTGCCAACCCCGAGTCCATCGGGTTAAAAACCGTATAAAATTCCCAAAGTCCCCTCCTACTATTACGAAAGCACCCGACCTATAGAAAGGCCGGGCACATTTATATCGGAGGATAGCCGCTCAATGAAATCAATATTTCAGAAGCGAGCTGATTTCGCAGTCTGCGGGAAGGTTCGCACGCCCGTTCAGAGCCGTAAGTTCCACGATAAAATTGATGTAAACTTTCTTCGGATTCATCGCAAGAACCAGGTTGTAACATGCGTTCATGGTACCACCCGTGGCCAGCAGGTCGTCATGTATCACCACAACATCATCGGGGGTGATCGCATCCTGATGCAGCTCGATTGTGTCCACTCCATACTCTTTAGCATAGGAAGCCTTCACAGTCAGAGAGGGAAGTTTCCCCGGCTTGCGTGCCGGTACAAAACCGGCTCCAAGACGATCGGCAAGAATACTTCCGCCGATAAAACCGCGACTTTCTATACCCACGACTTTGGTTACACCCTTATCGCGATACAGCTCTTCAAGAGCGTCGCCGACTTCATGGAGAGCATCTCCATTCTTGATAAGGGTGGTAAGATCGCGAAACACGATTCCTTTGGAAGGGAAGTCAGGTACATCCCTGATCTCCGCTTTCAGATACTCCAAATCTTTACTCATATGTTTTCTATTTTTGATTAGTTTCAACCCATCCCCTCTATAGGGGTTCACATTCATGTTCCACGTGGAACATTTTATACTTAACTATTTGTTTACTCAATTATTTATGTTGACTGAAATGGGGGAGCAGCCGGAGGATTGTTCAACGATGCATCAGCAACAGTAGAACATTGACATCCGCAGGCGATACACCAGGTATGCGAGAGGCCTCTCCTATGGTCGTCGGGCGATGCAGCTGCAATTTCTGACGGGCTTCGGTCGAGAGTGCGTTCAATGCCGAATAATCAAACTCCGATGGCAATTTTACATATTCAAGCCTACGGGCCTTCTCAGCCGATTCCTGCTCTCTCAATATATATCCTTCATATTTTATCAATATCTCCGCGGCCTCGGTTATCTCTTCACGACGATTCTCCGGCAATTCATCTATCTTGGCTGCAAGCGCGGGAAGTATTTCTATCAACTGAGCGAATCCGAGCTGCGGACGTTTCAGCAGTTCATACAGCCTGGTACCGGCTGTCAACGGTGCGCTTCCATTCGCCACAAGGAATTCCTGCACTTCGGGAGTCGCCTTGACCAGATAATCGCGACAGAAGTCTATCAGAGAGTCGCGAAGTTCGCGCTTGCTTTCCATAGCTTCCATACGCGCCCTGTCGGCGAGTCCGATTTCATAACCAAGCGGCGTAAGGCGCATGTCGGCGTTGTCCTGACGCAGCAATATGCGGTACTCGGCTCTGGAGGTAAACATACGGTAAGGCTCGTCCACCCCCTTTGTTACCAGATCGTCGATAAGGACACCTATATATGCCTGATCGCGGCCGAGTATCACCTTCTCTTCTCCTCGCAATGCCCTAACGGCGTTTATACCGGCCATAAGGCCCTGCGCGGCCGCCTCTTCATAGCCTGTGGTACCGTTTATCTGCCCGGCGAAATAAAGTCCGGACACAAGACGCGTCTGCAGGTCATGGCGCAGGCATGTCGGTGGAAAGAAATCATATTCTATGGCGTAGCCGGGACGCAGGAAATGCACGTCGCGCAACGCCGGCACCTGCTGTAATGCCCTGAGCTGAACCTCCCACGGCAATGAAGAGGAGAAGCCGTTTATATAATATTCAGTCGTAGTCTCCCCTTCCGGTTCGAGAAACAGCTGATGGCTATCCTTGTCGGCAAAGGTTACGATCTTGGTCTCGATACTCGGACAATAGCGCGGACCTATGCTCTTTATCTGACCGTTGTATAAGGGCGATGAGTCGAGATTGGAGCGCAATTCTTCGTGTACCGTTTTATTGGTATGGGTTATGAAGCAGCTGCGCGGGGCAAGTTCGCGCCTTACATCGGGAAGAAACGAGAATTTGTGGGGATCACGCGTGTACTCTCCATTGCAATCCGCTTCGTGGCTGTCGTCGCCATCCTGTCGTTCGCAGAGCGAGAAGTCGATGCTGCGTGCGTCTATACGGGCCGGCGTACCGGTCTTCATACGGTCTGAGGGGAATCCGAGAGACACCAGCTGCTCCGTAAGACCATGACTGGCAGGCTCCGAGATTCTTCCGCCCTCTATCCGGGTTGCGCCGAAGTGCATCAGCCCGTTAAGGAAAGTACCGTTGGTCAGTATCACTTTCTTTGCCGAGAAACTGAATCCCAATGCTGTTTCAACACCTTTGACCGTCAGCTTACGACCATCGGCATCTTCCTGTGATTCTTCTATCCGTAAGCGTGTTACAGTGTCCTGAAATAATCTCAGACCCGGCGTGGAGTCCAATACTTCGCGCCATGCGTTGCTGAAGAGCTGTCTGTCGCTCTGCACTCTCGGCGACCATACGGCAGGTCCTTTGGAGCGGTTAAGCATCCGGAACTGTATGGCAGTGCGGTCGGCGATTATTCCGGTCATGCCACCGAGCGCATCCACCTCGCGCACCAACTGTCCTTTGGCGATACCTCCTATCGCAGGGTTGCACGACATCCATGCCACTTTCGCTAAATCAGTGGTTATCAAAAGTGTATAAGCACCTATACGCGCTGCGGCCACCGCAGCCTCGCATCCGGCGTGCCCTGCTCCCACGACTATGACATCATAATTAAATTCCATTTAACCCTATATCAGTTAGCAGATTATATGGTTTCATACATTACAAGGGCCTTGTTTTCAGCGGCTTCCATTATCTCGCGCTCTCCCGGCCCCTTGTCGTTTATGCCGCAAAGATGCAACAGACCGTGTACTATCACGCGCTTGAGTTCGCGGTCATAGCTCTCTCCCACTTTCTCGGCATTGGTAGCTACGGTATCGAGCGAAATCATCATATCGCCACTCACCTTGTCGCCACGGGAGTAGTCGAAAGTAATTATGTCGGTGTAATAATCATGACCGAGAAACTTGTTGTTCTGCTCCAATATATAGTTATCGTCACAGAACAGATAAGAGAGGTTGCCGACACGGCGCCCATGGTCGACGGCCACTGCACCGAGCCAACGTTCCACCCGGCTATAATCCAAATCGGGGAGTCGCACCCCTTCGGTCTGAAAATCTATCATAGATATTTCAACAGTTGCTTGGCTGTGGTGAGAGGTCGTAATTAATGTAAAATTTCAGACGACACGAAAAACCGACAGACAAAAGAAAAACCGCAAGCCCTGTCAGACAAGGCCCGCCAAATGAGACTTCAATAAATCCGGACTGTCGTAGAAAATTTCAGCAATAGGACAGTCCCGACTAAAACATACAAAAATAACTTTTTTAGCCATGCGAGCCAAGAGCAAGCAAAAAATTAAGAAAAATCCGCGTTCAAGGCTCCAAAATTCGCGCCCGGACACCCGCAAAACAAAAAATAAAGGATTCTCAGAGCCTTAACATACCCGATATTTTACTCTAATCTTTTAATTCCATGTTATTTGCAACGGTTATCAACAATACTGCGCCGTCAACCCAAATAATCAGAGTCCCGCCGCTTCTAAGGGAAATCGCGCCACTCACAAGAAATTCCGCCGCTTCGCTAAGCGGACACCCGACAGAGACCGTACCTACTAAACTCTTTGCTTTCCTTGTCAAGTAATATCTTTGCTTTCCTTGTCGAACCTGATAAGCATTGCCTAATGTAAACTTTTCTTTCGGGGCGGTGTTTTTTAGGTAACCACAATTGCTTGAAGCCACAAGAGGCTTTGAGCAACCACAAACACTTTGAGTTATGAATAGGATTAAACATATCTATATCGTTTCGTTCGGCGATTCCAGAAAGTATCGCTTCGTATTCGACGACATTTATGAGAATGGCAAACATAAGGACACTCCGCTCGTAAAGCTTGAAAATTATCTTAACTCTTATCTGAAAAAGGAGTTCCCGGGCGAGACCTTCGCCTATTATACCACACCGAAAATTACCGAAGTCTCTCCGGAACATGAAAGCCAGTTCGCTTCATACCCTCCGCTCGATGAAAAGGCTGTGGAAGAGATAAAGGCGGAACTGAAACGCGAAATCATGGTTATGAACGAAGCACGCCAACAAAGTTCCGATGCACCCTGGAACGATGTAAATGCATAACCCGTCTGTCGCTACCGCAATCTTTGCCCATTACATACTTTTATTGTTTTCAAGGCAAATACCGCATAAATACCATAAATTTAGGGCTTCAAACCCTGTTTATGGTATTATTTTTTTATCTTTGCGCCTATAGCCTGTTTTATATGCGCAACAATCTTTTTGTATTTGTATTGCTTCTCATCGCCACCCTTTTGTCGGGTTGCCGCAAGAGCAGTTTCAAGATAGATTTCGCCCTGGACCCTGATGTCTGGGGCAATTATCAACTTGCCTATTATGCTTCCGACAGCAAACGTGGCATGTGGATAAACACTACTGTCCCGTTGCAAAACGGCAAGTTCAGTCTGACCGGCATCACCGTGAATCCCACTTTGGTATGCCTGTCCAACGGCACCTCTTCCGACATATACTTCTATGTTGAACCGGGCGACAAGCTTAATATAACCGGCAATTCGTCCGACCCAAGAACTTGGGAAATAACCGGCAACAAACTTGACGAGGAATGGAGCGCATGGCGCGTAGAAGCTGTCAAGAAACCTACCGAAAAGCTACCGGAACTTATAGCCGAATATGTGGGCAAGAATCCGGAATCATCCCTTTCCCCCCTTCTACTGCTGACCTCTTTCCCACGCGCCGAACGCCCTGAAGAGTTCGTGAGACTATGGAACTCGCTCGCCGATAAAGAAGAGGCCGCGGCATTTGCCGATATCTCCGGTACACCCGATTTCGGAGCAGGCTCTCCATTCGACATGAACGCCAACGGAAAGCTACGTTATGATCCCTCGCGACGAGCAATACGGTCGTTGGCCCTAAGACGCCACGGGGGGTACGGCGACACCCTTAGATGGAATCCCGGTGTTCCGGCTATACTTTATTTCTACCGCCGTAATTCCGACAGACATACTGAGATAACCGACACTCTGAAAAGCTTGAGAAAATTCAGTCCCGACTCACTGAAAGCCTCCATAGCCACAATATCCATGGATCCCGATTCCATGAAATGGCGCTCGGCTGTAATTTTCGACAGCATACCCGGGACTATGGATTCATGGATGCCTCTCGGGCTTAACGACAGCCGCGCACGCATGCTCGGGGTAGCACGCACCCCCTATTTCATAGTCGTGGGAAAAGGAGGAAAACAATTGTATCGCGGCAACGACTGCAAGGAGGCTGCCAAATCGTTCCGCAAAGCAATCGGGACCGGGAAATAATATCCAGAGTTACATGTTGACCAAAATCTACTCCGCATCGATATATGGTATCGAAGCCTCGCCGGTAACTATCGAAACTTCAGTTACCAATGGAGCCTCGTTTTCCATAGTAGGTCTTGCCGATACCGCCGTAAAGGAGGCGTACCAACGCATCACCACGGCCATGGAACATGCCGGCAAAGTGTTTCCACGCCGTCGCACGGTTATAAATCTCGCACCGGCCGATGTAAAGAAGGAGGGTGCCCATTTCGACCTTCCTATGGCTCTCGGCATCTTGGGTGCGAACCGGGACATGCCGGCCGACATGCTGGAGGAGACTATGGTTATGGGAGAACTGTCGCTCGACGGCTCGGTGCTTCCGGTGCGCGGAGCTCTTCCGGTAGCCATCATGGCCCGTAAGATGGGTATCAAACGTCTTATCGTTCCCGAGGCCAATGTTACCGAAGCCGCGGTTGTAAACAATCTGGAGGTGTATGGTGTGGAGAGCTTGGGAGAAGCCGTGGCCATACTGAGCGGAGTGTCCGACAAACAACCTACAGTCATAGATACAAGGGCTCTTTTCGCCAAGGCACAAGGGAAATTCGACTTCAATTTTTCTGAGGTAAAAGGTCAGGAAAATGTGAAACGGGCTCTTGAGGTAGCCTGCGCCGGCGGCCACAATATATTGCTTATCGGCCCTCCGGGAGCCGGCAAATCAATGCTGGCCAAGCGCATCCCATCAATCCTGCCGCCGTTCTCCATGGCCGAGGCTCTCGAGACCACAAAAATACATTCCGTGGCCGGGAAACTCCACCGAGGGTCGATGCTTATGACCAACCGTCCTTTCCGTGCCCCGCACCATACCGTTTCACCGGTAGCGCTTGTAGGGGGCGGCCTCTCACCCATGCCAGGCGAAATTTCACTGGCCCATAACGGAGTGTTGTTTCTGGATGAATTTCCCGAATTTCCCCGTCAGGTACTTGAGGTTATGCGTCAACCGATAGAAGACCGTGTCATTACGGTATCGCGTGCGAAATATACAGTCGATTATCCGGCATCGTTTATGCTGGTGGCCTCCATGAATCCCTGTCCCTGCGGTTATTACGGTCATCCTACGCGCCGTTGCACCTGCCCTCCCGGCGCTGTATCCAAGTATATGAACAGGATAAGCGGACCGTTGCTCGACCGCATAGACATACAGGTCGAGATACAGCCGGTGGAGTTCGATGCCATGGCTTCGCGCGAGGCGGCCGAATCGAGCGAATGCATACGCGAGAGGGTTATACGTGCCCGTGCGATACAGCAGGCCCGATATGCCTCGGAACCCGGTATATACTGCAACGCCCAGATGAATTCACGTCTGATTCAGGAATATGCCTGGCCCGACGAAGAGGGCATGGCGAAACTGAAGCTACGCATGGAGAAGCTGAACATGTCGGCCCGCGCCTTTGACCGCATACTGCGGGTAGCCCGCACGATAGCCGACCTGGACGGCTCGGAGAAGATAACCAACCTGCACCTCTCCGAAGCCATAAACTACCGCAGCCTTGACCGCGAATCCTACGGCCAATCCTTCTGATCATCCGACGGTTGCTTAATGCCCGGATACAGAGGCAGGGAATTGGCGTTGCGGCGCAGGCCTTCGAGCTTGGCCCGTTTTATTGGAGAGCCTTTGAACAGACGGCTGAATTCTTCCTGAGTCATTTCGGCGCAGCGTTGTTTTGTCAGGGATGCTATCGCAGGGACCGGAAGCAGCCCGGGGAGGAAGCGGAGATTCTCCTGATTGCGGTATGGAAGACGGTTCAAAGGACAGGCTGTAAAGCAACGGTCGCACCCGAAGAGAGTTTCCCTGCCCGCAGGAGTCGACATGGCCCTTGCCGCCTCGGGGGTATCAAATGGACCTCGATGCTCTATCGTAAGATATGAAAGACAGAAACGCGCATCTACCTTACCATAATAATTTCCGGAAGTTTCCCGGGTAATCAGGGTCTTTTCGCAATAACCTCCGGAGAGGGCACCTGCCGGGCAGGCTTTTTCGCAACGACCGCATTGCGTGCATTCTGACGGCTTTATATCATCGAGGGTAATGTCGGGTACTGCGGCATCTATTCCGAACAGCTCAGCGAAGTCTGAGGCCGTCAGCGGGGCATTTTGCATAAGGCCTAACTGAGCCGGAGTAGCCGTAGTAAGCAATTCGAACAGGAAACAGGCGGTTCCGAAACCGTCGACCGACACCATTCCGGACCGGGTAAGTCTGCCGAGTCCGCTCCTCACACTCCAATAGCGTTCCATTACCGGAGCGGAATCGACACAAAGCCGCCATTCACCCATTCCTTTTTCCGTCAGTTTCCGTAAAGCCGGACGGAATAGATTCCTAATCAGGTCATGGTAATCGAGTCCGAGGGCATAAGAGGCGATAGCTCCGGAAGGGGCACCTCCGGCAGGAAGGGGAAAAGGTATCGCAAGGGCAATCATAGTCCGGGCACCCGGAAGCAGCCCTTCAGGGTCTCGACGCAATTCAGGCCAATTGGCCATATAGGCCATACCGGCGTTCGCACCTGATTCAATCCAATCATGGAGACATGTCAGCGCTTCATCGCTGACCACATCTACGGGAATAGCTCTTGCGGCAATCGAAATCACTTACGGTCGAAGTCTGCGGGCACCTCTCCCCATTTGTCGGTGTCCCATTTAAGAATCTTCACAGGCCAATCGTGGGTGCGCAACCACACAACTCCCCTGCCGAGCAACTCGAAAAGCTTACGGTTACTGTCGTTCATCTGCAGAGTGGTCTTGGGCTGACGTTTCTTCACCCATCCCATCGCGATTCTCGAATCGCTGTACAGGGTATGCCAGTCATTATCGCGATACATCAGGGCGAGGGCGTGGACAATAGCCAGAAACTCGCCTATATTGTTCGTACCCTGTTCGAACGGTCCCATGTGGAAAATCTCGCGGCCCGACATAAGTTCCACACACCGATACTCCATCCTTCCCGGATTGCCGAGGCATGAAGCATCTACGGCCCATCCTTTCAGGTCTATTTCTGGGAACTGGAAATAATCTGACTGGACAGCACCGGCCGGTTTATTCCCGATTTTAGACGTAGCAGGGCGACGGTGGTTCCCGGCCCCGGCTATAAGATTGCCGAGGTCATGAGTCTCCTCGCGGCTAAGCTCCTCGCGATAAGCACGCGTGGCGGCTTCCGCCGAGTCGAAACCACGGTAACGGGCACCCGGAAAACCCTCCACCTGCTCGCGTGCATCATCCCAATTGTCGTACACGCCGGGATGACGCCCTACCCATACGGTATAGAACTTCTTTCCGGCCATCCTTACTTCAGTTCAGCCGCCTGCTTTATAAGCATCGGTATCTGCGTGTTGTCCAGAGATCCCGTGAAGAGCTCCTGACCGGCACCGATCGCATATACGGGCACCATATTGCCGGTATGGCTCGAAGTGGTCCAGCCTATGCCGTAACGGCGGTTGACAAGATCATAGAGCTTAACGGTAAATTCCTTGAACGACTGATACCAGGTCTCGGTATCCTTGCCGGTTCCGGTCTCGAAAGTATCGCGGAAAGCTCCGCGGAGAGCGGCTGTTTCGTCATCGCTTAAAGGAATGTTTTTCCAAAGACCGAATTTATCGCGCAGAGTCTCTTCCATCTCAGGCCAGGTAAAGGTATGCTTTTCCTTCTGCATCTCCTCTATCCACTGGTTGAAACGGTCTTTCGATATACGTTGGTAATCAATCAGCGACAAGTCGGGATGCTTACGATTATCCTCACGTCCCAGGGCCATGCCGCCGGTGTCGTGATCGGCTGTAACCACTATCAGCGTCTCGTCGGGATGCCGCAGATAGAACTGATAAGCCTGTTCTATGGATTGCTGGAAATTCATTATCTCCTTGATTACCGCCGCACCATCGTTGGCATGAGCCGCCCAGTCGATGTTGCCCCCTTCTATCATCACGAAAAAGCGTTCGGGATTGTTTTCGCTCACAGTCTTTATACACGCCTCGGTAATATCGCGCAAAGGAGTGGCCCCGGGTATGGAATCGATCGTATACCCTATCTGGTCATAGACATTCAATTCCGGCAGAAAGAGAATCTTCTTCCCTTTCCCGGCTTTTCCTTTCTTCGCGGATTTGTCGAGTTCGGCAAGCGAACGCACTATGCGGTATCCACCCTTCTTCCGCATATCGTCGAGCCATTGCTCCCACTTGGGAGTATGGGAAATCTTGAAATTGCCTCCCGCCAGAAAGCACAGACCGCTTTCCACGGCCCAGGGAGCTATATTCTCGCTCTCGCCTCTGCCGAGGGCATGGGCATAGAAAGCCGCCGGGGTAGCATCATCACCGGCCACGGAGGTAGCCACACCTGCGGCATATCCCGCGGCAAGAAAATCGGCAGCAATACTGCGGTAGTTTACCGAATCGGTACTCATGGCCACGCGGTTGTTCACAGTCTTATGCCCCGTAGACAGAGCCGTTCCGGCGGCCGCCGAATCGGTAATCGGGGAATCGTAAGAATATGTTCGTGCCTGGGAAGCCACGGGGAAGGTGGTCATCAACAGAGGCTCCGGAGCTTTGAGCACATCGCGCAGATATGTCTGGGTTGTGTTTACATGTCCCATTCCCATTCCGTCGCCTATGAAATAGAATATATATCGGGCTTCCGCCGCAGAGGTGAGCGAACAGAAAGCCAGCACGGATGCCGCCAACATCTTGACGGCGGTATTTTTGCCTGATGAGAGGTTCATGATAGTCATTTTGTTTCTTCGCGAAGATTATAGTTGTTTCTGAGAGTATCGAAACTTCCGGGGTTCGCACGCAATGCCAATGTATCCGCTTCGGGGTCATAGGAACCCACAATCTTTTCAGCGGTAAGCAGCTCCGGTCTCACATACGGACCCTCAAGACCGCTCTTGTCGATTGTCAGGCCGAAAAAGCACTCCACTGCCTCAAGCACCATACGGGTAGCTCTCTCCTTTCCCTGACGCGAATATCCGGCAATGTGAAACGTTCCGTAATCGACTTTCTTCAGCAAATCGATGTCGAGGTCAGGTTCATTCTCCCAAGTGTCTACGACAGCACGCAAACGACCTTTGGCGACCTCTTTAAGCAACGCCTTGTTGTCTACTACCGGTCCACGTGCCGCATTGACCACCAGAGCCTCGTAATGCAAAAGCGCGAGCTCATCGGCTCCGGCAAGATGATAAGTGGCATCGCGTCCCCCGCGGGTAAGAGGGGTATGGAACGTAACGGCATCCACCCTGGTTAGCAATTCATCGAGAGCGAGATAATTCTCATCTGTATTTCCCGCTCTCTGACGCGGAGGATCGCATACCAGCACTTCCGCGCCGAGCAGTCTGCCCCACTCCACCACAATACGGCCTACATTGCCCTTTCCCACCACACCGAGCTTGTGATGTCCGGGCTGAAAACCCATGCGCAACAGGGCGCTCCATACATATTGAGCTACGGCCGGGGCGTTGCATCCCGGGGCGTTGCAAACCGTTATACCGGCCTTGTCGGTATATCCGAAATCTATCTGATCGGTACCTATGGTCGCGGTAGCCACCAGTTTCACCGAACTTCCTTCAAGAAGAGCCGCGTTTACAGGAGTGCGTGTACGGATCATCAACGCATCGGCATCCCTGACCAATTCAGGGGTGAACCCGAACTGGTCTACATATATCACCTCGACTCCGGCCACCTCAAGACGGCCCCGGAGAAAAGGTATGTTCTTATCGGCTATGATTTTCATAGAAAAGTATCTTTAAAACAATATAAGGCCCCAATAGAGAGCCGCGAGTCCGGCCATGATCCATATCCAGAGCGATGTGCGATACACATTGTTGAGCGTAAAGAAATTAGTCAGCATCACGGCTATACTGAAATAGGCAGTGGCAAGATAGGCCGCGAGATGACCGCTGTCGACTATCATACACACGGCGCAATATACCGAAAGCAGGTATATGGTATAATTGAACGTTCTTGGCCGCGGATTACCGGCATAAAGTTTCACCATAGTACTGATAGCGCAGACAGCCGCACTCAACCATAAGATTCCCAACCCGGCTCCGACGGTAAGAAGCTCGGCTGGAAGTAGGGGACCGTTGGTGAAATTATAGAACTGAGGCAAATGGAAATCGGATAATTTCAGCAACCCGAATCCTAACCCGATCCAATAGGGGGCCGCCAGTCCCAACAGGAAAGCTATGACCTCACGGAAACGCATGGCCTTAAGCATCACCGCCGCGATTATCACCATAGGGGCGGCTGTGAGAAAGGCATAGTCTACCATCGAGCCTACGGAAAGGAAAGTAGCCACAAGAAACAGTTCCTGCGTCGCATTGCGCTGACGGTAGCAGCCGAACAGCACAGAGAAAGCGATCATCCAGAAAACCAGCAGCAACGTCGAGGTGCATAAAAATCCGCTGTCGAGAGGATTGCTCCCGACAAAAAGCACAAACAGAGCCGGAAGGGTATAGTCGGAATTCTTGATGAAGTTATACCGCTTGTTCAGGAACCATGCCCATAGAGAGGCGGCTATTATAATGACACCGTTGATAATTCCCGACCAAAGTGGCATGACAGGCCAAAGGTTTGGCGACGGAAGAGAGAGCCCCACATTTGCATCGGGCCGGAATACGGGACGCAACCATCCTGCGACCGCCATAAAGACAGCCGCAAGAATAATCATAGCTATGTAGGTCTGAGCTACTGTACCCCTACGGTTCACTCTTCCTCGTTATTGAAATCCCGGTTGTTTCCCTTGCGACGGGACCGCAACAGTCCGAATCCGTTTCCGAAACGTGTTTCCGTATAGTTTTCAAGCTTGGGACCTTTGTCCACTACCTTTCTGGGCTCGCCATAGCGACGACCGCCATCATTTCCGCTAAAGCCACCCTTGGCATCCTTCTTACGGAAATCCTTTTTGGAATCTCGTTTCCCACCCTTCCTGAAGTCAGCGCGATATCCCTTGTTGAAATCATCGCGGTTGAAATCATCGCGGAATTCCATGCCGGATTCCTTTCTGGATTCTTTGTGGTTCTCTTTCCGGAATTCTTTCTTGTATTCCTTTTTGTACTCCCTACCCTCGCCTTTTCCCCGGCCTCCACGCTGATTCTGGTCTCGTTCCTCGCGCATTTTACGAGGTTTGCCGCCGGTATTTCCATACTTGCGCGTCTCACGGTCCCATTCGCGGTCTGAAAGATGACGGCCACGGGTAACGCTTTCGGCAATCACACCGTTGTCTTCCTTCACACTGTTGCCTCCGGCACGGAAATCATTATATCGTCCTGCAAAAATCACATACTCCCTGAGCGAACATTCAAGAGCGCCGTTGTGCAGTGAAATCTTAGTCGAGGGTTTGAATCCTATTTCGGCAAACTGTTCGTCGGTCATGCCGATAATCCATGCATGCCAGCCTGTGAAATTGCTCTTCAGGTCAGAACCGATACGGCTCCACAGGGAATCCATATCGCCGGGACGCAGACGGCGCCCATAAGGAGGATTCGTCACCAAGACACCCTCTTCAGCAGTAGGACGGGCCTCCGACATAGACATGCACTCTACGGTGATCATATTGTCGAGGCGCGCATTCTTTATATTGGCGTTGGCTATGGCCACAGCCATCGGATCTTTGTCCGATCCGGTTATCCGGCACATCACGTCGCGCTCCTGAGAATCGTCGTTATAGATAGACTCGAAAAGGTCCGCATCGAAATCATCCCATTTCTCGAAAGCGAAACCCTGACGGTATATTCCCGGATTTATATTGGCGGCGATCATGGCCGCTTCAGTCAGGAATGTACCCGAGCCGCACATAGGATCCATGAAGTCCACATCGCCACGCCATCCTGTCATCATGATGATACCGGCCGCGAGCACCTCGTTGATAGGAGCTTCGGTATTTTCCACCTTATATCCACGCTTGGAAAGGGGCTCGCCGCTTGAATCGAGCGAGATTGTAACGCGGTTTTCGAATATATGCACGTTAAGCATACGGTCGGCGCCCTCCAGACGTACCGAAGGACGTTTCCCGCACTTGTCCTGGAAATAATCCACGATACCGTCTTTAACTCTGTAAGTAACATATTTCGAGTGAGTGAAACGCGAACCGCTGATAGTCGAATCTACCGAGAAAGTCAGCTCGGGAGAGAGAAACTCGCTCCAATCCAAATCTCTTACCCGGTCGTAAAGCTCGTCGGGATCTTCGGCGGTGAATTTCGCGATAGGCTTGAGTATGCGCAGCGCAGTGCGGCAACACAAGTTAGCCTTATACATGATTTCGAGGTTCCCCTCGAACGAGACCATACGCTGGCCTATTTCAACGTTTTTGGCGCCCAAAAGTATAAGTTCCTGAGCTAAAACCTCTTCAAGACCCTGAAAGGTTTTGGCAACCATCGGGAAAACATCGGAGGGCGTCTGTGTATTGTCCATCTGTGAGTTAATTGTTTTTTGCCATAATCGGGACTGCCTGACGGCGACCCTGACTATACTCTCTTAGAAAGTAATTGGTTCGGAAGAACGATTGTTTGGTTTCGGTTTTATTTCTGTTTCGGCCGCCGTCACTGTGCCGCTGTTGCGATGCCGTATGGCGCGCAGCTCTTCGCTGAACCGCTGGTCGCGGTCCAGAGCCGGCACTCTTTCGAGAAGGTCGGTCAAATCATGGTCATCAAGTTCCTGAGGCGTGAGCACCACATATTTCGACTTGGCGGCGTCGCGCATCTGGCGGGTCATTTTTTCTGTGCCGTAAACCTCGGCTATAATCTCCTTGCTCTCGCGGGTATCGGTATCCGGAGCTTCTTTCTCCCGTTTCCCCTCTATCACTATCGGACCCTCTTTCTTCTTGTCGTCGCGCAGCGTAACGTCAAATCCGGAAGCGAGAACTGTAATCTTGACACGCTCTCCCATTTCGGGATTGTCTCCCACACCCCACTTCACGTCAATAGAACTCGGCAGGGTATCGGTAAACTGGCGGATCTCGCTCATTTCCTGCATGCTTATGGCATGACCGTCATCCTTAGAGCAGATTATCTTAAGAAGCAGACGCTTCGAGGTCTTAAGGTCGTGCGACTTCATGAGAGGGGAACGCAGGGCTTCGTTGATAGCCTGTGCCACACGGTGTTCGCCCTCGCCATAAGCAGTGGCGATAATAGCCGTTCCGGCATCTCGCAACGTGGTCTTCACATCCTGGAAATCGACGTTTATATAACACTTTTCGCTTATGATCTCGGATATGGAACGTGCGGCGTTGGCCAGCGTGTCGTCCGCCTTTTTGAAAGCGTTGAAGAGATTCAGGTCTTTGTAAAGCTCTATCAGATTCTCATTGTTGATAACCAACAGCGCGTCGACATGCTTTTTCATCTCTTTGGCACCGTCGAGAGCCTTAAGAATCTTCTTCTCGCCTTCGAAGAAGAAGGGCACGGTAACTATACCGATGGTAAGCATCCCCGCCTCTTTGGCGATACGGGCCACCGTAGGGGCGGCCCCGGTACCGGTACCGCCGCCCATTCCGGCTGTTATGAAGACCATCTCGGTCTTGTCGTTAAACAGAGCTTTAATCTCATTTTCGGAAGCTTCTGCGCACTGGCGCCCTACTTCCGGTTTGTTTCCCGCACCGAGACCGTGGGTTATCTCCGGCCCGAGGCATATCTTCGTGGGCACCGGCGAGAGGTCCAGAGCCTGCTGGTCTGTGTTGCAGAGCACAAAGTTCACATAAGGTATGTTCTGCTGATACATATAATTCACGGCATTGCCGCCACCGCCGCCTACTCCTATCACCTTTATGATAGAGGGGGTGCTGTCATCGAATACTCCGGTAACTCCTTCGATATCGGGATCTATATTGGGTGTGTAGTTTGAATCCACTTTATTCTAATGTTGAGGTGAGTGTAATGCAATCAGTAAAGGTCTGAATCTCCTTCATCATCTTTGGGAACGAACATTCGTGACAGCCCGTCGGTAAGGCCTGACCAGAATTTGTTCTTTTTCTTTTTGCCGGCCTCAGGTATTTTAGGTTCGACACCCACTTCCGGTTCATCCTCGCCACCCACATAACCGGTTGGCGGAAGCTCCTGAGCGGCAGGCATCTCAAGACACTCCTTATCGGTAAGGTCTGCCCCTGCATACAGAAGGCTCACGGCCTGAATAAGGTCGAAGCCCGAAATCTTAGGCGACTCTATGCGCACATAGGCCGGAAGCCGGCCCATGCGTACCGGCAAGCCGCTCTGACGTTCAAGCAGTTCGGTCATGCCGCTCAGCTTCGCGCCTCCACCGATGCATATAATGCCGGCGGGAAGGTCTTTCTCGCTTAGTCCCGCATATTCGATTTGCTCCACCACATTGGCGACAATCTCTTCCGCACGTGCCACCACCATCGCCGACACGTCGCTCAGTTTCACCCCTCCCAGGTTCAGATTGGCGGCAGATTGGGCCGGCATGGCGTTTCCGGAGGTAACCTTTATTTCCTCGGCCTTTTCTTCAAGCAGATTCAAGTGAGTTAGGTCGCGGGTTATATTGCGCGCTCCTAAAGGAATTGTGGCCAGATAAACAAGGAATCCCTTGCGGTATATGGTTACGGTAGTGGTCTCGGCACCCATGTCAACGAGCATACATCCCAACCTCTTCTCCTCTTCAGGGAGCACCACCAGCCCGGTGGCGAGAGCGGTAACCATGAAGTCGCAGCGGAGATGCAGTTTATCGGCTACGGTACGTTCCACATTGCGGCGAAGGCTCGGACGGCAGACCATCAGATCATAAATCGCCGAGATGGAATTTCCGGTGGTCCCTTTGGGATTGTGTGTCTCAAGCTTGCCTACGGTATATGTACGGTCTACCGCATCGACCACCTCAAGGGTATTGTCGATAGCGGTATCGAGAGCCTGGTTGCGCAGACGTTCCAGTATTTCCGAGGTAATTTCGGTATCGTCTACCAGCTTAAGTGTGACTTCAGTCGTGATAGACCTCATGGACTGACCGTTAAGACCCACGAACACACCGGTAATCTTTCTCGGGGAGACCATAGGATTGTTTTCAAGACTCTCTATTACCCGGGCCACACGTCTCGAGGTTTCTTCAAGATTCTGGATATGTCCGTAACGGACAGCCTCGGTATGCCGTTCCTGTTCCGCCGCTATTATATCGACGTGTCCTCCGGGGTGAAGCACACCCACCACGCCGGTTATTTTGGAGCTGCTTATGTCGAGCGCAGCTATATATCTTTCGTTATCCATTTCAATAATAGTTTTTAGCGGTCCGGACTGTGGGCCGTGTTAAGGTGTTCGGTTCCCCCCTCTTCCAGTCCTTCGAGGGTCGCCTCTTCCATATCGGTGTAATCCTCTTCGGCGAGATAGTCGGTCCTCTCCGCCTTATCACGCCTTGTGCATACAATCTGGTTGCGGAATTTCACCGAGATAGTATCGTATGTCTGCCATCCCTTACGGGGAAGTATATTCATGTAAGCCGTCATTATTCCCTGTCGTTTCTCGACAAGGCGGCTTGTGTCTCCTATGTTTATAACATGCCCGTTCAAACGCGATATCAGCAGGATATTGTCGGGGTCGTCGGCCTTTACCGATGAAATAAGAAGTTTCAGCTTGGGGTCGTTGTTCACGAATCTGACCACCGGCAGCAACGATACAGCGGGGAACCTGCGAGAAAAACGACCCTGGACAATGGGGACATCCACAAAGAACTTCGCGTTGGCATCGATACGTTTGCCATCTTTGTTGACATAGTAACTTATACCTCCGGGTTCGAACACACGTATTTCAGGTATCAGCGGCACCGCCTTGACATTAAGTTTGCCGTCGGGCAAAAGCATACATTCCATGCTCTCGAAATTATTGAATTTCGAGAGGAAGCGCTCTATCTCAAGGGTGTTGATGGTATTGAGATGGGCACCGACAATCTTGCGCGGATACTTGTTGAGCTCTGAACGCAATCCCACGGCGGCCACCGAGTCGGCCACTCCGCGTGAAGCATCTATCTCCACGGTGATTCCGGTACATACATGACGGTCGGCCTCGGTACGACCCCATACGGCCATTACCGAGACATAAGCCAGCAGAAGCGCCAGCACACACCATTTCAGTACCGTTTTACCCATTTTCGGCAAGAATCGCGCTAATTTCAGGGAGCAGACGGTTTATGTCGGCCGCTCCGAGGGTCATAAGCACCTCAAAGTTACTTCTTTTTATCAATTCAGGCAAATCTTTGCGTTCACAGTATATTTTTTCAGCACCCTTTATCCGGTCAAGTATAATCTTGCTGTCAACTCCCGGAATCGGTTCTTCGCGCGCGGGATATATCTCAGGCATGATCACACGGTCGGCCGAAGAGAGTGCTTCGGCAAATTCAGGAGCGAAGTCGCGTGTGCGCGTGTAGAGGTGCGGCTGGAATATCACCGTGATATGTCTGCCGGGATAAAGCTTCCTCACCGAGCGTATGGAAGCCGACACCTCGCCCGGAGAATGGGCATAGTCATCTATAAGCACCGGACGCGACTTGTCGGTCGCATCTCCTCTCATCCATATCTGGAAACGCCTTTCGGCCCCCATGAAAGTCTTGAGCCCCTCTCTTACCGTTTCGGGCGACGCGCCGAGCCGCAACGCTGCGGCCGCGGCCGCTACGGCGTTATCAACGTTAATCTCTACCGGCACACCAAGTTCCAGATTATCAAGCCTCAGACCATCGGGACCTTCGATAGTAAAGAAAAGACGGCCAGGTTCGTAGCGGAGTTCGGAACTCCGCCAGTCAGCCTCCCCTCTCTCGGCTTCCGTAGCGGCGGGGCCGCAATATTTCTCTATTCTCACTTCGCTGCCAACGCGCGGACGAAGTTTGAGCCCGGTATGCAGCAGAAGCAGTCCTCCGGGACGAATCAACTCTGTGAATCTCGCGAATCCCTCCAGATAGCCCGCCTCATCGCCATAGATGTCGAGATGGTCAGGGTCAGTGGAAGTTATGATCGCCAATGTAGGCGAAAGCCAATGAAACGAACGGTCATACTCATCAGCCTCCACCACCGCCCGTCCCGATTGAGGAGCGAGCATGAGATTGGAACCAGTATTTCGCAATATTCCACCTAAGAATGCATTGGTACCTCGAGGAGTAAGGCCGAGTATATGGGCAAGCATGGATGATGTCGTTGTCTTGCCATGGGAGCCGGCCACGCAAATGGCCTCCCCTTCAGCGGTGATGCGCCCCAGAAGCTGAGCACGCTTCACAATCTCCAGACCACGGCTTCTCAGCTCGGAAAGTATCAGATTGGAATCGTCTACAGCCGGAGTGCGTACCACAAGAGTCTCTTCAGGATTCAGGAATTCCTTCGGTATCAGGGTGGGATCATCGTCGAATACCAATCGCGCACCCTCGCTCTGCAGGGCATCGGTAAGGTCGGAAGGAGTGCGGTCATAACCCGCCACCTCCAGACCGTGCGCCATAGCGTAACGCTCCAGATTAGCCATCCCTATTCCTCCGGCCCCCACGAAATATACTCTTTTCATCTCTTATGCCAGTTATCTTGCTCCCCCTTCAAGTATCGCCATAACACGGTCGGCTATCTTCTCATCGCTGTTCAGATGGGCCATGGCGCGGGCGTTTCTTCCGGTCTCCTTCAATAGTTCGGAGTCGCCGAGCAGCCTCATTATCGCGGGGCCGAGCTTCTCTCTCGCCTCCGAATCAGTAATCATGAAAGCCGCGTTTTTGTTCACCAGAGCCATGGCGTTCTTGGTCTGATGGTCTTCGGCCACATTAGGGCTGGGCACCAGAATTGCAGGCTTACCCAGCAATTCTATTTCGCTGATCGCACCGGCGCCGGCACGCGACACCACAAGAGTGGCGGCCATATATGCCGCGGCCATATCCGATATGAAAGGAGTAACCACTACCCCTTTCAGACCCTTGGCATCGGCTGTGGCACGCCCGGCGAAACTCTTGCCTGTCTGCCATATGACCTGTATTCCACTATCGGCAAGCTCTTTTACCGAACGCTCCATGCTCTCGTTAAGGGTAAGCGCCCCCAGACTACCGCCCACTATAAGCACTGTGGCCTTGTCAGGATGCAGCCCGAAGCGGCCCCGGGCCTCTTTCGGTGTCAGAGCGGTATCGCAAAGGTCTTTGCGCACAGGGTTTCCGGTAACGACAATCTTGTCGGCCGGGAAGAAACGGTCCATTCCCGGATATGCGACGCATATATCCCTGGCTTTTTGAGCCAGCAGCTTGTTGGTAACGCCGGCATATGAATTCTGTTCCTGCAGCAGAGTCGGGACACCGGCCCTCTGGGCCGCCTTAAGGGTAGGTCCGGAACAATACCCTCCTACTCCGACAGCGATATCAGGCTTGAAATCAGCCACAATCTTGCGGGCTTTGCGAATGCTCCTCCACAGTTTCAGCAGTACGCCGAAATTGCGCCACAGACGCTTGCGGTCGAATCCTGCCACCGGAAGACCTATTATTCTGTAACCGGCCGCCGGCACTTTCTCCATTTCCATCCGATTGTCGGCCCCTACAAACAGAATCTCCATATCCTGACGACGTTTCAAAGCGTTGGCTATCGAAAGCGCCGGGAATATATGTCCACCTGTACCCCCGCCCGATATCAGAACTCTGTACTTTCTATTTTTCATTGCGCGCTTACATTGGCAGACTGCAGCTCGTCAGGCAATTGTTCAAGCTCAGCCTTTTCGTTCTTGTTGTCTTTATGTGTAACGGCGTGCCGGCTTACCGACAGCATGATACCGATAGCCGCGCTCATGACCAGAATCGAGGTGCCACCCTTCGATATCAGGGGCAACGGCTGGCCCGACACAGGGGCCACTCCGGTAACTATAGCCATGTGGGCAAGAGCCTGCAGCACAATCAACACGGCGCACCCCAATATCAGGAACGCCGGGAAAGCCCTCCGGCAGAAATAGGCTATCATTCCGGCTCTGGCAAGCAACCATAGATATAGCACCACCAGAACCGTACCCCCGATGAAGCCGGTATCCTCCACTATTATGCTGTAGATGTAATCAGAGAAAGCCAGCGGCAGACGCGCGCTCTCGCGTGAGTTTCCGGGTCCCTGACCGAAAAGGCCGCCGTTAGCCTGGGCGAAGTTGGCCATTATTACCTGACGGTTCATGTCGTCGATGGGGTCTTCGGGATGAACACCCTCTATATATCGCGAGAAACGCCCTTTATGTGTATCCGCTCTACCCTCGCCCGACCTGCTTGCCGATACCGCACCGCTGGTTTGCATCTCCTGAAACTCGCGTGCCGAATCATCGTGGTCCATGTACTTCACCATGCCGAGCACGCCGGCCGCAAGACCATAGCAAACCAACACCACCCCCAGCTTCTTCAAAGGAACATAACCGATAAGGAACATACAAAGACTAACACCCATCAGAAGAAGAGTGTTGGTAAGACCGTTTGTCCACAACGAAGCACCGAATACAAGCACCACCACGGCCACCCAGACCACTCCGCGAGTGGTAACGCCCCCCGGACGCTGGTTCTTGGCCATGATCGAGGCAAGCAGAATAACCACAGTGAGTTTGACAATCTCGGCCGGCTGCACGGTAAATCCGGCTATGCTTATGGCACGCTGGGCACCGTTGATCTCCACCCCGAATTTACTCGATATCCAGAGAAGACCGAGCGAGAGTATCGCCAAAGGCCACGCATAGTGCGAGAAATATTTGTAATGAACCTTCTGCAGCCATAACACCAGCAACAGACCGGCACCAAGGAAAATGCTGTGGCGTACCAGCGGTGCATAGACGTTGCTGGCCACGACTTCAGTGCTCGATGCCGAAAAAAGCTCCACCACCGAAAATACGAGCAACGAAAGGTATATGCCCCAGATAAAGGGGTCTGTCTTATAGGTACGCAGACCTTTGGCCGCCACAACGGGGCTCTTGCGGCGCGCCCTCGGTCTGGCGGATGCGGTTCCGGCAGGGACACCGTCGATGGTCTCGTTTATGATAATCTCTTCGTCAGGATTCATAGGATAGTCATGGGTTATTGTTTTTATTTCATGCCGGCTACCGCGGCTTTGAAACGGTCGCCACGGTCTTCGTAGCTGTTAAACAGGTCGAAGCTGGCGCAGCAGGGCGAAAGGAGCACGGTGTCGCCTTCCGAGGCCAGCTCTCGACAGGCACGCATGGCGTCGTCAAGTGAATGGGTATCGCGTATTTCGGGCACCTTGCCACTGAAAAATTCAAGTATCTTGCTGTTATCCACCCCCATCGCCACTATAGCCTTTACCTTTTCCCTTACCAGCGGTTCAATCTCGGAATAATCGTTACCTTTATCCTTACCGCCGAGAATAAGCACGGTAGGAGCGTTCATGCTCTCCAGAGCATACCATGTGGAATTCACGTTGGTGGCCTTGGAGTCGTTCACATAGCGCACGCCGTCGATAGTTCCGGCATATTCAAGGCGATGTTCCACGGCCTCGAAATCCTCCAGGCTCTTTCTTATTTCCTCTTTTCTGAGGTGAAGCACCGAAGCCGACAGTCCGGCCGCCATCGAATTATACAGATTATGCAGACCGGCCAGCGAGAGTTTGTCGCGCGGAATCTCCCATACGCTGTCGGGGGTATCGAAATGAACTATGCCTCTGTCGTCGGTCCAGGCCGCCGCACCTTCCTGCCAATGTTCGGAGAAGGGGAGACGCATGGCCTCGCTCTGCACCTGGCGCACCTGTTCGGCCACTATCGGGTCGTCCATCCAGTATATGAAACAGTCATCGGCCGTCTGGTTGCGCAATATGCGGAATTTGGCGGCGGTGTAGAGTTCCATCTTGTGGTCGTAACGGTCCATATGGTCCGGAGTGATGTTGAGAATCACAGCCACGTTAGCCTTGAAATCATACATGTTTTCAAGCTGGAAGCTGGAAAGTTCTATCACATATACCGAGTGGGGATCTTCGGCCACCTGCAACGCCAGACTCTTTCCGACGTTTCCGGCCAGACCTACATCAATACCGGCCTCTTTTAGAATATGATAGGTGAGCAGGGTAGTGGTAGTCTTGCCATTGGATCCTGTTATGCATACCATCCGGGCATCGGTAAACCATCCTGCGAACTCTATTTCAGAAACAACTGGAATCCCTTTCTCCACACATGCCTTCACAAGGGGGGCCGTAGGAGGTATGCCCGGACTCTTTACAACATAATCGGCTGTCAGTATTTTATCGCATGAATGTCCACCCTCCTCATGAGGAATGGCACGGGCATCGAGGGCATCGATATATTTCCGGGCCGGTTTGCCCGAATCGCTGACAAGAACCTCCATACCGAGTTTACGGCCGAGCACGGCGGCACCGACACCACTCTCGCCGCAACCGAGAACGGCAAGAAATTTCCCCTTCATATCATCTTCCTTCCTAATCATTTTTTCTTTTTTTATATCTGATCCGGCATACAAAATTCTCTCTTTCCTGCCGGCGCGTGTCATCTCAGTTTAAGGGTTGCGAAAGTCAGGGCGGCCAAAAGGATACCTACAATCCAGAAACGGGTTACTATCTTGGATTCCGGAATAGGAGCCTTAGGCATGTTGACCAGACACTTTATAGAGCCATCGCCGGCTTTCTGGAAATGGTGGTGGAGGGGAGTCATCTTGAAAACACGTCTGCCTTCACCATATTTGCGTTTGGTGAACTTGAAATATGCCACCTGGAGAATCACCGAGAGATCCTCCACAAAGAAAATGAGACAAAGCAGAGGTATCAGCAGCTCCTTTCGTATCAGAATAGCGAATACAGCCAATATGCCTCCGAGAGTCAGCGAGCCCGTATCGCCCATGAACACCTGAGCCGGAAAGGCATTGTACCAAAGGAAGCCAACCAAGGCCCCGATGAAGGCCGACGCAAAGACCACCATCTCTTCAGTACCGGGTATATACATGATATTCAGGTATCCGGAATATATCACGTTGGAGCCGAGATAAGCCATTATGGCCAATGCCAGCCCTATTATCGCAGAAGTCCCGGCACATAACCCGTCGAGGCCGTCGGTAAGATTGGCTCCGTTGGAGACAGCCGTAACCACGATTATGACCACAGCCACGAATATCAGCCATCCCATTGTCTGCGCGGCATGTTTGTCGGGAACCCACGAGGTTATCCACTCATAGTTGAAGTTGTTGTTCTTCACGAAAGGGATAGTGGTCTGCGGTGTTTTTTCAAAGTTATATGAATGGACCACTTCCGTATGGTCGGGATCAGTCTGGACCTCCATGTTCTCGCTCATGACAATCTGGGGAGACAGCCACATCGTGACACCCACGACCAGTCCGAGTCCTACCTGGCCTATAACCTTGTACTTCCCCTTCAGGCCATCCTTATTGTGGTATTTGAGTTTGCGGTAATCATCAAGGAAACCTATGGCGCCCATCCACACGGTCGCGAGAATGAGCAGAACCATATATACATTGAGAAGATTGCCCACCAGCAGGCAGGGTAGCAGTATGGCGATTATTATCAAGACTCCGCCCATAGTGGGGGTCCCGGTCTTTTTCATCTGCCCCTCGAGACCCAGATTCCTTACGACCTCGCCCACCTGCATACGCTGCAGCCGCGCGATAACCTTATGGCCTGAAAAGAGAGCTATCAGTAGCGCCAGGGTGAAAGCCGCCGCCGCCCTGAACGTTATGAAATCCATAAGTCCCTTGCCGGGGAAATCATAACCATCAAGTATCTTGAAAAGTGAATACAGCATTTTTTATTTGTTTTCAAATGTCGGAGACTGTGGCTCAGAGTTCGGCAAGTGCCGCCTGTACCTCTTCACGGTCGTCGAAATGATGACGCACACCCTTTATTTCCTGATATGGCTCATGCCCCTTTCCGGCAACAAGAATCACCTCGCCGGGCTTCGCCATCTGCACAGCCGCGCGTATGGCCTCGCGACGGTCCGATATGCAGAGTGTACGGCGTAACTCTTCGCCGCTGAGTCCCTGACGCATTTCAGCTATTATTGCGTCTGGTTCCTCGTCGCGTGGATTGTCGGAGGTCAGTATAAGCCGGTCGCTGCGGCAAGCGGCTTCCTGGGCCATCATGGGGCGCTTTCCATGGTCACGGTTTCCTCCGGCGCCCACCACGGTTATTATACCGCCGTCAGAGCCGACTATCTCGCGTATCGTGTCGAGTACGTTTACCAGCGCATCGGGAGTGTGGGCATAGTCGACAATCGCGGTAACGCCGTTGGCCGAGCGAAAAGACTGGAATCTGCCGGCGACGGGCACCAGACGGCTCATGTTTACCAACACCTCCTCGGAGTCGAAACCGGTAAGCACGGCTGCGCCGTATACGGCTGTAAGGTTATAGGCATTGAAACGTCCGGTAAAGCGCACCTCGACCTCGCGGTTGTTGAGCATAAGCAACGTTCCGTCAAGACGGCTTTCAAGCACACGCCCGCGGAAGTCTGCATCGGAGCGCAGGGAATATGTGTAGACACGCGCACGTGTGTTCTGCACCATGACGCGCCCGGCCTTGTCATCTATATTCACAAGGGCGAAAGCCTCCGGGGGCAACATGTCGAAAAAGGATTTCTTGGCCCGCATGTAATTGTCCACAGTCCCGTGGTAGTCCAGATGGTCGCGCGTAAGGTTGGAGAATACGCCACCGGCGAAGGTAAGACCCGAAATACGATGCTGGGCGGCCGCGTGGCTCGACACCTCCATGAAGGCATAATCACACCCGGCCTCCACCATCCGCGCGAGCAGACTGTTGAGGTTCAGAGGGTCGGGAGTGGTATGGGTGGAAGGCTCGGCTTTGTCGCCTATATAGTTGCAGACCGTAGAGAGCAAGCCAGCTCGATACCCCTCGAGCTTGGCCATTTCATAGAGCAGGGTAGCGGTGGTTGTCTTGCCGTTGGTGCCGGTAACGCCCACAAGCTTGAGTTTGGACGAAGGATGCCCATACCAGGCCGAAGCCAGATGGCCCAACGCATCGGCCGAATCGGCAACACGTATATATGTAACCCCGGGATCGAGCACCTGCGGAAGCTCTTCGCAGACAATCGCCCCTACATGGGTAGAGGTAACTACAGGGATATATTTATGGCCGTCGGTATTTGTGCCGCGCACGGCCACGAAAAGCCCCTCTTTCTCTGCTTTGCGGGAGTCGGAGGCAACGCCAACAATATTCCGGTCTACAGGACCGACAACCTCGACTGTATCGAGGTCTTCAAGAAGGGTAGAAAGTTTCTGTGTCATATCTATTCAGATTTTCAGATTCAAAGTAATGGTAGACCCTCTGCGGATAAACTCTCCGGGAGGGATCGACTGTGAAACCACATGACCGACACCGTTGACGACCACGTTGAGTCCTCTTGACTCAAGGGTTCTCACGGCAGACGCCACATCGAAACCCTTTACATCGGGTACGGTATTGTTGTTTACAGGAGAAGAGGTCTTGACTTTGCGTACGCCGGTTCCGAGCGCGCGGCCTATCTGTCGGGCCTCGGCCTTGGTGGCGGCCGCCACCATCGGCAGTCTGCGGTCCGGAGTCTGGTCCATAGGCACTTCGGTGTCGAAGAATCCACGGGCATACATCTTCAGGGCCACATTCTTGACAACCTGTCCTGAGGTACGGTTGGCGCTTGTGCCGCTCGGGCCGAGTATCAGGGCCATACATGAATAGCGGGGATTGTCATATGGGAAATATCCGGCGAAGGCATAACGGCGTTTGGAACGGTCATAACCGCCGGCCCCCACAGGGTAGGCGGTGCCGGTTTTGCCCACGATCCTTACCCGGTCGTCGCGCACGGCGCGGGCCGTACCATGCTCGCCCCAGACTACTTCCTGCAGACACTCGCCCACTTTCCGGGCGGTTTCCTCGCTGCATATACGGTCGCGTATGTATGTGATGGGCAATATGGAGTCGTGCCCCTCGGCGTCGCGATAGGCGCGCACAAGATGAGGGCGCACATACCGTCCCTTGTTCGCTATCGCATTGTATATGGATAACGTATACAGCGGAGGTATCTCGGTATTGTAACCATAGGCCTGCCGGGCCAGATCAAGGTGACGCGCCGTCATCGTTATGTTCAGGCCCGAAGGCGTGCGGTCTGTAAGTCTGCGAATATTCGGCACACATTCGCCGGCGATACCGGTATGCATTGGCTCGAAGAAGCCAATAGACGCGAGACGGTCATAGAACGATGCCGGATCGGAGGCATATTTGCGGAAAATCACACGCGCTATACCGGTATTGCTCGACATCTCGATAACCTGCTTCATAGTCTTCACACCCGGCGCGTGAGGGTCGGAGGTACGCTGGAAGGGTGAGCAATCCACCACATCGGTAACATTCCTGACCAGACCGTCTTCAAAAGCTATCATCATAGATATCGGCTTCATTACCGATCCGGGCTCGAAACCGAGCACGGCCCTGTTACGGGCCTCGCCATAGCTGCCGTCGTCGAGCAGCTGCAGGTTGGAAATCGCCTTTATCTCGCCCGTCTCCACCTCCATGAGCAGCGCGGTTCCCCATTCGGCGTTGCTCTCCTCGCATATCCTGTGCAGTTCCTGCTCAAGCATGTCCTGTAGGTCGATATCGATGGTGGTTACAAGGTCAAGTCCGCGCTGTGCCGGAGTAGTCATCCAGCTGCCCACGCCTCGGTTCAGCGCCACTTTCTTCGCGAAACCGGGTTTGCCGTAAAGCAGTGTGTCGAGGTCTTTCTCAAGTCCGGAATATCCGTGAATCTCACCCGTTTCTCGACACTCGTTCACACGTCCGATGCTACGGTGAGCCATGCTTCCGTAAGGATACATGCGTATATTGTGTCCCTCCGCATAAAGAGGATTTCGGAAACCGCTCCCCTTGAAACGGTCCAGCAGAGGCCATCCTTTCATGCGTTCGAAATCCTCCTTGCTCTTGTTGCGGGCCAGGCGCAACGCGCGGGGCCGGTCGTCGGGAGCCTTCTCGAACTCATGGCGCAGACGCGTGCGCCATGAATACTTGGCAACGCTGTCGGGAGGCATCGAGCCGAGGTTGCGGCGACGCGGATAGTAATAGTCGAGCGAATCGGCGAGAGAATCGATCGCCGACCAAGGTATAGGGTTAAGCTTCTTGACCTTGTCATGACGAAGGTCAAGTTTCAGGTCATACACTTTCAGATTGCAGGCAAGGATATTGCCGTTGGAGGCAAGGATATTGCCCCTTTCCGGCGGTATCGTGTCGATTTTAGACAGCTCGCGGCGCGCCCTTTCGTTCCAGGCGCGGGCGTCTATCACCGTGTTCTGGAACAGCTTGCCGACAATTATCACCGCCACAAGGAAAAAGAAAGCGGAGATAAAGCCGTATCGTTTCAGTATGTTTTTCTTATTGTTCTGTTTCATCGGTCAGACAGGAGTTCTCTTGTCAAAAAAATGGGCTATCTGGTTCTTTCCACCTCCACAGCCGGCTCTTCGCGGAAAATGAGGCCGAGCTTTTTCTCCTCGACCATCCGCATCATTTCGGTTTCGCGTATAAGCGACATATACTGGGCCTTCTCCTGAAGTTTGGCGCTCTGTGAACGTTGCAGTTCGGTATTAAGAGTGCGTATCTGCTCCATCTTCGATTTCGTTTTGTAACGCAAACCCATCAACGCAAGTACCACCACTATAACCGGTACCAGCACCCACGCATTGCGGCGGAAGGCATCGAGCGACACCGACTGTCCGAAACGCACGTCTTCCACTATTTTACCGAAAGTGGACTTTCTTTTCGGTTGGTTGTCAGGTTTGTTATCAGTATTGGCCATCGGTTCTCAGATTAAAAGCCTGCAGGAGGCCAGGGAAGGGAATTGCGTTCGGCCACCCTCAGTTTCGCCGAACGTGAACGCGGATTAACAGCCACTTCCTCATCGTCGGCTACCACCGGCGAACGGGTAATTCTCTTCCAGGGGGAAGGGGTCTCCCCGTAGATATCATGGCTGGCGGTCTTCATCGGATCGGCGTACCCGGTCTTTATAAAGCTCTTTATTAGCCGGTCTTCTCCCGAATGATAGGAGAGAACCGCTATTCGTCCGCCGGTTTTCACCACGTAGTCGGCCTGGTCCAGAAGATCATTGAGAGCGCCCAATTCGTCATTGACCATTATGCGCAGCATCTGGAACACCTGAGCCAGGTCTTTTTTCAACGACTTGGGATTCAATACCGGTTCAAGAGCCTTTGCAAGGGAACCTGTGGTCATTACTGTCTCTTTCTGCCGCGCCGCAAGAATCGCCTTTACGATTGAGGGGATCTTCTTCAAGTCGGTATATTTTTCAATAGCGTTCCTTAGGGATTCCTCATCGAAATCGGCGAGAAGATCAGCCGCAGTCCTACCGGCGTTCCGGTTCATCCGCATGTCGAGCGGAGCGTCTTCACGGAAAGAGAAGCCACGCCCGGCTTCATCAAAATGATGGAACGAGACTCCGAGGTCGGCCAGTATGCCGTCTACCTTATCGATACCGTAGTATCTCAGAAAATTGTAAAGATACCTGAAGTTCGAATTAACGAATATGAAACGCGGATCGTCGGGTATATTACGACGTGCGTCGGCATCCTGATCGAAACCCAGCAGCCGGCCCTTTGAAGAAAGACGTTCGAGTATGGCCCGGGAGTGGCCCGCGCCACCCATCGTGCAATCCACGTAAACGCCATCAGGGTCGGTAATCAGCAAGTTGACGGTAGGCTCCAGCAACGCCGGTATATGGTAGGGGAGATGTGTGTCCATCAATTAGGGGTATTTAGGTTGTAAAATTACTCAAAACCTATGTTATTATATACCCGTTGTCTGAGATAAATTCTCAAAAAACCTAAAAAAGTTATTGACAAGGGTGGAAATCAGGGGCAACGGGGCTATTTTATCCCCGCTTCAACGGGGGATACCCGACAGAGAGGAAAGCGATCTTCGTTTAAAAGAAACTTCGGGATGGAGAGAGGGAAAAACTAAAAAAGTGCAATTATTGTTGAATATTACATTATTTTGCATATATTTGCATTATGAAGATTGGGTTTGACGCAAAGAGAGCCGTCTGCAATATGACAGGACTCGGAAATTACTCAAGACTGGTAGCCGAAGAGGTTGCCTGTCATTATCCCGATACGACTCTTTATCTTTACACGCCCACCCTGACCGAGGCGCAGAAGCATAACCCGAGGCTGGCGCGTCTCAACACTCTGCCTAATATAGAGTTCCGTCTGCCATACGGGCTTGGGCCGTTAGGTCATGGCTCCTTATGGCGCTCCGCCGGCATAACACGCCATTTCAAAGCTGACGGACTTGACCTGTTTCATGGTCTCAGCAACGAATTGCCGCTGAATGCGGCATCATCGGGCATCCCGACAGTAGTTACAATACACGATCTGATTTATCTGCGGCTACCGGAATGCTATCCCCTTCTGGATCGGAAGATATACAACTGGAAGTATGGCCAATCGGCACGCAAGGCCACGAGAGTCATAGCCGTAAGCGAGTGCACCCGCCGCGACCTTGTGGAACTCCATCACGTGGACCCCGGAAAGATAGATGTTATCTATCAGGGATGCGACCCCCAGTTTCAGAATGTGTGCACTCCGGAAACAATCGGCTACATACGCCGCAAATATAACCTTCCACCTCGGTATGTCATACAGGTGGGCACCATAGAACGGCGCAAGAACCTGGAGCTGTCGGTAAGGGCCCTGTCGGCTCTGCCGGCCGACGTGAAACTCGTGGCCGTAGGCCGCGACAACGCATATCTGCCATACATCAGAAAGGTGGCCGCCGGACTCGGAGTGGCCGACCGCATAATATTTCTCGAAGGGATTCCCTTCAACGACCTGCCCACATTATATCAGGGTTCCGAGGCAGTTCTTTATCCGTCGCGATACGAAGGATTCGGCATACCGGTACTCGAAGGATTACAGAGCCGCCGCCCGGTGATCGCAGCTACCGGAAGCTGCCTTGAAGAGGCCGGCGGCGACGCCGCATGGTATGTAAATCCCGACGACCCGAAATCAATGGCCGGAATCCTCAACGCCATACTGAGCGGAGAAACAGACCTGAGCGCACGTATCGGACGCGGATTGCAGCAGGCAGCCCGTTTCGACACTTCGGCCATGGCCGGCAAAATAATGGAAACCTACAGCAAGGCGATAGCCGACTTTTCCAATAACCAGTCGCAATTGAACTCTTGAACAGTCTATGAAAACACACATCCTTATTCTGGCCGCGATGACCTTTCTGACGGCCTCCTCGCAGACATTTCAGAACCCGACTGTTCTGTCGCCGGGCGAAGTGTCGATACCCGTAGATGGAATACGAGCCACCGGATATTACACCTACACGGCTCCGACCGACCAGCTGCTCACCCTTTACATACCTTCTCCCGACGCGACTCTCTATGTTTCAGAACAGCCGAAGGAAAATCCCACCTACAGCGAACTGCCGGTAATGGGCAGACGCATGACCGCCGACAACAAGATGCGCTACCGACTCCTGGCCCAAAAAGGGAAACAGCTGTTCATGAAAACCTCTTTCATCTGCTGGGACTTGCCTGAAAGCGGCAATTTCATGATTGACGTTTCTACCGAAGATATTTCCTATAAGGATGGTTATACGCCCTCCGACCCGATTATAGGCGCGGAGGAATCCACCATATATCTGCCACTGACAGTAGACAGCGACGCCATTATGAAACCGGTGTATGTCTCTTTCGACACAGACCAATACGGGTATTTATCACTCGATTTCGAGCCGAGCGTCACTCAGATAGATTACTCATATGGAAATTCAGATGATTATATCTATCTGAAACATAACTACGTGATGGAAGAAAACCAGACCGTGGGAGCTAAAGCCATGCTGCCTGTAAAACCGGGCGAGCATATAATGTTCCGGATAAAAGGATTCGCGCCATCGATATTGACCCTCAAACAGATTGACCCTGAACCGGGTACAATATGCGAGTTCCCCCTGGATGTCGAACCGGGCACTGTAACATTGCCGGGCGGCACCTCCGACTTCTATTACCGTATAAAACCGGAAGAGGAATCATATATTGAAATAACATCGCCTTATTCCCTGCCGGGCGGATTCGTAAGGGTTATGATGGACTGCAACGGATTCGGAGCATTCACCATATATGATGAACTGAACCTCCGCGCCCATGTCTGGGACAATATGGAATATATAATCCATGTCAGCAGACCGGAGGCTCCCGACCGGCCGGAGGAATTCGAGCTAAGGCTGACCCCTGAACTTCCGAGCGACAGTTTCTACGGCGCGGAAGAGATTGAACCCGGAAACCGATACGAGACCTTGCCTTTCGCCGGCACATATTATTACCGCATCACAGCCCCGGACCTTATAGGGAGCACACTGAAGCTGACCACCCTTGAAAATCCGGCTGACAGCGACACCAGGGCAAGCCTGTTTGACGCCGACAATGATTTCGATGTAATAGCTACCGGACTGAACCTCGAATATACAGTGAAACCGAACGCCTCATACGTGCTGAAATATTCCGTGTTCGACAACCGTCTGGCCCTGCCGTTCAGCTTCAGCTTCGAAGGGGGCGAATCGGGTATAGCGGAAATGGAAGAGGGGGATGCGGCACACAACGGAACGCTCAGGGTCTCCACTCCCGATGGAAAACCGGTAGGGGAGTTCAGCTCGGAACCGGAGATGCTGCGCACGCTGACACCGGGACTATATATTGTAATCCGGGAAGGGGGAAGCGAAAAGATAACAGTGAAATAAAAACCTTGCAATGACAAGCTTGGGAAACCTGCATCCCATGTATTATCAGTGCACTCAAGAGAAAAATAAATTAACACCAACAAACAATTACTCTTATGACAAAAACCTTTATGAAATTGTTTGGGCTGGCTTGCACATTAGCCTTGCCGTTGGCAATGACGGCCCAGACCGCAGACTCACCCTTGACGGTTGTCCCGGGCGAGAACTCCTATGAAAACACTTCAGGGAGCAGCATGAGTGTCTATTACACTATGACTCCGGACGAAGATGCCTTGGTAACATTGGAAGGCATCAGTATATCCACTATCAAAGAAGATGATGTGGAGATTCCGAGTTGCTACCTTACAAACCCTACAAAAACCATGTTCCTGGCACAGGAAGGCAAGACGTATACATTCTACAATTACGTTTACAGCGATGAAAGCAGTACTTTCACCGCCATCTTCACTCCCAAGCCATATAATAACGGACGCGACCAGGCCAATCCCATAATCCTTGAACAGGGCGAAAACTTCTTCCCATGTACCAGGGAAGGGGGCTGGGGAACACCCAACATACCTGTATATGCCAAATTCACATCGCCTCAGGACGGCAAGCTGGTCATTACTACCGCAAGCTCACTGAGCGGTTTCTACCGCCTTATGCCTGATGGCAATAAGGTAGCGATAGAATTATCATACTCAAACAATTACAGAAATGTGATAATGATTGACAAGGATGAGGAGCTTCTGTTTGAACTCTCATATTCCTATGGCACTATCCTTAGCTTCAAGGTTGAAGACAGCGTTCCCGGCGCCAGCGAGGATGAACCTTTCAGGACACAGGCGGGAGAGAATGTGATACCGGCGGCTGCAGGCACCTACTGGTACTCGTTCACCACACCATCAGTACTGGATAAATACTATGTAACCATCACATCAGACTGCGACTATCCGGTAGCGATAATGAGCAACGGCTACACCCAGGCATCGTGCAATACGATGGCTATACGCGAATCGTTCGGAGGTGGTGTGACCAACCTGATAAAGATAGAGAAAGAGACAGCCACCGAGACCGACGAGACATTCAATCTTGAATTTAACGCACCCGAGCCTTACGACAATTTCAAGACCGCCGAATTCATCAACGCCGGAGAGGATGTGAAGACCCCCGCCTTTGCCGGAAGATACTTCTACCGCATACAGGCTCCGGAGACCGGAAGCTGGTTCCTCGATGTGCAATCATTATTCCAGGATGCCACGGAATTATCCGTTTACACCGAAAGCAACGACTGGAGTTATTTAGCAACCGGAGCTCCCGTACGCTGTGAGGTGGAAGCCGGGAACAGCTACGTGATCAAAGCTACCGCACCCCAGAATCAGCTCGGAGCCACATTCGTGGCCTCGTTCGCCGAAGTCCAGAAAGGTCAGACAGCCGCCAATCCTCTTCCTGTAGAGGAGGGTGTTAACGACGTGCCGCTCTGGAACTCCGTATACTACACCTATACTCCTGATACGGACTGCTGGGTGGTTATCGAACACACCGGAGTGGCGGTGAACTCGGTAAAACAGGACGGCCTTTATACCGCTGTATCTTCTTATGGTGAAAACAAGACCCGTTTCGAGGCCCTGGCAGGCAAGCCTTACATAATTTGCTTTGATCTCGTTCAGGAACGCGCGACTTTCACGTTGACGGAGATGGCATATCAACAGGGTGAATCGAGCACCAACCCGATAGATATTACGAGCGGCGAGACCAAACTGCCCGAATTTGGCGGCAAGGTATGGTACAGATTCGTAAGCGACCGGGATGGCTTCATCAATATAAGCACGACACTTGCTTACGCATCCGGCAACTCGGTAGAACTGTATATCAACGAAATTACCAATTCGGGCCGCATTACCATGGGCACCGAAGGGTATTATCCCGACTACACCTTCAAACCTATCAGGAACGGTATCATGAAGGGAGATGTAGCCTATATCTGTGTATCATACAACGAGGCAACAGAAGGTGCGTCTATCACTGTAACCACTTCGGAAGCCAACCCGGGCGAGACCATCGGAACAGCCATACCTATCGATTTCGTGAACGATATGACATATACCTTCCCCACAACGGGCGATCCGATGTGGTACAGCATCGAATTACCCGCCGGTATGTTGAAAATAAAGGCAAACGACTACGTTACCCTATATCTCTATTCGGCAGACGGTAAGAATCAACTCGCGAGAGCTGAATATGATTACGCCGATTATGGTTATGTGCTGAAAGCCGGGGTGGAAGAAGGCAAATACCTTATCTGCGTCAGCTATGCTACAAACGATATAACCACCACCATAAGCGTAAGCGAACCCGAACCGGGCCAGACCCCGGCTACCGCAATTGTTATTGAAAATGCGGGCGACCCGACCGAGTTCGAGATTCCGAAGCTTGAAAGAGGAGAGCAGCGTTGGTACTGCATAGATCTGTATGAAGGCGAACTGTCGTTCAAGGCAGAGGATTCTCTTGGCGGATATCTGTATGCCGAAGGCGATTACGACAACAGCCTCGCATATATCTCGTACGATTGGGATGCGGACGAATCTACGTTCAACAACATCGCGATTCCCGCTGCCGGCCGTTACTATTTCAAGATAACAAGCACATACCTCACGGTAGCTTATGCTACACTCACCGGCACGGCACTCGTGCATGAGGTAGTTGGAGTAGAGGGTATCGAAGCCGACGGCACCGACGCCGAATACTACACTCTCGACGGTATCAAGGTAAGCGGCAAGCTTGCTCCGGGTATGTATGTACGCGTAGCCGACGGCAAGGCCACCAAGGTAGCTGTCAAACGCTGATACGAGTTACATCAACTACAAAGATCTCTTTTATACAAAGGGCGTGGCCAAAAGCCACGCCCTTTGTTCAATATACTGACGGACACGAGCCATCCTATCCGACAGCCTCCATCTCCGAGGGCCCCGGAGACACGTAGCCAATCGCCGATGGGTATTTATGGTAAGCGCAGATAGTATTTGCGCATTCTACCAGTCGTCATAACCGTCGGTAGAGGAGGGCCTAAAGGAGAGGTTAGAAGAGAGGCGAAAGGAGGGATTAGAGGAGGGGCGCCATCTCCGAGGGCACTCCGGGATGCGCAGCCTGCCGATGATGGGAATTTACAATCCGGAAGGAAACGAAGCGGCTGAACCGGGAGTCCGGAAATCTATACAAATAAAAGGAAGCGGATATAGATAATATATTATATCATCGTGCCTCAATCTGGAATTTTTCAAACGAGAAATTATCATAAATTATCAGTTGAAAAAATATTTTTATTTTTCTTTTCATTTTGTTTGGTTCTATTAAAAGTTTATACTACCTTTAGCGCGAAACCTATGCCACTTATCATAAACCTATAATACTTGCCATTATGAAAAATTTCACAATTCTTTCTTGCGTAATGTTCCTTGCAACTTTGTCCCTACCGGCAAGTGCGCAAGATGATTATACTTACTTGAAGCTGTTCGAGGAGGGTAAGACTTGGAATGTGGTGGAAGAATACTATGATTGCGAGACCCACGAAACATTCGTTGTTCCCAAACAAGTCAGCGTGGAAGATGAATGGTGGGACGGGGAACATCTTTTACATAGGTTTAACTGTTTTCATCAAGAGTCTCAGACTCCTTATTCTCGTTCATTCATGGAAGAAGAAAGTGTCATATACGAGAAAGATTATCAAGATGACCTTAAACTGATTGACTTTAACCTTCGCAAAGGTGATCGCGTGCCAGTTGAGCCTGAATTTATTCTGGAGCACGGATATTATGTGGTAAACGACGAAATAATCGATATCAAGGGCATCAAGCGAAGAATCTTATCAATTGGGGATGAAAAGGATGGAAAGCCTTTCACATACTGGATTGAAGGTATCGGCTCTATCGATGACTGGATTATGCAGATATATCCAGTACCGACATGTTCTCAATATTTAAAAAGCCGTCATATCTCGTCATGTTATCTGAATGGTGAATGCATCTTCTCTTACGAGGATTTTGAGGAATACATGCAGCGGAGCGGTGCCAGGTCGATTGGAGAGGATAGAAAAAACGGTTATCTATCGTTTGGCGGCAATTACATCGAATTGAACGGATATACCGGGAATGCGACCGTCGAGGTCTATTCGATGGACGGGACCCAGCGCATTTCGGAAGAGATGACCGGCATCCATGCCGTTTCCATCTTCGATCTCCCGTCAGGATGCTATCTGGCACGCGTCACTTTCCGGGACGGATCTTCCGATACTTTGAAATTTATAAAATAGTTTTTTCCGGTCGCATCGCGTCGTGGCGCGATGCGACCGGTCTTATATTTATTTCATACCGCGGGGTACGCGAAGCCTTTCGCTACGCTTAAGGCTCCGCTACCCCGCGGCTATTCTCCGCATGCCCTCTACCGGGGCACGGGGCTACGCATCTCAGGGTGCGTAGCTTGGAATGCACTTTTATTTCGTTATAAGAAATTATCAGTTGTAAAATGTTTTTTTGGTTTTTCCCTCATTATGTTTGATTTTGTTAAAAGTTTATACTACCTTAGAGCGCGAAACCATTAAACCTTGTTCATCATGAAGAAACTTACAATCATTTCTTTAGTTACATTCCTTGCAGTTTCGGCCTCTGCCCGTATACATGTGAAATCTAACGATCCGAAAGGATTGGAGTCGACCGAATACAGATATGACTATTCGGACGGTAAGAAAACCGAGATTGTCTGCAATTCCGTGGAAGATATAAACGTGGCGATACGCAACCTTTCCATGAATAGCGTCTATTCTGAATCCGAGGATGGATGTGCGATGGAATATTCCGTCGGAGATGCCCTCTTCTCCAATTTCGCTTATAACGGGGATCCGGATTATGACTTTGTTTTGAACGGACAGTATTTCTGGTATGTGAAGTCGGGCATTCTTCCTTCCGAATTCTATCGGAATCCCGATAATATCGATGAAGGCGATTTCGATGCCCCGATGCTGCCGGGTATCGAGGAACGCCTCACGTTGCTTGACGGCTATACCCTCGATGACGTGGAGGTAACAGTGGAGAGTATCGATACCTCCGACATAGGGGAAACGACATTGGCCAATTACTCCTATGTGATGGTAGGAAAACCGGCCATGCGTGACGGCTCACCCACGGAAGAGGGATATCTGCCAGAGCAGCCTTGCAGGAAGATAACGCGTGGTGAAGACGGACACTCGCTTATAGTGTATTTCGGCCAATACAATCCCGAGACATGGAATCTGAAAGCGGTAACCGGTATAAAGGTATCGATAAAAGGCGCTCATATCGCTGACCGCGGTTCCTCGGTACGGACAATACAGAACGGACAGCTTGACGGCGAAGCGGTATATTATGACATTCATGGAAGGAGCGTTACCGATCCCGTACCCGGAACAATCTATATCAAGGATGGCAAGAAGATCATAAACAGATAATCCACGGAATGACTTTCGGTAGGGTAGGACATATCTTATAATTCGTCTTAATTTCAAATTCCAGTATATGAGAAAAACTATACTTAGCCTTGGGGTGAGTTGCCTGTTTGTAGCGGCGGCAGCTCAGGGGACGACTCCGGATGGCCCACCGAACCTGCTTTCCGCAGACCGTGTCTGGAACTACGATATGCGTAAGATTTCGATGATTCCCACTCAGGTGGCGACTCCCGGTTTCAAATATCTTACCCCCACACCCGGTTTCCATTTCGAAGGGCGGAAGATTATAGGTGATAAAACTTATGAGATATTCCGCGACGGTGCCGGGAATGAGGTAGCTTACATGCGTCAGGATGGCGGTAAAGTGTACCTCCGCACCGAATGCGCCTCCGGTTCCAAATGGGAATTCTCCATCCTGCCCCCGGATGGCTGCGACTTGCAGGATGAATACCTGCTGTATGATTTCGACAGCAATGTCGGCGATTCTTTCATGTCGGTTGGCTTTGATGATGCCTCAGGAACCACGGGCCAGGTACAGGAAGTGACAGTAACGGATGTGGAATATATCAGATGGGGCGATACCGAGTATAAGGCTCTGACCCTTAAACCTTCCATGTTGGATAACGAGGATACCTTGATAAAAGTGATCGAGGGTGTGGGACCTCTGGTAGGTCTGCTCTGCAATCCGCAGTTCGGAAACCCCACTTCTGGAATGTCATGGGAATGGTATGATCTGGTCGACATGACCGATTCGGAGGGAGGTGTGCTTTTCCGGCCATACGATGAGAACCGATTCTTCTCGCAAGGAAAGAGGTGGATTGTGAAGAGCGATCATATGGACTCTGCCCGTCCGGATGTATCAACTACCTATGAAGTTACGGGAGAGACCATGGTCGACGGTCAACCTGCGGCCATGATAAGCGCAGACGACGGGGATAAAGTCAGGAATGCGGAAGTTTTCTATGGTTATGAAAACAACGGAGTGGTCTATGTGGCTACCGAGGCCGAGAAAATATTCCGTCCCATGCTTGATTTCAACGTGCTTCCCGGTTATAAACTCGGCTTGAATCGCCTGTCGGGAGGTGAGATAACGTTTGATGAGGATGCCGCCACAGTTGTCGATGTCGATCATAAGGTGATAGCGGAGACATTGCGTAAGGTCATTACAGTTGATTTTGGATCCGGCGCCCCCGGGGAAACGGCATGGATCGAGGAAATCGGCGCCACGCATCCCGACCGCATGCTGTATCAGTACGATGCCCCTGCCGACGGGTCCTGTATTCTGTATGAATGCTGGCAAGGAGACCGATTGATCTTCAATTATAACGATTACGGGTCAGCGGATATTCCCGGTGGGTGGGGAAGTTGTCGGAGTATAGTGTTATCT
>ERZ836877.213-NODE-213-length-102770-cov-14.882189_pt1 | contig 102770 bp, 88 predicted proteins | sample MGYA00519469_ERZ836877 | MGnify/ENA primary metagenome ERZ836877 (study PRJEB31850, sample SAMEA3708809) | human gut metagenome | biome: human gut; feature: human-associated habitat; material: faeces | place: China | collected 2014 ...
AAACGCATAGTTCTTGCGACCATGACGTTGTAATCTGATTTTTGTTGCCATTAAAAAAGTTGATTAATAAGTGTTTTGTATTGATTTGCGGGTGCAAATGTAATAAATATTTTTTGATTAGGCAATTATGCGGAGGGATTTTTTTCAGATGAGCCCTCGGGAGCTTGCTTGCGGAAGTGGGCGCGGAGGTAGGTGAAGAGGTCGCGCTGCATGGCTGAGCCGAGGATGGCGTTGACGGCCAGATAGGCGCCGAGTCCCGCGGAGCCCATGGCGAGGAGCTGAAGCCAGGGGTTGGAGATGACGGAGGCGAGGGGCAATAGGGCGGCGGCTATGACGGTGCTCATTACGAAATAGGGCAGGCAGTCACTGAGGAATTGCCAGGGGGTGCGCCACGATATGCGGGCGGTGATGATAAGCATGACCAGCCATGCGATGGCCGAGGCGATGACCTGCCCCCATAGGAATATGGCGACGCCGTAAGTGAGGTTGTCGGGGCGGACTATGGCGATATAGGGTAAGGTGACGAGGATGGCGAGAAGGGCTGTGCCGTCGCGCAGAATTTCGGTGTAGACCATCATTTTGGGCCGGCCGAGGGCTATGACGTAGCTGCTGTAAAGCGAGTTGAGCACGGTGAACACTCCCCTCACCAGTAGGAGCTGAAAGAGGATTATCGAGGGGTCCCATTTGGTGCCGAAGAGGCAGTGGAAAACAGGGGCGGCGGTGACGATGAGAAGGGCCGTGGCGGGGAAGAGCAGATAGGAGGTGAAGCGGTTCATCTTGGCCGTGGCCGAGGCAAATCTGGCGGGGTCATCCTGATAATCCGAAAGCGCCGGGAGAAATGAGGAGGTGAGGATGGCCGACATCGATGAGATGCCCATCTTGCTCCATTTGTCGGCCTGTGTGTAGTAGCCCAAGGGGGCGAGGCCCACGCGGTTGCCGATGAAGAAGGAGTAGATGTTCTGGAAGAGGGTGTTGAGGAATGATGTGATCATGGCTCCCGAGCCTACTTTGAAGAAGGAGCGGAGTGCTGACCATGAGAAAACGGCGAGAGGGCGCCATGATGAGGTGACCCACAGCACCAGGGTCTTGACGGCAGCCACTACTATGGCCTGCCATACGAGGGCCCAGGGGCCGAAGCCGGTGAGGGCCATGACGATGCCTACGGCACCGCCGCCAATGAGTCCGAGGGAGTTGCTGACGGCTATCATGCGCACGTCCATGCGCTTCATCAGGCGGTTGGTCTGCACTATGGCAAGAGCGTTGAGGATGAAGGTCAGGAACATGACGCGCGAGAGCGGAATCAGACGGGTGTCGCCCTGGAAGCAGTCGGCGATGAGCGGAGCGCAGAAGAAGAGCAGTACATAAAGCAGGGATGCCACGCCGATGTTAAACCACAGGACTGTGCTGTAATCACGGTCGGTGGGATTTTTGCGCTGGATAAGGGCGTAGGAGAAGCCGCTGTCGACAAACATCGAGGCGAAAGCCTGGAACACCAGGATGGCACCGATAAGGCCGAAGTCGGCCTCGGAGAGCACTCGGGCGAGGATGATGCCGGTGACGGCATAGAGAATCTGAGTGGCCACCTTGTCGACAAGGTTCCACTTCAGCGCGCGGGCCACGCGCATCTTCATATTGCCTGACTGCTCAGCCATTATGAGGGGGATAGACTACTCAGTTTTTTCAGCGGGGACGGCAGATTCAGCAGGCATTGGCTTGAGATTGCTCATGAAACTCTTGTCGATGACCGGGGTACCGCGATAGACGAGCTTTCCGGAGCCGAGACCCGATACGTTGAGTTTCTTTACGGCGAAGCAGTTGATTGAGCCGGTGCCGGTGATGCTGCATGATGCCTCGTTGACCTCAAACTCGTCGGCCACGATATGTCCGGCGCCGGTGACCTTGAGCTTGGCCTTGTCGCTCTTGCCGGTGACGGTGATGGTGCCGTGGCCGGAGATGATGGAGGCGTCAGTCTGGTTAGTATTTACGCCGTGGACAGCCATGCGGCCGTTGCCTATGAGCTTGATCTGCAGTTTGGCTTCGGGAGCCACACTTTTGACACGGACAAGCGAGTCGCCCTCGTTTGAGATTTTCGTCAGGTAGGATGAGTAGACCCTGATGGTGGGGAGATTGCTGTAGGAGCCGTCGCGGAGGGCGAGCTTGATGGCGAGTTTGCCTTTGCCCGGCTCAAAGATCACAGCCGAAGCCACGTCGTGAGCGGCCTCGAACTCCACTTTGCCGGCCTTGGCGGGGTTACATTCATAGTCGACGTTGATGCCGTCGACCACCTTGATTTCATGAAATTCACCGAACGACAGTTCATAGTGATTGACCTGAGCTGCCAGGCCGAGGACAGAGAGCGCGAAAAGAGATGTGATAATTGAACGGAGTTTCATAGTCTATTTTTTACCTAAATTATTCGGAAATATCTGTGAGGATGTTATGTTCGATGTCAGCGAGAATAGCCGACAGTTCATCGAAAGTATCGGCACGGAGCATGGCGATGCGGGTGTCGCGGAAATGCGGGATGCCCTTGAAGAGCGGCGATGCGGCGAGGTGTCGGCGGATGTGGAGGATGCCGCGGTACTCGTCGATACGGTCGATGCTCTCGCGTATCTGGCGGCGGAGCATGGCAAACTTCTCGGCCATTGTCGGCTCGGGGAGTTCCAGGCCGGAAGCGGCAGACTTGAGACTTCGGAATATCCATGGGGCGCCGATGGAGGCACGGCCAACCATCACACCGTCAACGCCGTAGCGGTCGAACGCATCGCGCACCTGCTGAGGAGTGGCGATGTCGCCGTTGCCTATCAGCGGGATGGAGAGGCGGGGATTCTCCTTGACGCGGGCTATCATTTCCCAGTCCGCCTGACCGGTGTACATCTGCGAGCGGGTGCGTCCGTGTACGGTCAGAGCCCTGATGCCGCAGTCCTGCAGGCGTTCGGCGAGTTCGACAATGATTTTCGATTCGTGATCCCATCCGAGGCGGGTTTTCACCGTGACAGGGAGACTGACAGCCTTGACTACGGCCGAGGTGATCTCGAGCATCTTGGGGATATCACGGAGCAGACCTGCGCCGGCGCCTTTCCCGGCAACTTTTTTAACCGGACAGCCGAAATTGATGTCGATGAGGTCAGGACCGGCTTCTTCAACTATTTTAGCGGCTTCGACCATCGGCCCGACTTCACGGCCGTAGATCTGTATTGCCGTGGGGCGTTCGGCGGGATCGATGGCGAGTTTGCGGGTTGTGGCGGCAATCGAGCGTATGAGCGCGTCGGCCGACACGAATTCAGTATATACCATATCTGCGCCCTGCTCTTTGCAGATCAGGCGAAAAGAACGGTCGGTGACATCCTCCATAGGAGCGAGCATCACCGGACGGGGTCCCAAATCTATTTCACCAATTTTCATGAGTAGTAAGAGCCTATCAAATTAATGCGAAGATAGTAATAATACAGCAATGATTGAAGGAGCCGTTGACATTTTTCCAACATTTATGCCGGATTACTCCACATTTCGCTACTCGGACTATACGAAAGTGAGGCGCGAAAGTGAATCGGGGCTTATTGACGAGGCTACGCGGCGTAGATCGTCGACAGTAATGGCTTCAACCATACGGCGCACATCGTCAGGCGATGACATGCGCTCCCGGTAAAGCACTGCTCGACCCATCGAGAGTGCATAGTTTTCGAGATTGTCGGAGGCTACGGTAAGCTGTCCGAGATACTGACGCGTGGCCATGTCAAGTGCGCGCCGAGTGATTTTGCCGTCTATCAATGACGAGATCGTACGATCAACGAGTCTGCAACAGCGCGTCACATCCTCGGAATCGCAACCGAAATAGATGGTGAATACTCCGACATCGGTAAGCATCGAGGCCGAGGCTTCGACTGAATAGACAAGGCCGCGGCGCTCGCGAAGGGCCATATTGAGCAGCGAGTTCATTCCCGGGCCGCCGAGGATATTGACGAGCAGCGAGAGCGCGTAACGGTCAGAGTCATACATTCCCGGTGTCATCGCGCCCATCACCGTGTGGGCCTGATGGATGCCGAGCGAACGGGTGGTGCGGAACGTGTCGGCATGATAGAGCGTGAGTGCGGGCCTTCGGACTTCGCCGCGGGCAAGGGATGAGAAACAGCGGTCAGCGATGCGCTGAACCTGTGAGGCTGACGCAGGGCCGCAGTAAAACAGCACCATGTTAGCGGCAGTGTAATTCTCTGCAAGATATCTGCGACACACCTCGGAGTCGAACCGGTCAAGGGAGTCGGCCGAGCCGAGAATATTGTGTCCGAGAGGCGTTCCGGCAAACAGAAGGTCCTCGAAATCATCAAAGACGGCCTCGGACGGCATGTCGAGATACGAACTTATCTCGTCGGCCACGACTTCGCGCTCCTTGTCGAGTTCGGCTGTGGGAAACTTCGAGTCGGTGACAAGGTCGGCGATCAGATCAATGGCCCGGGAGAGATTGCCGGCGGGGAAGAGCGAATACACCATGGTGGTTTCCTTGGTGGTGTAGGCGTTAAGTTCGCCTCCGCATGACTCCATGCGGTTGATGATATGCCACGATTTACGACGGGCGGTACCTTTAAATATGGTGTGCTCCACGAAGTGGGCCAGACCTTCATAACCCGGCTTGTCGTGACGGCTGCCAACGTCGATGGCCACGCCGGTGTATTCCACGGGATTGCCGGGCATAAGGCGATGGACGCACCGCATGCCGCAGGAGAGGGTGAAATATGTGATGTTTTCAGGATTCATCATCAGTAAAGATTATTGCAAAAATGATGCCACGGACAGACCTCAAAGCATCATTCAGCCTGCAAAGATAGCTCATGACAAGATAATTTGCAAATGACAAGAGGCTGCGCATCCGCGCAGCCTCTGTATATATTGGCGGACGAGCCGCCGATATTTCAAGGATTGGATTAAACGCCCTGAAGCTTGAACACAACGGGGAGGGTAAACCATACGTTAACGGGGTGTCCGTTCATCTTACCGGGGACGAACTTGGGCAGTGATTTCACTACACGAACGGCCTCAGCATCGAGATCGGGATCGACTTTGCGAACCACACGGACCTGACCGATAGAACCGGTTTTGGTTACAACGAACTGAACTACTACACGACCCTGGATACCGTTTTCCTGGGGAACCGAGGGATAACGGAGGTGGGTAGCAACGTATTTCTGGAGTTCGCCGAGACCGCCGGGATATTCGGGATCCTGTTCTACAGAGTCAAACACCTTGTTGTCGTCAACGGGGGGAGCGGGTTTGATTTCGTCAACAACAACAGCCTCTGTGTGAGTCTGAGCATTGATGATGTCATCGACACCGCGGTCCTCGTTTACTTTACCTACGGCAGTTTCAGACTGCTGAAGCTCATCCTGCGACTTCACTTCCTCATCAGCCTGGTCTTCAGGGACGAAAGCAATCGCAGTCACTTTATCAGTATTAAGCACTTCTTCCTGGAGCACTTCTTCGATTTCGGGTTCAACATAGGGGATTTCCTCCTCGTCCTCCAACATATCGTCTTCGGCCTCAGAGGTATCGACGGTAGCTGATACCTGCTCTACATTTTCGTCGGGAGCAGCTTCTTCTTCAGTGAAGATCTGATCAACGGCGAATGAGATACCAAAGAGAGCCACGATGAAGATTACGACGGCAATCATAGCCCAGTTGTGACGCTTGGGCGAGCCGGCACGCATTTCGTAAGCGCCGAAATCTTTATTCTTGCCTTCGAATACTAAGTCGCGCCATTCTTTTGATGAAAGATCTACATCTTTTGCCATAATTCTTTCTGATTTTAGGGGTTAATATATATCTTACATCAATTATTTAGCGGGTGCTTCAGCAGGAGCAGCGGCAGCTGTTTCCTGAAGTTCAGGGGGAACGGGACGGCCAAGAAGTTTGTAATCGTTAGCTGTAATATTATCTATCTGATAACGAGAGATTTCATTGATATACATCTCGTCAAGAGCATTGATAACGCTTTCCCAAGGTGCCTCAGGAGTGGCCTTAATTACAACAGTCTGGGGCTTATTAACCTGATTATTTCTGGCTCTTTTAGCATCTTCTTCGTACAACTGCTGATTTTTCTCTTTGTTGGAAGAATATCCGTTGTTACGCCACTTTTCTTTATAAACATTAATCGAGTCAATAACAGCCTTATTACGTTCATGAAGAATAGAACGGATACCAGTTTCAAGGTTATTGCCATCGAAAGACTTCATTTTAACCTGATTGGGAACAGGTTCACCGGTTTCTGCCACAAATTGAGGAGCACCGGTATAGTAATAAACTACTACATTGGCATTGCCTTCAGCATCTTTTTTAACAGTGCCGTCAGCTTCACGTTCAGCATCAAGAATCAAGGTAATACCGTTATTCTCATCAACTTTAGTCATCTCAGAGAAGTTTTCAATCTTATCATTCGATGGGAGGGCAATCTTCAGTGTCTGCGACTTCATCATTGTGGTACAGAGCATGAAGAAGGTAATCAGAAGCATGTTCATGTCCACCATAGGAGTAAAGTCCACATGGATGGCCATTTTCTTCTGGGCGCCCTTTTTCTTTTTTCCGCCTTTGTCGGATTGTTCAATCTGTGCCATAATTATTTTTCGGGTTTTTTAAGTGCAGTCATGAAGTTCAGACGCGTCATCTTAAGAGTCTGCATATTGTCAAGGACAGGATGCATGGTTGCAAACGGGGTATTCTTGTCAGCTTTCAAGATAAGGCCTTCACCTTTTGTGAGACCCTCATTAAGCAGAGGATACTTGGACTGAGCCACTTTCTTGAGGGCCTGCATCCAGATCTGATACTCATTTTTGCGATCCTTTTCCATGTCGATAGGAATACCTACATGGATATTGTCAGGATTAGCATTGTAAACAGCCATCTGATCTTCAGTCATTTTGTAGAATTTGCTGAAAACCTGGTCTTTTTCTGTGTTAGAAAGAGCTGCGAACTTCTTCAAGTCTTTAAAGGGGACACCGATGACACCATATTTTGCAAGTGTTTCCACGTCAGCAGTGGTGAGCTGAAGGTCACGCTTGGAAATATCCTGGTAGTCATTGACGGCCTGAGTGATCCAGTCTATGCGGACTGAGTCATTGACCCATTTGTTCTTTTCCTTGCTGACGTCAGCGGAGGCAGGCTCTTTGCCATTGTTGGCTTCCTTGAACTTAGCTTTGAAGTACTCGGAAGAAGCCTCGGCTCCGTCGCCGACAACTGAGAGGGAAACCTCGCCTTGCGGTGAGACAAGAATGGTAGCGTAGTTGGAGTTAGGCACCGGAGCGTCCTGAACTGACGACGGGGTCTGCACCTGTACGGTTTCCTTCTTGACGAAGGTAGAGGTCAACATGAAGAAAGTAAGCAAAAGAACGGTAACGTCACTCATCGCGGTCATGTCGATGAGGGTACTCTTTCTTTTTATTTTTACTTTTCCCATATTACTCTTGTTATAATAAATTAATTAATGTGTAATATGGAATTAGTGAGTAGCTGCGAATGTCTGAACAATCGAGAAACCGATTTCGTCGATAGCGTAAGTGAGGTTATCGATTTTGTTGGTATAGAAGTTGTAGGAGATTACAGCGAAAGCACCGGTTGCGATACCGAAGGCGGTGTTCACAAGAGCCTCAGAGATACCTACAGAAAGTTCGGTAGAGTCAACTGAACCGCCACCTGCACCGAGGGCCTGGAATGATTTGATCATACCGATTACAGTACCGAGAAGGCCGACGAGAGTACCGAGGGTAGTCATGGTAGCAACGATGGGGAGGTTCTGCTGAAGAGCGGGCATTTCGAGAGCGGTAGCTTCTTCAACTTCTTTCTGAAGGGTAGCGATTTTCTGTTCTTTGCTGAGGACAGTGTTCTTATCCATTTCTTCGTAGCGAACGAGAGCGGCGGCAACTACAGCGGCAACAGAGCCTTTCTGTTTTTTGCAGAGTTCCTGAGCACCGGCGATGTCGTTTTTGGCAAGGCAGTTTTTAACGGCGCCTACGAATTTGGCGATGTTGCCCTGGCCTTTGGCGCTGCGGAGGGCGATGAAGCGCTCTACAGAGAGGACGATAACGGTGAGGAAGAGGGTCTGAAGAACAGGCACGATGATACCGCCTTTGAAGATGGTGCCGATGATGTCAGTAGGAGCACCGCCTTCAACGCCCCACATGGTGTACTTGGGAACTTCGCCTTCAAGACCTTCAAGGTCGAAGTGAGAGGGGTTACCGAAGAAGAAGAGGAATAAGCAAACTGCCACAACGAAGCAAACGATGATGACAAGGAATGCATTCTTGATACCGGTTACGTTTTTCTTGGCCGGTTTGTTTTTAGCAGCGGGCTTAGCCTTGGGCTGCTGGATGGGCTTTGTAGCTTCCATAACTAATAATTACTAAAAATTTAAATGATTTAATAGTTAAAAAAATGATATGTCTTTAAAGTAGATTGTAAGTTTTCTGAACGGATTAGAATTTTGGTGTCGCCAGATGGTATACGATTTAAAGATTCAAGTATTATGGATTCACACTATACAGCGTCTGCACGTACAAACGCTAATGCAAAAGTATATATATAAATCTCAATTTCCAAATAAAATTTCGCTAAAAATGTCATTGCGCCGCCCTTTAGCCGCTTTTTGTAATTTTTACCGACTTAATGACAGAAATTTCAACACCGAATCACAACAAATGTCAAAAAATATAAATATCTTTGCAGTTTGAATGACAGCAGAGTGAAGGCAGAGGCCCGAAATTGCCGCCGTCAGATTACAATTGGGAAAGTACAATCAATAATAAACCATGAACAGAAGCATTCGACTTAAACGCGGACTCGATCTTCGACTGATGGGCGAAGCGTCCCAGGGTGCCGTAGCCGAGAAAAAGGCTGCAGACTTAGTAGCCGTTGTGCCAGATGATTATCCCGGTTTTGTGCCGAGGGTATCTGTGAAGGCAGGCCAGACAGTGGCGGAAGGCGAGCCGCTGATGACCGACAAGAACAATGAATTAGTCACACTCGTGTCGCCGGTGGCGGGAGTTGTGGAGGAAGTGGTGCGCGGCGAACGCCGCAAGGTGATGCGCATCACAATAAAACCCGAAGGTTCGGCTCAGGCGGAGGCCACAGGCCGTCCGACCTCTGCGGAGGATATCCGCAAGGCACTGATGCAGTCAGGCCTGTGGGCTCTGATGCGCCAGCGTCCCTACGCCATTGTCCCCAACCCCGACAGTCAGCCCGTCAACATCTTCGTGACGGCATTTGACAGCGCTCCGCTGGCTACATCGCTCGAAGCGCGCGTGGCAGGCCGCGAAGCCGAGATTGAAGCCGGCATCAAGGCTCTGAAGAAACTCACCTCGGGCGAAGTGTTTGTGAGTGTGCGCCCCGAATCCACACTGCGCCTCCCCTCAGAGGCCTCGAAAGTGGAAGTCAGCGGACCTCATCCGGCAGGCAATCCCGGCGTACAGGCCGCCAATATCGTCCCTGTCAACAAGGGCGAGGTAATCTGGACCCTCGACATTGTGACGGTGGCCCGCATCGGTGCCCTCATGCTCAACGGACGCACCTACTGGACCACGACAGTGGCTCTGACCGGATCGGAAGTCGAACAGCCCTGCCTTATAGATACCGTGACAGGCGCCCGTCTCTCCACCATATTATCAGGCCACCTGAAGAAGGCCGACCACCATGTTCGCGTGATATCAGGCAATGTCCTCTCAGGCGTGACCGAGAGTGGCGACGGCTTCCTGCGCTTCCCCTACACACAGGTGACCGTGATTCCCGAAGGCGACGACGTCAACGAATTCATGGGCTGGGCATCGCTTAGCCCCAGAAAGATGAGCGAGAGCCGCACTTTCCCCTCCAAGCTTATGGGCCGCGGCGCGTTTGCTCCCGACGCCCGCCTGCAGGGCGGACGCCGAGCCATGATCATGTCGGAAATCTACGACAAGATGCTGCCGATGGACATCATGCCCGAATACCTTATCAAAGCCATTCTCTCACGCGACATCGACAAGATGGAGCAGCTCGGCATCTACGAGGTTGCCCCCGAGGACTTTGCTCTGTGTGAATATGCCGATCCGTCGAAGCTCGAGCTTCAGAAGATAGTGCGCGAAGGCCTCGACTATCTGCACAAAGAGATTGAATAATCACCCAACCACATAAGCAACGGCTAACAACATTATAATATGCTACGTAAATATCTCGATAAGATAAAGCCCAACTTTATGCCCGGCGGCAAACTGAGCAAGTTTCAGTCGGTGTTTGAAGGCTTTGAGACTTTTCTTTACACCCCGCGGTCAACGTCGGCCTCGGGTGTGCATGTCCACGACGCTATCGACTCGAAGCGCGTGATGATCACAGTGGTGATAGCCCTGATGCCATGTCTGTTTTTCGGCATGTACAACACCGGCTATCAGAACTTCCTTGCCTCGGGTATCACCGACTACACCTTCTGGCAGGCGATGGCTTACGGATTCCTGGCCATACTGCCAAAGATCATAGTGTGCTACGTGGTGGGCCTCGGCATTGAATTCATCGTTGCGCAGTACCGCAAGGAGGAGATTCAGGAGGGCTTCCTGGTGACGGGTATCCTCATCCCCCTGATCTGCCCCATCCAGACCCCGATATGGATGATGGCCGTGGCCACCGCCTTCTCGGTGATCTTCGTCAAGGAAGTGTTCGGCGGCACGGGCTTCAACATCTTCAATGTGGCCCTTGTGACCCGCGCATTCCTCTTCTTCGCCTATCCGGCCTCGATGAGCGGCGACCGCGCCTTCATCGCTGACCGGCCTATCTTCGGCCTCGGCGGCACAGTGACCTACGCCGACGGTATCTCGGGCGCAACGCCCCTCGGTCAGGTGGCCAACGGCAGCCTCGACATCACTTCGGTGACCGGCGACCCCGTGAGCACCTGGGACGCATTCCTCGGTCTGATTCCCGGCTCGTTCGGCGAGACCTCGACCCTGTGCATCCTCATCGGCGCCCTGCTGCTTCTGGCCACCGGCATAGCAAGCTGGAAGATCATGGTGTCGGTATTCGCCGGCGGCCTTGTCATGGGCACCATAGCCTACCTCTGTCCGTCAGATCTCTACCCTGCCTCACACCTCACTCCGCTTGACCAGCTCGTGTATGGCGGCTTCGCCTTCGCGGCAGTATTCATGGCCACCGACCCGGTGACAGCAGCCCGAACAGGCACAGGCAAATATATCTACGGCTTCTTAGTGGGCGTCATCGCCATCCTCATCAGGGTCTACAACAACGGTTACCCCGAAGGCGCCATGCTCGCAGTGCTGCTGATGAACGCCTTTGCTCCGCTCATCGACTGGTGTGTGGTGCAGACCAATATCAACCGACGCCTGCGCCGCCTGCGCTCTCGTGCCGAACAGTAACTTAACCAACCGGAAAAGGAAATGAACAAGCAAAGCAACACATACACGACCATCTATATCATAGTGCTCGTGCTTTTAGTGGGCACCGCCCTGGCCGCCACGTCGCTCGCTCTGCGCGACAAACAGCAGGCCAACGCCGATGCCGACAAGATGCGGCAGATTCTCGCCGCCGCCCTCATCACCCCTGATCCCTCGCAGGTGATCGAACAGTATGACAAGCATGTCAAACCGATCGTGGTCAACGCCAAAGGCCAGGAGATCGAAGGTGACGCATTCCGAATCAACGTGGCCGAAGAGGTGAAGAAACCAGCCGACGAACGTCAGCTCCCCGTTTTCGTCTGCACCCTTGACAACGGCGAGACCAAATACATACTCCCCGCCTACGGCGCCGGCCTCTGGGGCCCGATCTGGGGCTATATAGCCCTTGACAGCAACGGCTCCACTATCTACGGCGCTTACTTCGCCCACCAGGGCGAGACTCCCGGTCTGGGCGCCGAAATCGAAAAGCCCAAGTTTACCGATGAGTTCAAGGGCCTCAACCTGTTTAAAGACGGTCAGTTCATGCCGATAGCCGTTGTCAAGGCAGGCCAGAAGCCGCAGGGCGGCGAGGACTACGTTGACGGCGTGTCAGGCGGCACCATCACCTCCAAGGGCGTAGGAGCCATGCTCGACAACTGTCTGACGCCTTATAAATCATATCTTGAATCACTTAGCACTAAATAACCATGGCCGACAAGATTTCGAATAAGAGCGTACTGCTCAACCCGCTGTCGAAAAACAACCCCGTAGTGGTGCAGGTGCTGGGCATCTGCTCGGTGCTCGCCGTGACAGCGCAGCTCGAACCCGCTATTGTAATGGGTATGTCAGTGATAGCCGTCCTGGCTTTCTCAAACGTCATCATCTCACTGATCCGCAACACCATCCCCACCAACATCCGAATTATCGTGCAGCTGGTGGTGGTTGCCGGTCTGGTGGTTATAGTCGACCAGCTCCTTAAGGCTTACACCTACGACGTGAGCAAGCAGCTGTCAGTGTTCATAGGCCTGATCATCACCAACTGTATCCTGATGGGCCGCCTCGAGGCCTTCGCCATGGCCAACAAGCCCTGGCCCTCATTCCTCGACGGCATAGGCAACGGTGCCGGCTACGCCATAATCCTCGTCATCGTGGCATTCTTCCGCGAACTGCTCGGCAGCGGCACTCTGCTCGGCTACCAGGTGGTTCCCCAGTCGTTCTACGACGCCGGCTACGTAAACAACGGCCTGATGATCCTCCCCCCGATGGCCCTCATCGTGGTGGCCTGCATCATCTGGGTTCACCGTATTTTCAATAAAGATCTCCAGGACGAGTAATCACCCGCGAATCCTGTCAACCCAAACGAATCATAATAGAATAAGATGGAAAATCTGAATCTGTTTATACGATCGATATTTGTCGACAACATGGTGTTTGCCTACTTCCTGGGCATGTGCTCCTTCCTGGCAGTATCGAAAAATGTCAAGACCGCCTTCGGTCTGGGCATCGCCGTGACTTTTATGCTCGTCATAACCCTGCCTATCAACTACCTGCTCGAGACTTACGTGCTCCGCGCCGGAGCCCTTCAGTGGCTCGGTCCGGAATATGCCGACGTTGACCTCAGCTTCCTGTCGCTGATCATGTTTATCGCCGTCATAGCCTCGATGACCCAGTTGGTGGAGATGGCAGTGGAGAAATACAGTCCGTCGCTCTACAGCTCGCTCGGCATCTTCCTGCCGCTTATCGCCGTAAACTGCGCCATCCTCGGCGGCTCGCTCTTCATGCAGCAGCGTGAGTTCGGCTCGGTGTTCACGGCCGTATGCGCCGGCGGCGGCTGGGGTCTCGGCTGGCTTCTGGCCATCGTGGCCGTGGCAGCCATCCGCGAGCGCCTCGCCTCCTACTCCAACATCCCCAAACCCCTCCGCGGCATTGGCATCACCTTCATACTCACCGCTCTGATGGGTATAGCTTTCATGAGTTTCTTAGGTATTAAACTTTAGAGCTTGTTTAATAATAAATGTTGCCGACAGGGTCGCATAGCTTGAGACGGTTTTCGTCTTGCGACGAAGGAGTGTACTGTAGTACACGACTGAGGAGCAGGGCGAAAAGAGGCCAAGATATGCGATACATTGGCAGTAAGATATTATTAAACCGAGCTCAAAAAGTTCATCTCTTTTCAAAACAAATATTAATTTTGGTCAATTATATGAATAAAGTTACTTTTGTACGGCCACTCGCCGGCATATTTTCGTTTGTTCTTCGGTCGTTATGCACCGCATAACTCCCTCATCACAAGCAAAAATCTGCTCGACGACTGACCGCCCTGACGGTAACATTTATTATTAAACAAGCTCTTAGTCATGACTTACTCCACTATACTGACCGCACAGTCTGCCGCCACACTGACCATCTTGGCAGGCGTAGGCATATTCCTGCTCATCACGCTGGTGCTGGTAGCAGTGCTCCTAACGGCGAAAAAATTCTTAGTACACACGGGCAAAGTCACCGTCAACATCAATAACGACAAGGATGTGGTCACCGATTCCGGCAAGCCTCTGCTCGCCACGATGGCCGACAACAACATCTTCCTCCCCTCGGCCTGCGGCGGCAAAGGCAGCTGCGGCCAGTGCAAGGTGCAGGTGTTTGAGGGCGGCGGCGAGATTCTGCCCACCGAGACCGTCCACTTCTCGCGCAAGCAGGTCAAGGACCACTGGCGTCTGGCCTGCCAGGTGAAGGTGAAGGACGATATGAAGATCGGCGTTCCCGCTTCGGTGCTCGACATCAAGGAATGGGAATGTACGGTGATCAGCAACAAGAACGTGGCCACGTTCATCAAGGAATTCATTGTCGAACTCCCCGCCGGCGAACACATGGACTTCATCCCCGGCTCCTACGCCCAGATCAAGATTCCCAAATTCTCGATGGACTACGACAAGGATATCGACAAGGATTCCATCGGCGCCGAATACCTCCCCGCATGGGAAAAATTCGGACTCTTCTCACTCAAGTGCCGCAACGACGAGCCTACGGTCCGCGCCTACTCCATGGCCAACTATCCGGCCGAGGGCGACCGCTTCATGCTCACCGTCCGCATCGCCACTCCCCCGTTCAAACCGAAACCCGAAGTGGGCTTCATGGACGTGATGCCCGGTATCGCCTCCAGCTACATATTCACGCTCAAGCCCGGCGACAAGGTGCTGATGAGCGGCCCTTACGGCGATTTCCACCCCATATTCGACTCGAAGAAGGAGATGATGTGGGTTGGCGGCGGCGCCGGCATGGCTCCGCTCCGCGCCCAGATCATGCACATGACCAAGACCCTCAACTGCCGCGACCGCGAAATGCACTATTTCTACGGCGCCCGCGCGCTCAACGAGGTGTTCTATCTCAAGGATTTCCTCCAGCTCGAGAAGGAGTTCCCCAACTTCCACTTCCATCTGGCTCTCGACCGTCCGGATCCCGCTGCCGATGCCGCAGGCGTGAAATATACTCCGGGCTTTGTACATCAGGTGATCTACGACACTTACCTCAAGAACCATGACAATCCCGAGGATATCGAATACTACATGTGCGGCCCCGGCCCGATGAGCGCCGCCGTCAACAAGATGCTCGACTCGCTCGGCGTCAACCCCGAAGATATCCATTACGACAATTTCGGCGGATAGCCTACTGATACCCAAAGAAATTAACCCAAAACAATTTCAACGGTGTACCCCACACAAATCGGGTACACCGTTTTTTATTCCGACTGTTTTTTTATTCCGCCCCGTCGGGCCAGGGACAGGGGGTGACAGCACCGTTGACGATGCGTGAGGGACGCTGGGCGTCAACGCTTCGGAGGTATTGTCCGAGCCTGCCGCTCAGCTCGCTGACTATTGCAGGCTCCGATGCCGAGATGTCGTGGCGCTCGCCGATGTCAAGCGTGATGTCATACAGCTCTTTCCGTCCGGTCAGATAGCGGTAGATCAGCTTATAGTCGCCTTGACGGATAGCACACGACGGGCCGATGCCAAGATCGGTTTTCTCATCTTCGCCTATCATATTGGTCCAGTTGTTGGGCGTATTCCAGATGAGTGAACGTCCGGCCGACGGATCCGATTCGCCTGTTAACAACGGCACAAAGCTGATCCCGTCAACCGTCTGAACGGTCGTACAACTTTCTATTCCGGCCATCTCAATTATCGATGGGAAGAAATCCTCGATTATAAGATATTTATCACATTCGGTGCCGGGCCGTGTCACGCCGGGCCAACAGACTATCATCGGTTCGCGCACACCGCCTTCGTAGACAGATCCTTTACCGGAGCGCAGCGGAAAGTTATGACGATGGTCAGCCGATTCGGGCAATTCGCCGCGCGAATAAAAATCGAGGCCGCCGTTGTCACTCATGAATATCACTATGGTATTGTCTGTTCGCCCGGAGCGCTCGAGATAGTCGAGGATATCGCCGAGACTCTTGTCGACACCTTCAATCAGCGCGGCATACTTCGCCTCGGTATCATCAAGATCAGAATATCGGTCTATAAAGCGATCATCAGCATCAAAAGGCACATGCACGGCGTAATGCGACATATACAGATAGAACGGTCTATCCGGAGAATCTATGCTGTCAATGGCCTCGATAGCCTTGCGTGTCAGCGCCTCGGTCAGGAAAACGTCCTGATCCCAGAATTCTTCAAGATCGGGACAGGCGTAGGGACCGGCCGGTGTGCCGTCGGCATTATGACCGTAACGGTTCTGCCCGAGATAGCCACCCTGAGCCGGACCACCGGCCGACGTACCGCCTATATTCACATCGAAACCCATGGTCAGCGGATCGGCCGACGGAGTTGTGCCGGCTCCGAAGTGCGCTTTGCCCACGTGGATGGTATGATAACCGTTGTCGCGCAGAATCTGAGGCAACGCGGTGCAATACGCAGAGTTATTGATGCTGTCAACGGGCTGTATGCCATTATAGTTCCAGTCCGGGAGCGCAACACCGGCCATAGGATCGTCGGTCATCGTGTCGCGGTCCTTGGTCCAGTTGGTCACTCGGTGGCGGGCCTGGTTCATGCCCGTCATCAGGCTGCAGCGCGACGGCGAGGATATCGCGCAGGCATAAGCTGAGGTGAACTTCACACCCATTCCGGCCAGACGCTCCATGTTCGGAGTGTGATAACGGTGATTAAGCGGCGTTTTCTCTCTGTAAAATGGCACAGAAGTGTCCTGCCATCCGAGATCATCCACCATAAACAGCACGATATTGGGGCGCTGACCGGCAGACACGGTTGTCGGAGAGAGGGCTGCCGCCGCAAAAGTAATTCCTGCAAGAAACAATTTATTTTTCATCATCACAGCGGCTTAGCGAAGGTCAAACAATATCCGGGCATTGGCCGTAGTGACATCCGCCACCTTTTCGTCAGTAAGCATGAGCGATTGCGCTATACGGGCCACTGTGTGGACAATGTAGGCGCTTTCGTTGCGCTTACCGCGATGAGGCACGGGAGCAAGATAGGGTGAGTCAGTCTCCACCAGCATCCGTTCCGGGCCTATGGCCGGAAGCACCTCATGTAATCCGGAGTTCTTGAATGTCACTATCCCGTTGATACCGAAATAGTAATCACCCACACGGCGGATACGTTCAACATCCTGAATTGTCCCCCCGAAACTGTGCATCACGCCTCGGGCGGCGGGAAATTCCTGAAGCACTTCGAGCATCTGATCAAGGCCTTCGCGGCAGTGAAGAATCACGGGAAGGTCACGCTCGCGGGCCCATTGCATCTGGACTTCGAGGGCCTGCATCTGCTCGTCGGCGTATGTCCTATCCCAGTAAAGGTCCATGCCTATCTCGCCTATCGCCACATAGTCTGACGGCGCGGCGTCAAGTTCGGCGCGGATTTGCGCAAGGCTGTCGCGCCACCGCTCATTGACCTCGGTGGGATGAAAGCCCATGGCCATGTAAGTGACATCGGGTGCGGCACGGTGGAGCTGTTTCATAGGCTCCACAGTGGTGAGGTCGACATTGGGAAATATCATCTTGCCTACGCCTGCATCGACGGCGCGCCTGACCGTGGCGAGTGAGCCTTCATCGCCGTCAAACTCAGGCAGATAAAGGTGCGTATGAGTGTCTATGATCATATCAATGCGTACGGTTGCGCGATTTCTCGGCGAGGTTTACGAAAAAGTCGCGGGCGGCGGGAGTCAGCCCTACTTTATAGAGCTCGCTGACAGCCTCGTCGACATAGCGCTCTATCAGCTTGTGGCATTTTTCGGGCAGTCCGAGAGCGTCATATACTCCCCTCACCCGCTCTATCTTGCGGGCAGGCTCGGAGGGCGAGGCGATCTCCTGGCGCATCACTCCGGTGGAGTCGGAGTTGAGGGCGTTGATCAGCAGCCATGTCTTTTTGTCGTTGAGTATGTCGCCGCCTATCTCCTTGCCGAAGATTATGGGATCGCCGTAGGTGTCGAGCAGGTCATCCTGGAGCTGGAAGGCGAGACCGAGCTTCTCGCCGTAGGCATACATGGCCTCGCAGGCCTTCTCGGGAGCGTCGGCCATGATGGCGCCGAGACGGCAGGCACAGCCGAGGAGCACCGATGTTTTCAGCCGTATCATCGTGATGTAGTCATCTACGGTCACATCCAGACGCTGCTCGAAGTCCATGTCGAGCTGCTGGCCTTCGTAGATCTCCATGGCCGTGCGGTCAAGCAGTGCCGAGGTGAGTTCTCGCTGGCGGTCGGTACAGCCGCGGCGCACGAGGATGTTTGACATCGTGAGCATGGCATCACCCGAAAGGATAGCCGTGCGGTCATCCCATTTCACATGCACCGTGGGGCGGCCGCGGCGCATGTCGGCGCGGTCCATCACATCGTCGTGAAGCAGAGTGAAATTGTGAAACATCTCCACTGCAAGCGCCTGGCTGAGAGCCTTCAGGGCGTTAGCACCGAAAGCCTCGCACGAAGCGAGTGTAAGCATCGGGCGCAGGCGTTTGCCGCCTCCGCTGAGGGTGTAGACTATAGGGGCGTATAGACCCGCGGGCTCCTCGGGGATGTCGAGATCCTTGATGGCAGGCTCGATTATGGAAAGATACTCGTCAGTTGTTCGCATGGCTATATGTGGATCAGAGGGTGAGAACGATGTTGTTTTCGTCGGCTATGCGGCGCATGTTGAGGATGGCGTAGCGCATGCGGCCCAGGGCGGTGTTGATGCTCACCTCGGTGGCCTCGGCTATCTCCTTGAACGACATGTCGCGATAATAGCGCATCAGCAGCACTTCGCGCTGATTCTCAGGCAGCGCCTCGATGATGCGGCGCACGTCGGCATGGATCTGCTCGCTCACCAGCACGTCCTCTATGTTGATATCGGCCAGATCCTTGCGGTTGAGCACATCCACCTCGCCGTCGTCGGCCGACACGAGATTCTCGCTCTTCTCCTGACGATAGTAGTCGATTATGAGGTTATGGGCTATGCGTGAAATCCAGGCCGAGAATTTACCGGATTCCGAATAACGTTGTTGTTTGATAGTTGTGATTGCCTTGACAAAGGTTTCCTGAAAAAGATCATCAGCCACGTCCCTGTTCTTTACAATAGAGTAGATATACGAAAAAACTCGTGTCTGATGTCTTTTCAGCAGTGTATCAAATGCCTTGTTGTCGCCTCGGGCAAATAACTTAACCAACTCGTCGTCGGCTAACTTAATGTATTCTTGCATTACTGTACTTAATTTTCAAATTGGAGTAGCAGTGTTTCGATAGGCGATAATGTATTATATTATGAGTAATTATTAGTTGTCTGTGTTATTTTCTACCCTGCAAAAATATAAAAAATCGGGGCGATACACAAACTTTTTCACCGAAATCAATTTATTTAACATCCTCAGCACAATAATTCGGCCGAAAATCGTTGATACGTTATTTTCAAAAAATCTTACATTCAGTGCAATAAAGCCGCCGGGCGGTGCGTTTATCAGTTGTGAGCGTCGCCCCGCTACATTCATCATTCATAATTATTTACCAAATTTTTATTATTGCCTATGGCTGACATCTCTACTCCACATCCCACTTCAAAAAAATCAGAAAGCACCCGTCAGCATCCCGGGCCTAAACAGACCACCATCAACTTCCTCAAGCAGTTTGCCCGTTGCTACACCTACGAGCCGCGTCTGCGCCCTGCCGACCCCGTGATGATGATCAACTAAGCCCCCCGGCAATCCGCCCCCATGACGGGCCAAAAGAAATTAGCGTTAAAAAGCGTCGTGAAAGCCGCTTTTTAACGCTAAAGTTATTCTATTAGATTATATATTACTATCTGTTAGCATTGATATACCGCGCTTCTTCAGGCGTCAGTTCATCTATTCGCCAGTAAAGGATATCAATATAATACATCTCGTCCATAGCCGCAATAAAAGCCTCATAAGTGGCTCCGGGAGCAAATTTCAGCACTACATAAGGGGCACACCAGTCATTTTCATACTCACGATTCAAAGCCTTCATTCTATCCAGGTATTCATTTTCTGAAATTCTATTGTTCCTCAAATCTCTTTCATATTGCTTCGCCATATCTGTAACTTCCCTATTCCTTTCATAAAGAATTCGTCGCAAACCGGTGGGGCGCAAGGTGTTACTATTATTTTCAGAGAAATCTGCCTTGTTCGCCTGACGGATATCTGATCCAGGTTCAATCACCCAACTTGTGAGTTTATGCCTTCCAGTAGATTCATCCATTACAGGACGTCCTTGAGCATCACGGACATTATCAACAATTACAGTAATTTTCTTCTGTGGATAGATTTCATAATAATAACCGGGGGCGTTCTCCTTTATTACATTTTCCAAAGGGTTTATAAAATCACCAATTCCTTCAAAGGAGATATACTGCACATTACGTTTACCATGTGCCCAACTTCCACCATCAGAAATAGCCCTTTGGGATGTAACGAACTTAATATAATTAATATGAATCATTGCCAAATTAATAAGCAGATTTTCTACATTCTCATAGGCGTTATCTTCATCTGAGATAATCAGGATGTCATAACCGGCAAGATACTTCTTTTGAGGCTTAATATTCGAATTCCAAAGCTTGACTTCGGTATTAAGTATTTCCTCTGGCAAAATTTCCTCAATCTCCGGTTCAACGTAGGGGATTTCCTCCTCTTCCTCTTCTTCGGGCTCAGGTTCGGGCTCAGGCTTCTTAGGCTTTAGAGAATAACGCTCCGCATCACTCCTTGCCACAGTTCCTAAAGCTGATGGCCATCCACTTACCGACGAATTATATTCACCGCGACGGACCGGTTTAATTCCTTTGGCATTTATGCGCTTGAGTTCCGCCAAAGGTTTCTTATAGTTTGCAGCCCATTCTTCTGTAGTCATGCCTATGTCAGGCAATGACACGAAATTTTTGAGCTGTTCTTCTGTTATAGCCTCGGCTTCTATGCCGTTATTGAACAAAGCCTGAATCGCCACCATGCGGCGCAATTCGTCAGTAGAGATGCCTTTTTCACCGTCACCGAATATAGATATGCGGGCGTTTCCGTCATTATCAAGCGTTATGGCCATTACATCGGTTTTATCTATGGGAAGGGATGAGATTGAGAAGGGTGTGTTGATATCGTTGGGGATCTCCAAAGATTTTGGTGATGATGCCTCAGCCTCCGAAGATGAACCGTTACCGCCGCACGACATTAAGAGCATGGCGGCAGCAAGCATTGTCAAGTGTTTTTTCATGAAATAAAAAATGATTGGTGAATATTGTTTTTTGAGGTGAGCCCGCTATGGTCTGAATTGGAGACTAATAGAAAAACGTGGACTCTGACTTCATTCTTTGCATCTTAGGTATCGCCAAACACCTTGTCGTCAAATAAGAGTAAAAGCCCACGCTATACGCGTGAGCATTAACTTTTACTCGTGACGACTTAAGATTGGCGATTTCAAGATGCACGATTAAAGCTAACGCTTTTATATTATATGTCTACTGAAGGTCGTTAAATCATAGGCATGCAGTTAGTGTTACGAAAGCAAAGGTAGCGAAATTCATCAATATCACAAAATCTCACCCGCCAAGCTTTCATTTTTCCCGACTTCAACTTTTCCGACGCTCGCCTGATGATAAAATGGATTTTGAACCACGCAGATCCGGCCTGCCCCTTCGGGCATGCGGCCTCGGACACAGGATGCAAGCGGGATGGCCGCAGATTTTTTTTATTTTGCTTTGCCGGCGAGGGATCGTAATCAGGTCGACTCGTTTTTTCAGGCTTGACTTGAAGCAGATCTCCGCATGATTTTGAGAATGAAAAAAACGACTGCAACGAATCCCGCATCCATCTGACGAAGGCAAGTCAGCAGGACGAGCCTCTGCCGCCCATCCGCAAAATAAAAGAAATCTGCGGCCATCCCGCTTGTATCCCGCGAAGCCAGATGCGGCATCGCCGCGAAGGCCCCATCTGCGTGTTTAAGTTTCCATTTTTAGGTGATGATGGTTATTTGTTGAGGGTGAATTAAGGAACAACCCACGCGCAGAAACGGCCTGCCCCTACGGGCCTGCGGCCTTCAACGCAGACAACCACGCAGAATAAACGCAGATTATTTAGTCAACGATTATCAGGGAAGGAACGGCACAGTACTCGCCCCTGCGGTGCTTACAGTAGCAGAATTACGCAGTATATGCAGTCAACTATTTAAGGGTTATCTTTGGAAAACCACTGCGTTGATTCTGCTTCAGCAAGCGCCGACAGGTGCGAGCTCAGCGGAATTCAATATTATGAGAAAATTTCTGCTTTCATTCTGCGGTGAATCTGCGTTTAGCCCGACGCGGCATAGCCGCAACGAGGCTTTCTGCGCTTGTGCTATTCTCTTATCCTTAAGAGTTACCACAAATAAAAAATATGAACTCAGCATATTGGACGAATAATACTCATTTCCCGAAGGGTCAGTGCAGAAAAGGGCGGAAAAGCTTGGCTGAACGAAAAAAAATGATTAACTTTGCATCGCTTTTCGCTCGAAAGGCTTAACTATTTAAATTTTAATCAAATAACAAACATGAAGTACGAAACCGTTTTCATTTTAACTCCCGTTTTGTCTGACGCCCAGATGAAGGAAGCGGTAGAAAAATTCACCACCGTGCTCACCGACAATGGTGCCACCATCGTGAATGAGGAAAACTGGGGCCTGCGCAAGCTCGCTTACCCCATCCAGAAGAAATCAACCGGGTTCTACACCCTGATTGAATTCGACGGCGAACCCACTATTGTAAAGAAACTCGAAATCGCTTTCCGTCGCGACGAACGCGTACTCCGATTCCTTACTTTCCGTCTTGACAAATACGCTGCCGAATACGCCGAAAAGCGTCGCAGCCTCAAAGCCGGCAAACCCACAGCTAAAGAAGAAGTTATCGTTGAATCAGAAGTAAAGGAGGCATAAACCATGGCACAGGCTCAATCTGAAATCCGTTACCTCACTCCCATGTCAGTGGACGTGAAGAAGAAAAAATACTGCCGTTTCAAACGCAGCGGTATCAAATATATCGACTACAAGGATCCCGAATTCCTCAAGAAGTTCCTCAACGAGCAGGGCAAAATCCTCCCCCGTCGCATCACCGGCACTTCACTGAAGTTCCAGCGCCGCGTGGCTCAGGCCGTTAAACGCGCCCGCCACCTCGCCCTCCTCCCCTACGTGACTGACTTGATGAAATAATATCACTTTTAACGCTTAGGAAATTATGAAGATCATACTTAAGGAAGACATCTCCAACCTCGGTTACAAAGACGACGTGGTTGAAGTAAAGTCGGGCTACGGCCGCAACTACCTTATCCCCACCGGCAAAGCCGTCATCGCTACACCCTCTGCGCTGAAAGTGCTCGCCGAAAACCAGCGTCAGCGCGCTCACAAGCTCGCTAAAATCAAAGCCGATGCCGAAGCTCTCGCAGCTTCTCTGGCCGACGTTAAACTCACCATCGGCGCCAAGACCAGCTCTACCGGCACCATCTTCGGCTCTGTTAACGCCATCCAGATCGCTGAAGCCCTCGAAAAACTCGGCTTCAACGTTGACCGCAAGGCTATCGTTGTAAAAGAAACCGTAAAAGAAGTAGGCAACTACAACGCTACTCTCAAACTCCACAAAGAAGTCAGCGTAGAAGTTCCCTTCGAGGTTGTAGCCGAATAATCAGCTGTCAATCAACGCACCATATCAGGCGCACCGGACTCAGTGTCCGATGCGCCTGTTGCTTTATACCCCTCCCCTACAGCTTGTCATAATTGCATGTTTTTAAAATATTTGTGCATAAATTGGTAAAATATTACGAGTGATTCGTAAATTAGCGCTAATTTATCACTTATGACGCACTACTATCAATATATCCATCTTAGCTGGCTTTATTGGGGACTGGTGATTGCTTACGCCATCACTATTCTGAGTATCATCGGCGTGATACTGTCGGAGAACCGCAATCCGCTCAAGTCGCTGGCATGGGTGACTGTGCTCCTGCTGTTTCCCGTGGGGGGTGTCATACTCTACATCTTCTTCGGCCGAAGCATCAAAAACAAACGCATGATCTCGCGCCGCAACAAGCGCAAACTGCGTCAGATATCAAATTTCAACGCCTCAAACACACCTGCCTCCGGGCTATCACCCGAACTGCGGCAGCAGGTGGAACTGGGACTGTCACTCTGCGACGCTCCCTACACCACCGGCAACGACATCAGCATATTCAATAACGGCGAAGCTAAATTCAACGCCCTGCTCGACGACATTCGCTCGGCCACGAAATACGTTCTGCTACAGTATTACATCATTGAGAACGACACCCTGGGCAACCGCATTATCGAGGCTCTCAAAACGAAGGTGAAGCAGGGCGTAAAAGTACGTATAATCTACGATCACATAGGCAGCTACAAGGTAAAATCGAAATTTTTCAAGCAGATGCGCGAAGCGGGTATTGACGTACACCCATTTTTCCGCGTGGCCTTCCCGCCTTTCGCCACCCGCATCAACTGGCGCAACCACCGCAAGCTCTGCATCATCGACGGCAAAACCGGATATATAGGCGGCATGAACATTGCCGACCGCTACATCGACGGCGGCAAATTCCGCTTGTGGCGCGACTGCCACATGCGCGTGACCGGACCGGCCGTCTCGGCCATGCAATACTCTTTTGCCGTCGACTGGTCATTCATGGGTCAGCCGCTTATCGAGGAGAAAGTGGAAGCGGAAGCCAACCCCGACAAGCCCGAAATCGGCATGCAGCTGCTCACCTCAGGCCCTACGAGTGAATGGTCAAACATTGCCATGCTCATCCTCAAGGCCATAGGCAACGCCAAGAAGCGCGTCTATATCCAGACACCCTACTTCCTTCCCACCGAGAGCCTACTGCGCACACTCCAGGCCGCAGCCCTGGCGCGTGTCGACGTCCGTGTTATGATGCCGCTTGTCAGCGACTCGCTCATACTCACCTATGCCTCGCGAAGCTACATCATGCAGTGCCTTCGAGCCGGAATCAAAATCTATATGTTTAATGTGGGGATGCTCCACAGCAAGACGCTGATCATTGACGACGATTTCTGCTCCATCGGCTCGGCTAACATGGATTTCCGCAGCTTCGAGCACAATTTCGAGAGCACCATGTTTATCTACTCGCGCGAAGTCAACGCTCAGCTTACCAAACAGTTCCTTGCCGATATGGCCATGAGCCAGAGAGTCAACGTGGTGGAATGGCGCAACCGTTCAAAATGGCTTAAGGCCAAGGAATCGATGCTGCGCCTTCTCAGCCCCATCCTGTAATCAGGGCATCTGTTTGAGGATCATGCGTGAAAGATAGTCACGCATGGTCAGCGTGTCGAGCGGCACACTGACGTTGTGCTTGTCAAAAATTCTGCGGGCATTGGTTTCGAACCGGCGGCGCTTGTCGGCCATCGAGGCGGGAATCATCGTATCATCCTCCTCGGGAATCACACGGTAGGAGGTCGACTGACCGTCGGGCGGAAGCACATACACCAGGCGGTAACCGGCGCTCTTCACCACGGCTTTGCCTTTTTCATCGCGGTCAATCACCACGCGGGCCAGAGCACCGCCGCGGGTATCGTCAGTGCGCATGGCCGACACGAAATTGCCCAGCGAATAGCAAAGAAACACATCCTTATCGTGCTTCTCGCTGTGGCGGATCTCCATAGGCTGGATCACATGGGGATGGCCTCCGATAATCAGGTCTACGCCCAGATCAGTCAGATAATCGGCCAGCGAGCGCTGCCAACGGTTGGAGAGCAGCTGATACTCCTCGCCCCAGTGCACAGCCGCCACGATGATCTCAGCCCCTTTCTCACGGGCTTCGGCCACATCGGCGGCCATCTGGTCGCGATCTATATAATCGACCACCACATCGCCCTGAATCTCTATGCCGTTGGTACCGTAGGTATAGTTGAGGAAGGCCACACGATAGCCGCCGATATCCACGATTCGGGGCATTATCGAATCGCGCTGAGCCGCATCGGCGTATGCGCCTACCCAGGGCAGGCCACGCGATTCGATGGTTTTCACCGTGCGGCGCAGGCCCTTGTCGCGGCGGTCGAGAATATGATTGTTGGCCGTGAGCATCAGGTCGAAGCCGGCGCGGCGGAGCGCATCGAGATAGCTGTCAGGCGAGCAGAACATCGGGTAACCCGAATAGGGAGCGCCGCCCAGAGGCGTCTCGAGATTCACCACGGCATAGTCGGCCGACTGGATATAAGGGTAGAGAGCCTTGTAATAAGGCGAATAGTCATAAGTGCCGTCCTTCTGCCGGGCTGCATTGAGCTGACGCTCATGCTGCATGGCATCGCCGGCAAACACCAGCTCGATACTGCGCCCGTAAAGAACCGGTAACGTCAGGAGGAAGCTGACAAACAACAGAATTTTCTGACGCATGGCTCCCGGGGTTAAACGGCGGGATAGATGTCGTGACGGGCTGCGAGGAGAGTATTTTTCATCAGCGACACTATCGTCATGGGGCCAACGCCGCCGGGCACGGGAGTGATCCATGAGCAGAGCTCGGCCACATTGGCAAAGTCTACATCGCCGCAAAGACGGAAGCCGCTCTTGCGCGAAGAATCGGGGACGCGGGTTGTGCCTACGTCGATAATCACGGCTCCGGGCTTAACCATGTCGGCGGTGACGAAACCGGGGCTGCCGAGAGCAGCTATGATGATATCGGCCTCGCGGCAGATATCCTTGATGTCAGGCGTTGCGCTGTGACACACGGTCACTGTGGCGTTGCCCGGATTTGCCTTCTGCATCATGAGCGTGGCCACGGGCTTGCCCACGATGTTGCTGCGGCCGAGCACCACGCAGCGCGCGCCCTTAGTGGCGATATTATAGCGTTCGAGAAGCGTCATGATGCCCATAGGAGTGGCCGATACGAAGCAAGGCAGACCGATCGACATGCGGCCTACGTTGACGGGATGGAAGCCGTCGACATCCTTGCGGTAATCGATAGCCTCGATTATGCGCTGTTCGGAAATATGACGCGGAAGCGGGAGCTGTACGATGAAGCCGTCGATATCGTCGTCGGCATTGAGGCGGGCAATAGTTTCGAGCAGTTCGGCCTCGGTGACATCATCCTCAAATCGGATAAGAGTGGACTTGAAGCCGCACTGTTCGCAGGCCTTCACCTTGTGGGCCACATAGGTTTCGCTGCCGCCGTCGTGACCTACGAGCACAGCGGCCAGATGAGGACGCTTCATGCCTTCAGCCACCATCTGGCTTACTGTTTCGGCGATCTCCATCTTTATGGTGTCAGCCGTCAACTTTCCGTCAATTATCTGCATAATGTTAAGAGTATGTTTGAATTTAAACCATTTTTAAACTACGAGTATGAAAGAAAAAATTTCAAATTAGTATTGAGGTCTTTTTCGGTTAATTCCGCCAAGGTTTCATCAGTCGCATAGCTCGCTATGCTCCCTCTTCAACTTGCGGAATTCCCTCGAAAAATCCTCTCAATCTTAATTTGATTTAAATTCAAACATACTCTAAGTTTTATCGGTTATCTGCCAATATTGCTTTATGTCATACAATCAATAGGGGCGCTGGTTGCGCATCTGCTTCATCATCTTCATGGGGTTCTTGATGGAGGTGGCCATCTTCATCATCTTACGCATCTGGTCAAACTGCTTCATCATGCGGTTGACCTCCACGATAGTAGTGCCCGAGCCGCGGGCTATACGCTGGCGACGGCTTGAATTGATGATTGAAGGATTGGCACGTTCCTGTGCTGTCATCGAGTGGATTATAGCCTCGATACCCTTGAAGGCATTATCGTCGATATCCATATCCTTGATAGCTTTGCCCACGCCCGGAATCATCGAGGCGAGATCCTTGAGATTACCCATCTTCTTGATCTGATTGATCTGATTGAGGTAATCGTTGAAGTCAAACTGGTTCTTGGCGATCTTACGCTGGAGCTTGAGAGCCTCGGCCTCATCGTAAGCGTTCTGGGCTTTCTCGACGAGTGACACGATATCACCCATGCCGAGGATACGGTCAGCCATACGCGAGGGGTGGAAGAGCTCGATGGCCTCGAGTTTTTCGCCTGTACCCTGGAATTTGATGGGCTTGTTGACAACCATGCGGATGGAGAGCGCCGCACCGCCCTTGGTGTCACCGTCGAGCTTGGTGAGGACAACGCCGTCGAAATCCAGACGGTCATTGAATTCTTTGGCCGTGTTCACGGCATCCTGACCGGTCATGGCGTCGACCACAAACAGAGTTTCCGAAGGTTTGATGGCCTTCTTTATGGCCTCGATCTCGTCCATCATCTGCTCGTCGACGGCCAGACGGCCGGCAGTATCGACAATCACCAGGTCAAAATGATTAGCCTTGGCATACTTGATACCGTTCTCGGCAATCTCCACGGGGTTCATGTTGCCCTCCTCGGAGTAGACCGGTACGTCAATCTGCTGACCGAGCACCTTGAGCTGCTCGATAGCGGCCGGACGATAAACGTCGCAGGCCACAAGCAGCGGACGTTTGGCTTTCTCGCTCTTGTATTTCTTGGCTATCTTGCCCGAGAACGTTGTCTTACCGGAACCCTGAAGGCCCGACATGAGCACAACGGCCGGATTGCCCGCTATATTGATGGGAGCGGTCTCGCCGCCCATAAGCTGAACAAGTTCGTCGTGCACAATTTTGACCATCATCTCCTTGGGGCTGACGGCCGTGAGCACATTCTGGCCGAGGGCTTTCTGCTTCACCGTGTCGGTGAACTGCTTGGCCACTTTATAGTTGACGTCAGCGTCGAGGAGCGCGCGACGCACATCCTTGACGGTTTCCGCTACATTTATCTCAGTGATTTTGCCCTGGCCCTTGATGAGCTTAAGGCTTCGTTCCAATCTTTCGCTAAGGCTTTCAAACATATTGTCGTGGGGGGTTGGATATTAGATTAAAAACAGGGGTTATTTATTCAGTAATAAGTCGGTTGGTGGCGGTGTCGGGGAATATTACCCTTGGGCGGAACGATCGGGCTTCCTCCTCGCTCATGGTGGCGTAGGCCATTATAATGACTATATCGCCGCGATGCACCTTGCGGGCTGCCGCGCCGTTAAGGCAGATAACGCCGCTGGCGCGGGGACCGGCTATGGTGTAGGTGTCGAACCGCTCGCCGTTGTTATTGTCGACGATGTAGACGCGCTCGCCCGGCAGAATACCGGCGGCATCAAGCAGGTCCTCGTCAATAGTGATACTGCCTATATAATCAAGATTCGCCTCGGTGACTGTCACCCGGTGGATCTTCGATTTAAGCATCTGCAGTTGGATCATTTCGATTTGTAGGTTATATTATCAATCAATCTAACGTCGCCGCAATACACTGTGATGCAGCCGACAGGGTCGGTACAGTCGTTCCAGTCAGCCACGGGCTGCATGGTAAGCGGGTTGACAATCTCGTAATATTCAGTGGTGAGGTATTCCACCGAGTCAATGGCATCGATTACAGAGCGCTTCACGTCATCAACGCCATAGATGTTGCGGTCCATGTCGAGGCTGGCCTTGAGTGTGCGGTAGATAGCGGGAGCCATGGCGCGCTGATCGGGGGTCAGGCGCACGTTGCGCGAACTCAGCGCCAGACCGTCGGACTCACGGACAATCGGGCAGGCCACGATGTCGACGTCAAAGCCTTCGAGAGCCACCATGCGGCGGATTACGGCAATCTGCTGGAAATCCTTCTCGCCGAAATAAGCGCGCGTGGGGCGCACCATGGCAAAAAGCTTGCTCACTATCTGGGCCACGCCGTTGAAATGGCCGGGCCGCATGGCGCCCTCCATCACTTCAGCCACGGGGCCAAGGTCAAACACGCGGGTGTCAGGTTCGGGATAAACCTCCTCGACCGAGGGTATAAAAGCATAATCCACGCCGGCATCCGTCAGGAGAGCGCAGTCGGCCTCCTCGGTGCGGGGATATGTCAGCAGGTCATTCTGATTGTTAAACTGGGTGGGATTGACAAACACGCTTGCCACTACCACATCGTTTTCGCCACGGGCACGTTCCATCAGTGACAGATGTCCTTTATGGAGAGCGCCCATAGTGGGTACGAGTCCAATGCTCAGGCCCTGCGAGCGAAGGTCGTCCATAAGGGACTGCAACTCGCTGACCTTTCGTATTACTTTCATTTTGCCAATGTAATTAATCAAAGATGTTAGCGGGTGCAAAATTAATCAATTATCGGATAACGGCAAAGTATAATCGGCTTGAAAAAAGCTAATGATGGCTGAAATATCGCCGTAAGGAGTGAAAAGGCGCAGGGCGCACGGTTGAAGGTGCGCCCTGTCACTTTGAGAGAGGAGAACTTGTAGTTCCGGTTATATGGAGGAGAGAGTCATGCGGAGGGGATCAGTCAGAGAGGTCGACGGCATAGTAGACCTTCTTGCCGGTGGGATAGATACCGGTGATGAACATCACATGATCGGCGTCGGTGCTCTTGACTATGGCATTGTAGATCTTCTCGATATCGTCCTGCGATGCCACCCGGACATTGTTGATGTCCGTGATGATGAAACCGTCCTTGATTCCGGCTTCCTTGAATTTGCCGTCCTTGAGGCCGACCACCTGCATGCCGCCGGAGATGCGGAGCTGTGCGCGGGTCTCGTCGGAGGGTTTCTTAAAGGCGCAGCCAAGAGCCGACACATTACTTGCCGCGGTGAGCTTGGTGCCGCCGGTCGAATCGTAGAGAGTTATCATGACGGTGTGTTCGCGGTTATCGCGTATGTAGGTGACAGTGGCTTTGTCGCCGGGACGCAGACGGGCCATCTGCTCCATGAGCTGCGAGGAATTGCGGGTGGAGTTGCCGTTGATGGCAATGATGACATCGCCGGGCTTGATTCCCGCTTCCATGGCCGCGCTTCGGTCAGAGACCTCCTCGACGATAAGGCCGTCGTTAACTGCGGTGATGCCCTTCTCCTTGGCCACCTTGGCGTTGAGTTCTGTGTAGCTGACACCGAGGACGGCGCGCTGCACGGCGCCAAACTCCTTGAGATCCTTGGCGATCTTTACCACTATGGAAGTGGGGATAGCGAAGGAGTAGCCGGCATAATTTCCGGTCTGCGAGTAGATGGCCGTGTTGATGCCCACGAGCTCGCCGTCCATGTTGACGAGCGCTCCGCCTGAGTTACCCGGATTGACGGCTGCGTCAGTCTGAATATATGACTCTATGCCCATGCGGCGTCCGTTGGGGGCGCCGGAGATGCTGCGGGCCTTGGCACTGACGATGCCGGCGGTGACTGTGGAGGTAAGACCGAAGGGATTGCCTACGGCAAGCACCCATTCACCGATCTTCAGCTCGTCGCTGTCGCCGAAGGGAATACAATGAAGGTTGTCGGCGTCGATCTTGATAAGGGCGAGGTCAGTGGCTTCGTCGGAACCGATGACTGTGGCGTTGAACACGCGGTTATCGTTGAGAGTGACTTCAAGGCGTTCGGCCTGAGCTATCACATGGTTATTGGTGACGATATAACCCTCGGGGCTGACGATCACACCCGAGCCGAGGCCGAGCTCACGCTGGGCGCTTTCGTCGGACTTATTTTCATTACGCCGCTTGGGCTGACGCTGCTGCTGACGGGGCACACCGAAGAAGAAATCGAAAAACGGATCGTTGAACATATCCTCGCCGCCCTGATAGGGATTATAGGAGGGCACAGTGGCGAACGATTTGATTGAAACCACGCCGTTGATGGTGGATTCAGCGGCGCCGGTAAAATCCAGACCGGCAGGCTGGCGCGACGACACTTTGGTCGCAACGGCTTCCGGCGAGTAAGTCTGAGCCGATGCGCCGAGAGCGGCTGCCACCGATGCAAAGACTAATGAGTATGAAGCAAATTTCAGCATATTGGGATGGATTTATAAGAATGTTTTAATAGATAAGCGACACAAAAATACAGCTATAAATCATACGCTAATATTAAATAAAGTCAAATTAAACTGATTTAATACGGCTTCGAAAGAATTTCAAACTTTTTTACGATATAAATGTAAAATAAAATGTAGAAATATGTAAATTTGCATCAAAACAACCTCTTTCCATATCAAAACGCAATGTCACGACGCAAATATTCCGGAATAATCAGGACTCTGTTCATAGGCCTCACCCTCATATCCGTTGCCACCGGCTGCCACTCCTCGAAAAAAGCCGTAACGGCCGACAAGCCGTCGAAGCCCCGCTACGAGGTGCCACAGAAGATTGACATGTCAGCGATCAAATCCGAGGCCACCGAGCGGCTGCTCAAAGAGGCCCAGTCATGGCTCGGCACCAACTACCGCTACGGAGGCAACGACCGCAGCGGCGTAGACTGCTCGGGATTTGTGACGCAAGTGTTCAACAAAGCACTCGGAATAGCCCTTCCCCGCACGTCGCGCCAGCAGCAGGAATACTGCACTGACATCAAACAGTCAGAGCTACAGCCCGGTGACCTTGTGTTTTTCACCGTCAGAGGCGGCCAGAACGTAGGCCACGTAGGTATCTATGTCGGCCAGGGCAACATGATACACTCCTCGTCGTCACGCGGAGTGATCATCTCCTCGCTCGACAACAACTATTACCGCACCAACTACTTCAGCTCAGGCCGTGTGGAACCTTACTACGCCATGGTCAAACCCACGTCAATCACCGTCTCTGACGCTCCACTTGCCCAGAACGGGAAAAAGTCCGAAGTAAAGACCGTGACGATTCATGAGACAGCCAGAACAGTCAGAACCGTTGCATCATTGCCCACAGACGAAACCAGGCGCTCCACTCCCCTCCGCACCGTAAGAATAGGCGGAGGAACAACAGTCACCCCTGCGACAATACCCACGGCGACGGCAACAGTATCTGTTGCCGCTTCGGTCACCGGGCCCGACCGAACAACAGCCAATGAACCCGATGCAGTGTCAGGTCTCGAATCAGATTCAGAATTTTTTGACTGATGGAGAGCTGCGGACGCGATATATTCAACCGAGTTGAGCTGCTGACAGGCAGTGATGCCATGGAGCGAATAGCCCGCAGCCGCGTGATACTGTTCGGTATCGGCGGTGTGGGAAGCTGGACAGCCGAAGCACTTGTGCGCAGCGGCATAGGCCATCTGACGATAGTGGATGCCGATAATGTGGCATGCACCAACATCAACCGTCAGCTCATGGCCACACATTCAACCGTGGGTATGCCCAAGACAGAGGCCCTGCGTGAACGTCTGCTCGACATCAACCCCGAAGCTTCGGTGACATGCGTAACCGGGATTTACTCCGAGGAGACTTCCGGCGAGTTTGACTTTGACAGCTACGACTATGTGATAGATGCCATCGACTCACTGGCGCATAAAGCCACGCTCATACTCAACGCCTGCCGGTCGAAAGCCCGGCTCTTCTCATCGATGGGAGCCGCACGGAAGATGGATCCCACGCGCATTGCCGTGGCCGAATTCTGGAAAGTGAAGGGATGTCCGCTCGCAGCAGCATTGCGCAGGCGGTTCAAGCGCGGCGGAGTGATGCCGCGAAAGAAATTCCGCTGCGTGTACTCCGACGAGCTCGTGCCCAACTCAGGAGAAAGCGAAAGCGCTTCCGACACCTCAGGAACAATGACTTACGGCAAAATAGCCGTGAACGGCGCACTCTGTCACATCACCGCCATTTTCGGGATGATGCTTGCTGGGCTTGTAATCGAAGATATCTGCAAAAAGGGATGATTATTCGACCGGAGTCGCCACTACGATGGTGGTGGAATCGATGGTGATTTTCACCGAATCAACGCCCGTATTTTCGGATGCCGCAACACCCGAGCCCTCGTCGTAAGAGTTCAGTTTACCGTCATACTCCTCGTAGAGCGCCTCAAGATCCACACCTGTAGTGTGCTTATTGTTTTTCAGAGCCGAATGGAATGTGCTGCGATTATTGGAGAGTACAATATTATAGACATCCTTAAATTTGCGCATAGTTTCCCAGCGCACTTTCGAACTGCCTTTATCTATCAGTTCAGAGTAATAAGTCAGCACCCTTGCTGCCTGACCGGGAGTGAGATAGTCAACCGCCGTTACGGCCATAGAATCGAGTTGCTGCACCGACAGGTCATTATCGTGAGGGTCAGGCACATACTCTTGTTCACCGTTGGAAACCGCGGTGACATCAGTGCCACCGGTCTCACTTCCGCCACACGAATAGATTGCCGGGAGGGCAAACATGGCCGCAGCCATAGCTATAATAAGATTTCGCGAAACAGTCATCATTCAAGATATTTTCGGCAAATGTAACCAAAAAGATAGAATAATACAAAATTCGAGGAGGGTATTGCGTATGTTGAGAAAACTGACTACCTTTGCACTACCTTTTGAGCGGCCGTCATTGCGTAACGGCTCATAAGGGATACGGCTTTACAGCCATTCGGGGCGTAGCGCAGTCCGGTAGCGCTCCTGGTTTGGGACCAGGCGGTCGCAGGTTCGAATCCTGTCACCCCGACTTAAACTCTCAGTTTGCTAATGCTTGCTGAGAGTTTTTTTTGTGATTGGAGGGATACTACTATACGGCGAAGTAATTTAGTGGAAGTGGGGAAGAACATTTTTCATCTCCACTTTATTCGTTTATGAAGTAATCTCCATTATATGTCTGGTTTAATTTGCGTTCTAAATCTTTTAGTGTGATAGCGCCTTTCGATAATTGCTCCCTATTTACCAATAAATATATTGTATTGGTTGTGTCTGAAACTTGAAAAAATGTTTCTGGGCCAAACAAGTTAATCATCATTCGCTGATAGAATTTAAACCTACGGCTTCCGGATGTTTTATTAACTTTTTTATTTTTTACGTCCTCTTCAAGATCTGGGGCCGCAACAAATCCAAAAGACGCTAAACGATTCTTTCGATAATACTCTAACATCACCTCAATACAAGAACGGACTATTGTACGTGGTTCAAAGTCATTAGTCAGCAATGAGTATCTATTCTTGCTTTTCTCAACACCTTTCCAATAAAATTTCAAACCCAAAAAATCATTTTCAAATCCCTCAACCTCCACTATATAACGTTTGTTACTTTTGAGAGATCGAAACGTCCATAAATCAATAATGCGAAGAGAACCAGGGTCCTTACTCCGCATTATGTGTGTAGGTTTATAATATTCCGTAAGATATGTCACGGAAGCAGGTACTGATAAGAAGATATACGCAACTGCTGACGCTCAACGTTTGTCACTGGTTTTAGCTTGATTCGGGACGCCGATGTAGCCATATTGTTCTTACGACCCCCTTTCTGAGTCATGGACGCCATCGACAATACGGGTTGCTTCGATACTTTCATGCTTCTTAATTTTAGAGTTCGCCTATTTGAATACAAAATTACGATTTTTTCATCATACCGCAAACTTTTGAGCGGATAATTTTCTATTCTTCATTTTGTTATGTAACGCCGGGATAGAGTACAGGGTTCACCGTTGGAAAGTCACCCCGACACAAAATGACTCTCAAGTACTTTGCTAACGCTTGCAGAGAATTTTTTCATCGTCAGATGAACAGCTCCATGAGAGCTATGGCGCCGAGGCCGGAGAGATAACCCACAAGAGCAAGCCATGAGATGCGGCGCAGATACCAGGTGAAGGAAATCTTCTCGATGCCCATGGCCACAACGCCTGCAGCCGAACCGATGATGAGCATCGAGCCGCCAACACCGGCACTGAAGGTGAGCAGGCGCCAGAAGAGGCCCCCTTCAACGAAGAGAGCCGTGTAGGAGGGATCGGCCGAAGCGGCGATGAGTGCATCGTTGGCCACAGGATACATGTCCATACATGCGGCCACAAGCGGCACATTGTCGACAATCGACGAGAACACGCCGATGATGATGTTGATGAGGTAGACCTCATGAACTGACTCGTTGAGCCAGCCGGCGAGAGAGCCCAGAATACCTGCCTGCGAGAGGGCTGCCACGGCCATAAGGATGCCGAGGAAGAAGAGGATGGTCGACATGTCGATGCGGCTCATGACCTGCGAGATGCGTCCTTCAATCTTGCCGTCAAGTTCATAATGGCGCACTATCAACTCTGTGATAAACCAGAGTACGCCAAGAGACAGGAGGATGCCCATATATGGCGGTAAGTGGGTGAGCGCCTTGAACGCCGGGACGAAAAGCAGGCCGGCAACACCGCAGATGAGGATGGTGATTGAGAGGCCGCGGTGATGCTCGGAGAGCACATAGCCCACACGCTGGTCAGATTCGTTGAGCGCCTCGACAGGCTCCGATTTGACATGGAGCGAGGCGATCCATGTGGGGATAACCACAGCTACTATCGACGGGATAAGGAGATTTGTGATAAGATCGGCCGATGACACATAATTCTTCATCCAGAGCATGATGGTGGTGATATCGCCGATGGGCGACCAGCATCCGCCCGCGTTGGCAGCGATGACTATCACCGAGGCGAAGAGCCAGCGCTCCTTACGCTCCGAGAGCATACGGCGGAGCACCATAACCATGATGATGGTGGTGGTCATATTGTCGAGAATAGCCGAGAGGATGAAGGCCACGGCGGCCATGATCCACAGGAGCCCGCGCTTGTTTTTAGCCTTTATGCGCCTGACTATGATGTTGAATCCGCCGTAACGGTCAATGAGTTCGACGATGGTCATCGCACCGATGAGGAACACTACTATCTCACAGGTGTCGCCAAGGGCTGTAATCATATCCTCCGACAGGTTAGCGTCATGACCGTGCATAGCATAGACGGCCCAGAGGACACCACAGAGGATAAGGGCAAACGTGGCTTTGTTGATGTGGAGCACATGTTCGGAGGCTATACAAATATAGCCTACTACGAACAGCGCAATCATGGCTGTAATCATAACAAAAACTTTCTCCTAAAACACTGCTACAAAGTTAATGATAATTTTTGTGAGCGGCGAGAAAAAAATGTCGCCAATTATTAGAAATAATTGATAAAAAACAGCATGAAACGGCGACGCGCTCCCGGGACAGCGGGGGCGCGTCGGTTATTACTTAGAGCCGGTCAGCGGGCGGGGCGGCTGTTGACCTTGCGGCCTGTGGAGAGGTCGTAGGTGTTGAGCCAGCTGCCCGAGCGGAGAATCATCTGACTGCCTGTGATGCTTACGAAATCGCCTGAGGAGGCCGGCATCGAGCGGACTTTCTTGCCCTCGGCATCATAGATGTTGTACCAGCTGTAGGATTTCAGCACGAAATACTGACTGCTCCAGCCGAGGAGCTCGCCCGAGGATGTGGAGAGCGACTTATATTTCTTGCCGGCAATGTCGTAGAGATTATACCAGCTGCCTGACTGCTCTATCGACGAGAGCTGATGTGACTCGGCAAAAGCCGCTACCGAAGCCATAATTAAAGCGAGTGAGAGGAAAAGCTTTTTCATATTTATCAAAGGTTATGCAACAGACGGTCAGCCATGGCACGGGCTGCTCGGCGGCCGTCGCCCATGGCAAGGATAACGGTGGCGCCGCCGCGCACTATGTCGCCGCCGGCATAGAGGTCGGGCAACGATGACTGCATGGTTTCGTCATTGACCACTATGGTGCCGCGGCGGCTCACGTCGATGCCTTCGATAGCCGAGGGGATCAGCGGATTGGGTGAAACGCCCACACTGACAATCACCAGATCGACGGGGATTTCCTCAATATCGCCCTCGACGGGGACAGGAGAACGGCGCCCCGAAGAGTCAGGCTCACCGAGCTCCATGCGCTGCACACGCATGGCCCGGACGCGCCCCGTTTCATCAGCCAGGTATTCCACCGGATTATGGAGCGTAAGGAACTCAACACCCTCCTCCCTGGCATGCTTGATCTCCTCGACGCGGGCGGGCATCTCCTCCTCGCTGCGACGGTATACCAGCATTACTCGCGCGGCACCCATGCGTCGGGCCGTGCGGACAGAGTCCATGGCGGTGTTTCCGCCGCCTATTATCGCCACGTGAGCTCCGGGGAGCACCGGAGTGTCGAATCCAGGATGGCCGGCGCCCATCAGATTGATGCGGGTGAGGTATTCGTTGCTTGACATCACACCGATGAAATTCTCGCCCGGGATGCCCATAAAGCGGGGCAGGCCGGCTCCGGAAGCCACGAACAGGCCTTTGAAGCCCATAGAGCGGAGATCATCGTAGCTCAGCGTCTTGCCTATGATGCAGTCCTTGACGAATTTCACGCCGAGGGCTTCGAGCGATCGGATCTCACGGTCGACTATCGAATTAGGGAGGCGGAACTCAGGGATGCCGTATTTGAGCACACCGCCGATCTCATGGAGCGCCTCGTAGACGGTGACATCGAAACCGAGTCGGGCCATCTCGCCGGCGAATGACAGACCGGCGGGACCGCTGCCGGCCACAGCCACAGGGATGCCGTTGCTTTCGGACACAGCACTGTCAGTCTCCCCGGCAGTGTCAGCAGCGAAACGCTCGAGGTAGCCGATGGCCACCGGCTGTTTTTTCATCTTATGATAGATACAGCGGCTTTCGCACTGCTTCTCCTGAGGGCACACACGGCCGCACACGGCAGGAAGGGCCGAGGTGGCGCGGAGCACACGGGCGGCATCGTCGATGTGGCCGCGCTGGATGTTCTTGACAAATGCAGGAATGTCAATATTGACCGGACAGCCGGTTACACACTGCGGGTCGGGGCAGTCCATGCAGCGTGTGGCCTCGAGAACGGCCTGCTCGGCCGAGAGGCCGCTGTTGACCTCCTCATTGCAGGTTATACGATAGGCTGCATCAAGTTCGGGCATCTTCACACGGGGGATGGCCGAACGCTCGCGGGCCGAAATAGATTTACGGAGGTCCTCACGCCAGGCTGACGAGCGCGAGGTTATATCGTCGAAATTGTTATCCATGACAAATTAATTATAGGAGCGGAGGCGCATTATCATTTCGTCGAAGTCCACCTTGTGGGCGTCGAACTCCGGGCCGTCGATACACACGAAGCGGGTCTTGCCGCCGACAGTCACGCGGCAGGCGCCGCACATGCCGGTGCCGTCGACCATTATGGTGTTGAGCGAACACATTGTGGGGACATCGTATTTCTTGGTGAGCAAGGCCACAAACTTCATCATGACGGCCGGGCCGATGGTCACGACCTGATCGACCTTCTCGCGGAGGATAACCTCCTCGACACCGGCGGTCACGAGACCTTTGCGGCCGTAGGAGCCGTCGTCGGTCATGATGATGACCTCATCGCTATGCTGACGCACCTGATCCTCAAGGATTATAAGATCCCTGGTGCGGGCCGCAAGCACCGAGATCACACGGTTGCCGGCAGCTTTCATGGCCTTGATGATGGGAAGGAGCGGAGCCACGCCCACACCGCCGCCACAGCACACCACGGTGCCGACCTTGGCTATATGAGTGGCCTGCCCGAGGGGGCCTACAACATCAGTAAAACTATCGCCCGGCTCAAGGGCGCAAATCTTACGAGTCGACACTCCCACCTGCTGCACCACTAAAGTTATGGTGCCTTGGGCAGGGTCGGCATCGGCTATAGTGAGGGGTATACGCTCGCCGCCCTCCCCTACCCGGACAATCACGAAATGGCCGGGACGGCGGGATCGGGCAATCATGGGAGCCTCCACCACAAATTTTACTACATTTTCCGAGAAATGTTCTTTCTGAAGTATCTTCGTCATAATGATCGGGGTTCTTTGTGGCAAAGATAGTTATTTTCCCGGAAATAAGGCCGTTTTTAATCAAGATTTGAGCGGACGCGGGCGAGGTAGCGATGCATGGCTTCGGAGTCACGGCTGTCGACAATCTCCCTGAGTTCGGTCAGCTGCTGCCGGATGAGGTCAAGTTGCTGAGAAGTGTTGGGGTTGAACAGTATTTCGCTCAGCAGGTAATCATCCTCGCTCATCAGGCCGCGGGCTATTGCGAGATGGCGCTTGAAGGTGGTGCCCGGAGCCTCCTGGTGCTTCATGACCGATGCAAACACCAGGCTGGAGGCGAAAGGAATGGAGAGTGAGTAAGCTATGGTGAGGTCATGCTCTTCAAAAGAGTATTCCACGATGTTGAGTTTCAGCGAAGAGTAGAGATCGCGGAAAAAGACACGACCCAGATGATCACCCTCGCTTATAATTATGGCGTTCTCGTCCTGGAGATTGGAGAGCGAGGCGAAGGTGGGACCGAACATAGGATGCGTGGAGGCGAAGGGATGGCCGCAACGGGCATAGAACTCCGGCAATCCGGTCTTTACAGAGGCGATATCGGAGAGTATGCAGCGGCCGGAGATATGCGGCAGCACATCCTCGAAAGCCTTCAGGACATATTTTACGGTGGCGGCGTTGATGACCATGTCGGGGTCGAAGGCATCGACCTCGGCAAGGTCAGAGTAGCGTTCAACACCGTAGGTAAAACGGAGCTGATCGGGGTTCGGATCGTAGACCGCCACACGGTGGCCGCGGGAGCTGAGGAGATCGCAGAAAAAGGTGCCCATCTTGCCGGCACCGAGGAGGAGAATCTTCATTGACGGGGAGGTTGGTTGATCAGTTCAATCTGCTGGCGAACAGACTCATCGTGGATAGCGAGGAGGAGTGTGCGCATAAAGTCGGGGCTCATGCCGAGGAGCTCACCCTGGGCCACACGCGAGCGGATGAGATCGCCGGCGCGTCCGGCCTGGACCACGGTCATGCCGTGCTGACGCTTGTATTCGCCGATGTCGCGCGATACCGCCATGCGTCGGGCGAGGACATCGAGCAATTCCGCGTCGATGCGGTCAATCTGGCGGCGGAGCTGCGCGAGGCTTTCGGTGGTGCTGTTGCACTGGCGGATGACGAGAGTGTCGAGAATCAGGCTCAGCGAGTCGGGGGTCACCTGCTGAGCGGCGTCGCTCCAGGCGCAATCAGGGTTACAGTGGCTCTCGATGATCAGGCCGCTGAAGCCCATATCCATGGCCTGCTGCGAGAGCGGGGCTATCAGCTCGCGCTTGCCGCCGATATGTGACGGGTCACAGAGGATGGTCATCTCGGGGTAACGCAGGCGCAGCTCGATGGGGATGTGCCACTGCGGCGGGTTGCGGTAAAGCGATGTGCCGTAGGTGCTGAAGCCGCGATGGATGGCTCCGAGACGGCGCACACCGGCATTATAGAGACGCTGCAGGGCTCCGATCCATAGCTCGAGGTCGGGGTTTACGGGGTTCTTGACAAGCACCGTGATTTCGGCTGCCCGGCCCGATTCGGCGATGGTGTCGGCGATTTCCTGCATGGCAAAGGGATTGGCCGAGGTGCGGGCCCCGATCCAGAGGATGTCGACACCGGCGGCCATAGCCTCCTCGACATGCGCGCGGGCTCCGACCTCGGTGGCCGTGTACATGCCCGTGCGGCGCCGCACTTCGGCGAGCCATTCCAAACCCGGAGCGCCCACGCCCTCGAAACCTCCCGGCTTGGTGCGCGGTTTCCAAATTCCGGCACGGTAAATCCTGATGCCCTGGGAAGCGAGCTGAAGGGCCGTTGTCATCACCTGCTCCTCGGTCTCGGCGCTGCAGGGACCGGCGATAATGAGCGGAGCGTCGGGCGAAATACCCTCGAATGTAATAGGTCTTATATCTTTCATTATATATGAGCTTATTTGGATTCTGACGATTCGCGCCAGTCGATTATGCGTTGGAGAGCCCGGCGGAGGTTGCGCTCGTCGGCGCAGAGCGAGATACGTATGTAGCGGCGGCCGTTGGAACCGAAGATGAATCCCGGGGCTATGAACACCCGGGCCTCGTAGAGCAGGCGGTCGGCGAGCGCCTCGCCCGATTCTTCCGAGTCAGGGATGCGGCCCCAGAGAAACATGCCCCGCTGCTTCGGATCGAAGCTGCAGCCGAGAGTGCGCATGATCTCTTCGGCTATGACGCGGCGGGCGGCGTAGCGGGCATTGAGATCATCGTACCACGAGCGCGGGGAGTCGAGCGCCTTGGCGGCAGCGAGCATCACCGGTCGGAACTGGCCTGAGTCAACATTCGATTTCACCTTCTGCACCCATGAGACGAAGCGCGGATTGGATGCAAGCATGGCCACACGCCAACCGGCCATGTTGTGACTTTTGCTGAGCGAGTTCATCTCAATAGCCACATCTTTGGCGCCGGGGACCTGAAGCAGACTCATCGGGGTGGGATTGAGTATGAAACTGTAAGGATTGTCGTGGGCAATGACAATGCCGTGGCGGCGTCCGAAGTCGACCAGACGCTCAAACACGCTATAGTCGGCCGGTGCGCCGGTGGGCATGTGGGGATAATTGACCCACATCAGCCTGATGCGGTCAAGCGGCATGCGCTCAAGTTCGTGGAAGTCGGGCTGCCAGCCGCCGGCTTCGGTGAGGTTATAGCTGAAAATCTCCGCACCCACAAGGCGACAGGCGCTCGTGTAGGTGGGATATCCCGGATCGGGCACGAGCACACCGTCGCCGGGATTGAGGAATGTGAGCGAGATGTGAAGGATTCCCTCCTTAGATCCTATCAGCGGAAGGATTTCATTGGCGGGGTTGAGTTCCACGCCGTAAGTGCGGAAATACCAGCGTGAGAAAGCCTGACGGAGTTCAGGCAGACCGGTGGGTAACTGATAGGAGTGGGTGTCGTGCCTCCGGGCCTGATCGCAGAGTGTATCGACGGCCCCGGCCGGAGGCGGACTGTCGGGGCCGCCTATGCCGAGCGATATCACATCGATTCCGCGCGAGCGCATGTCGGCCACCTCGCGCAGACGGCGCGAAAAGTAATATTCCTGGATTTCGGATACCCGTCGTGCGGGCACTATTTCTTTGTCACACATCTTTCTCACAGCTTTTATATTGTCCAAGTGACTTAAAATCGGTAATCAGCGGCCGGACGGCATCTATAGCCTTGAGATAGCGGGCATAGCTGCGGAAAGTCAGGTCGACGTAAAACCGGTATTCCCATTCGCGGCCTATGATAGGCATCGACTGGATTTTTGACAGATTCATATCGTAGAACGAAAGGATGGTAAGCACCTTGCTTAGCGCGCCCTGGGTATGGGGCAGCGTGAATACAATCGAGGCCTTGTCAAGAGTATGCTCCGGGGGGAGGAATTCCGGAGCGGCAAGGGGATCGGCGAGGATCAGGAAGCGGGTGAAATTGCGCTTGTTGGTCTCGATGCCTGACTGAAGGATGTCGAGGCCGTAAAGTCGGGCGGCATATTCGCCGCAGACGGCGGCATGGCCGCGGAGACCATCACGGGCAATGTCGCGGGCGCTTCCCGCAGTGTCGAAACTTTCTATCATTTTCATGCCGGGATGACTGTGGAGGAAATTCCGGCACTGCATCAGAGCCATGGGGTGGGAGCGCACTTCGGTGATGTCGTCAACGGTCTGGCCGGGCAATGCGGCGAGCACGTGGCTGATGCGCATCTTATGTTCGCCGACAATGGTGAGCGAACTGCGACGCAGCAGCTCATGATTCTGGAGGAGCGCTCCGGCAATGGTGTTCTCTATGGCCATGACGCCAAGTAGCGAAGGGTCAGTGTCGAGCCGCTCAAACATGCTGTCGAATGTGTCGCACTCCACGGTGGTGACCGTGCCGTCAGGACAGCGCCCGGCGAAGAAATCGCGGGCGGCGGCATCATGGAAGCATCCGGCTACTCCTTGTATTGTAACTTGTCGGTCCATATATTTTAATAATAAACAATCCCGATCCTTTGTTTAGAAGGTCCGGGATTTATGTAGCGTTGAATTGCAATAATCTGTCTGGAATCAATCGCATACAGCACCCGGACTTACTTCATAGAAATAAGTTCCGAAAAACTGATATGCGTAATATCGTGTCATCACGCTACAAAGATAATAGTTTTTCAGCCAAGAGACCGGGATTTCAGCAAATTCTCTATCATTTAAGCATATTTATAGCTTCGTCGAGGGTGAGGCGCTGCTGATTGCCTGTGACCATATCCTTGACAGTGACGGTGGCGGTGTTCATCTCGTCCTCGCCAATGATGGCCACAAAGGGGATGCCGAGTGCGTCAGCGCGGCCCATCTGCTTCTTCATTTTGGCTTCGTCGGGATAGATCTCAGCGGCGATACCGGCCTCACGCATGGCCTTGAGCATCTTCATGGCGGCAGCGGCTTCGGCAGCTCCGAAGTTCACGAACATCACCTTAGGGCCGGAGAGGGTGTCGGCAGGATAGAGATCGAGCGCATTGAGCACGTCGTAGATTCGGTCGGCACCGAATGAGATGCCTACGCCTGAGAGGCCGGGCATGCCGAACACTCCGGTAAGATTGTCATAACGGCCGCCGCCGGTGATGGAGCCTATTGCCACGTCGGCCGCCTTGACCTCGATGATGGTGCCGGTGTAATAGTTGAGGCCACGGGCAAGCGACACATCCAGCTCGAGTTCCGCACGGAGACCGAGAGCCTCGGTACCCGAGATAACCTCGCGGAGTTCCCCGACACCCTTCATGCCGATTTCGCTCGAGGCGAGGGTCTGAGCCAGCTGCTGAAGGCGGTTTCCGGTAGAGCCTCCCATGGTGATGATGGGACGGAGCATGTCGACGGCTTCCTGAGAGATGCCGCGCTCGAGGAGCTCGGCGTTGACGGCGTCGATGCCTATCTTGTCAATCTTGTCAATGGCCACGGTGATATCGGTAATCTTCTCGGGGGCGCCGATAAGCTCGGCAATGCCCGAGAGCACCTTGCGGTTGTTGAGCTTGATGACTATGCGGATGCCGAGACGGGCAAACACCTCGTCGATAAGCTGAAGCAGCTCAATCTCGTTGATCAGCGAGTCGGAACCGACAACGTCGGCGTCGCACTGATAAAACTCGCGGTAGCGGCCCTTCTGCGGACGGTCGGCGCGCCACACGGGCTGAATCTGGAAGCGTTTGAAGGGCATCTGCAGGTCGTTGCGGTGCTGCACCACGAAGCGGGCGAAAGGCACCGTGAGGTCGTAACGCAGGCCCTTCTCACAGATTTTCGGGGTCAGCTTCACATAGTCGCGTGAGTCGAGAAGCTGCTGATCCACATCGCGGAGATAGTCGCCCGAGTTGAGGATTTTAAACAGGAGCTTGTCGCCTTCCTCGCCGTATTTGCCCATCAGTGTGGAAAGGTTCTCCATGGCGGGAGTCTCGATCTGGGCGTAGCCGAAGAGTTTGAAAACCGAGCGGATGGTGTCGAATATATAATTGCGCCGGGCCATTTCCAACGGTCCGAAGTCACGGGTTCCTTTAGGAATTGAGGGTTTCTGTGCCATGATGTAAAATATTTTCCACAAAAATAATGGATTTTTGCAAATGTAGCAAATTATGCAAGCAATATTCACATAATCAGAGCATTGAAAAAAATTATTCAGAGATGTGGCGGGATAGTGTTGAAATTCGCGGAATTTGACTAACTTTGTGCCATAATGAGCGAGGAAAAGATAAAGTCGGCGGCCACTGCCACATTCACGCAGTTTCTGACGCAGCACAAGCTGCGCCGCACCCCCGAACGCTTTGCCATTCTGGAGAAAGTGTTTGAGACGCCGAGTCATTTCTGCATCGACACTCTCCATTCCGCGCTCGAGGAGAGCGGCTATCATGTGAGCCGCGCCACCGTTTACAACACCATAGAACTTCTGATACGCTGCGGACTTGTGCGCCGTCACACTTTCGGCAACCAGTCGCCGCAATATGAGAAAATAGCCGGGCTCACCAAGCATTATCATCTTGTGTGCTCGATGTGCGGTAAAATCAGGGAAGTGAAGGATGCCGAGATAGACGCGCTGCTTGAGCAGCGCCGCTTCGGCAAATTCATTCCGGCTTATATCGACCTAAACATCTACGGTCTGTGCGGCACCTGCTCGCGCCGCGCCAACAGTTCGCAGAAGCGCAAGCGCCGCACCGCAGCTACGGAAGATCCCAGACAATCAAACCAGTCAAGAATCAAAAAAACTTCAATAGATAAAGAAAAATGAAAGTTGACGTATTGCTCGGCCTCCAGTGGGGCGACGAAGGAAAAGGCAAAGTGGTTGACGTGCTCACTCCCCGCTACAATGTTGTAGCCCGATTCCAGGGAGGTCCCAACGCAGGCCACACTCTTGAGTTTGACGGTAAGAAATATGTGTTGCGCAGTATTCCGTCAGGCATTTTCCAGCATGGCCAGATTAACATCATAGGCAATGGCGTGGTGCTTGACCCGGTGCTCTTCAAGGAAGAAGCCATGGCTCTTGAAGAGAGCGGCGTTGACCTGCGCAAGATACTTAAGATATCAAAGAAAGCCCATCTGATTCTTCCCACCCACCGCCTTCTCGACGCCGCCAACGAGCGCGCCAAAGGTGGCGCCAAGATCGGCACCACCGGCAAAGGCATCGGCCCTACCTACACTGACAAGATCAGCCGTAACGGCCTGCGTCTGGGCGACACTCTCCACAACTTCCGCCAACGCTACGAGGCCGCCCGTGACCGCCATGTGGCCATGCTGCGCGCCATGGGCGAGGAGCCCGAATTCAGCGAGCTCGAAAAGAAATGGCTCGAAGCCATCGACTATCTCCATACCTTTGACATCATCGACTCAGAGCATTACATCAACCGATGCCTCCGCGAAGGCAAGTCGGTGCTGTGTGAAGGCGCCCAGGGCACACTGCTCGATGTGGACTTCGGCTCATATCCCTTCGTGACCTCGTCAAACACCATCACTGCCGGCGCCTGCACAGGTCTGGGCGTAGCCCCCAACAAGATAGGCGAAGTGTACGGCATTTTCAAGGCCTACTGCACCCGCGTGGGCAGCGGTCCTTTCCCCACCGAGCTTTTTGACGAGACCGGCAGGAAGATCCGAGACATAGGCCATGAATACGGCGCAGTGACCGGGCGCGAACGCCGCTGCGGCTGGATTGATCTCGTGGCTCTCCGCTATGCCATAATGATCAACGGCGTGACACAGCTCATCATGATGAAATCCGACGTGCTCGACAGCTTCGATACCATCAAGGCCTGCACCGCCTACCGCATCAACGAGAAGGAAATCCGCGAGTTCCCCTACTCCATTGAGGAGGATACCATAGAACCCGTCTACACCGAGCTCCCCGGCTGGAATACCGACATGACAAAGATGAAATCGGAGGACGAGTTCCCCGTGCGTTTCAAGGAATATATCGAATTTCTCGAACGCCAGCTCGAGACCCCCATCACCATAGTGTCGATAGGTCCGGACCGCGAGCAGACAATAGTCCGTTCAAAGAACCATAAATAACCAAAATCCCAACCATAAAAACACAATTACTGTCATGGCAAAAGTGAAACCTTTCAAGGGCTTGCGCCCGCCGCGCGAACTGGTTACCGAAGTAGCCTCACGCCCCTATGATGTGCTCAATTCCGAGGAAGCCCGCACCGAGGCCGAAGGAAATCCCAAATCACTCTATCACATCATCAAACCTGAGATTGACTTCACTCCCGGCACCGACGAGCACGAACAGAAAGTCTACGACAAGGCCGTGGCCAACTTCAAGGCTTTCCAGGAAAAAGGCTGGCTGGTGCAGGATGACAAGGAGCACTACTACATCTACGCGCAGACGATGAACGGCCGCACCCAGTACGGCATCGTCATAGCCGCCAACGTCGACGACTACATGGAGCAGCGCATCAAGAAGCATGAGCTCACCCGCCGCGACAAGGAGGAGGACCGCATGAAGCATGTCCGCATCAATAATGCAAACGTCGAACCGGTGTTCTTCGCCTTTCCCGACAATGCAGTGCTCCAGGAGATCATTACCCGAGTTACAGCCGGAGAGCCCGAATATGACTTCACGGCTCCCGACGGCTTCGGCCACCACTTCTGGGTGATCGACGACGACCCCACCATCAAGGCCATCACCGAAGAATTTGCCAATATACCTTACTTATATATAGCCGACGGTCACCACCGCACTGCCGCAGCAGCGCTGGTGGGTGCCGAGAAAGCCCGCAACAACCCTCACCACACCGGCAACGAAGAGTATAACTACTTCCTCGCCGTGGCGTTCCCGGCCTCGCACCTCAACATCATCGACTATAACCGCGTGGTGAAGGATCTCAACGGCCTCACCCCCGAAGAATTCCTCGGCAAACTGAAAGAGCATTTCACCGTGGACGACAAGGGCACCGAAGAATATCGCCCCGCGGCTCTCCACAACTTCTCGCTCTACCTCGGCGCCCACTGGTATTCGCTCACCGCAAAGCCCGGCACCTATAATGACAACGATCCGATAGGTGTGCTCGACGTGACGATATCCTCCGACCTGATACTGCGCGACATCCTCGGCATCACCGACCTGCGCACCGACAAACGAATAGACTTCGTGGGCGGCATCCGCGGCCTCGGCGAACTGAAACGGCGCGTTGACTCCGGCGAGATGGCCATGGCCCTGGCGCTCTATCCCGTGTCAATGAAGCAGCTTATGGACATAGCCGACACCGGCAACATCATGCCGCCGAAAACCACCTGGTTTGAGCCCAAACTCCGTTCAGGCCTCGTGATCCACAAACTCGATTAATCACCGATCAAGGCTTACCGGATCCTACTGACAAACTCCGCAAACCACCGATGGAACCAAGGACAATAGAAAGCACGATTTTCCGGATAAGCCCGACAACGTACCTCCAAGCCACAGCCGGCAGCCTCATGCCCCGGCTGTGGCTTTTTGCAGGGCTGCCCCTTTTAGCCTGCCTGATCGCGGCTATCTGGGAACCGAGGATGCTGCTGATAGCGCTGATAATGCTGTTTCTCATCATCCCCATGGGAGTGTTTCACATCTATTTCACCCGCCTGCTCACCGAAGAAGCCCGCTTCGCCGTCACCCCGAAGCATGTGACGGTAAGTCCCGACGGCACAATCACGGTGACCTTCCATGCCGCCGACGAAGAGAATACACCCGAAAACTCCGAAACCATTCCAGCCGCGGACATAACTTCATGGCGAATAACACGCAAGCATATAATAGCCCCGGTAATCGGCCGTAAGAATCCGCTTATCGTACCCCTCGAGGCACTGCCCTCCGATATCGACCCTCATAAAATGATGCAAGAAATATGCCCACTGAAAGGGGACTATTCTTGGCAAGATGAATAAAAATATCTAACTTTGCATCATCATCCTGTAGTAAACCATAATCACATCATAACACCCTACACATTTACTTCCTATGGTTGTATTTTTCAAGAAAGGTGCTGCTGAAATCACTGCTGTAGAGACCGATCACAAGCTCACAGACGAAGAAAAGGCCAAACTCACATGGCTGTTTGGCGGCGCCAAACCCCTCGCATCCACTTCAGTAAAAGGACGGTTCATAGGCCCCCGCAAGGAAATGGTGACTCCCTGGAGCACCAACGCGGTGGAAATCACGGAAAACATGGGACTCCGCGGCATCAGGCGAATAGAGCAGTTCACACTCACCCGCGACGAGAATCCGGCCTACGACAAAATGCTTCAGCGCGTCTACGAGGGCCTCAACAGCCGAGTGTTCCACACTGACCGCAAGCCCGAACCGATAGTGTACATCGACGATATCTCGGAATACAACCGCAGCGAGGGTCTCGCCCTGAGCCCCGACGAAGAGAAGTATCTGCGCGAGCTTTCCGAAAAGTTAGGCCGACCGCTCACTGACAGCGAAGTGTTCGGCTTCTCGCAGGTCAACTCCGAGCACTGCCGCCACAAGATTTTCAACGGCACATTCATCATTGACGGCGAGGAGAAGCCCATGTCGCTTTTCAAGCTCATCAAAAAGACCTCGCAGGAGAATCCCAACGGCCTCGTATCGGCTTATAAAGATAATGTGGCCTTTGTGGAAGGTCCGCGCGTAGAGCAGTTCTACCCCGTCAACCCTGACCGTCCCGACATGTTTGACGTCAAGGAGATTGACACCGTGATCTCACTCAAGGCCGAGACTCACAACTTCCCCACCACCGTGGAGCCCTTCAACGGCGCAGCCACCGGCACCGGTGGCGAGATCCGCGACCGTCTGGGCGGCGGCAAGGCATCACTGCCCATTGCCGGCACGGCCGTGTATATGACCTCCTATCCCCGCATGAGTCCCGAGCACCGCTGGGAACTGATGTGCAATCCCCGCGTATGGCTTTATCAGACACCCTGCGACATCCTCATCAAGGCATCGAACGGCGCCTCGGACTTCGGCAACAAGTTCGGCCAGCCTCTTATCTGCGGCTCGCTTCTGACCTTCGAACACGACGAGAACGGCAAGCTCTACGCTTATGACAAAGTGATAATGCTCGCCGGCGGCGTAGGCTTCGCAGCCAAGAAGGACGCCATCAAGGGCATCCCCGAACCGGGCGAGAAGGTGGTGGTGATGGGCGGTGACAACTACCGCATTGGCATGGGCGGCGGCGCTGTATCGTCAGTGGCCACAGGCCAGTATGACAACTCCATAGAGCTCAACGCCGTGCAGCGCGCCAACCCCGAGATGCAGAAACGCGTGTCGAACGTGATCCGCGCATTGGCCGAGAGCGATGACAACCCCATCATATCAATCCATGACCACGGCGCAGGCGGCCACCTCAATGCCCTGAGCGAACTTGTAGAAGCCACCGGCGGCAAGATAGACCTCGATGCGCTTCCCGTGGGCGACTCCACCCTCTCGGCCAAAGAGATAGTGGGCAACGAAAGCCAGGAACGCATGGGCATGGTGCTCGAGCCCGAGCACATAGAATATGTGAGCCGCATAGCATCGCGCGAACGTGCCCCGATGTATGTGGTGGGCGAGACCACGGCCGATGACCGCTTCGTGTTCCGTCGCTCCGACGGCGTGAAGCCCATAGACCTGGCCATGGCCGACATGTTCGGCAACTCACCCAAAACGGTGATGACCGACTCTACAGTCAACATGACTTACCGCGATGTGGACTATAACGAAGCATCGGTTGAAGAATATCTCCGCGATGTGCTCAGCCTCGAAGCCGTGGCATGCAAGGACTGGCTCACCAACAAGGTTGACCGCTCGGTAACCGGCAAGATAGCCCGCCAGCAGTGCCAGGGAGAGATCCAGCTGCCGCTGAGCGACTGCGGAGTTGTGGCTCTCGATTACCGCGGCAAGAAAGGCATAGCCACCTCCATAGGACATGCACCCCAGGTGGCGCTCATTGACTCAGCCCGCGGCTCGGTGATGGCTATCGCCGAAGCGCTGACCAACATTGCCGGCGCCCCGATTGAAGGCGGTCTGAAAGGCATCTCACTCAGCGCCAACTGGATGTGGCCCTGCAAGAATCCCGGCGAGGACGCAGCGCTCTACCGTGCCGTAGAAGCATGCAGCGACTTTGCCTGCGCGCTCGGCATCAACATCCCCACCGGAAAGGACTCCCTGTCGATGACCCAGAAATACGGCGATGACAAAGTATTCGCCCCCGGCACCGTGATAATCTCGGCAGCCGGACCGGTCAGCGACATCCGCCGCACACTCAGTCCCGTAATGCGCCGCGGCAACTCGCGCCTTTACTATCTCGACTTCTCGTCGAGCGAACTCGAACTCGGCGGCTCGGCTCTGGCCCAGGTACTCAACCGCCTCGGCGCCACCGCCCCCACAGTAAGCTCGCCCGAGCGCTTCGCCAAAGCTTTCGAGACCGTGCAGACTTTAGTTAAACGCGGCTCCGTGATGGCCATGCACGACGTAAGCGCCGGCGGTCTCGTCACCACCCTTCTCGAAATGACCTTCGCCAACACCGACGGCGGCATAGAGCTTGATACCGAAGCCTTTGTCAACAACGGCCAGAGCGACCTCGTGAAGATTCTCTTTGCCGAGAATCCCGCCATGGTGATGCAGATAGCCGAGGACAAGGCCGAGGCAGCCGAACGACTGATGGAGAAAAACGGCGTGACTTTCCGCATGATAGGCCGCCCCTCAGCCGAACGTACCCTCATGATCCACCACTGCGGAACCGACCGCATGATCGGCATCGACTATATGCGCGACGTGTGGTTCCGCTCGTCATATCTTCTCGACTCAGTGCAGAGCGGCGAAAAATGCGCCCGCATGCGCTTTGACAATTACAAGAAACAGCCCATCCGCTACCGTCTGCCCAAGGGCTTTGACGGCTCGCTCGCCTCACGCGGTCTGACCCTCGGCAAGCATGCTCCCTCGGGAGTACGCGCCGCCATCATCCGCGAAAAGGGCGTGAACGGCGACCGCGAGATGGCCTATTCGCTCTATCTCGCCGGGTTTGACGTGAAGGACGTGCACATGACCGATCTCATGAGCGGCCGCGAGACACTTGACGATGTGAACATGATAGTGTTCTGCGGCGGCTTCTCAAACTCCGACGTTCTCGGATCGGCCAAAGGCTGGGCCGGAGGCTTCCTCTGGAACGACAAGGCCAAGCAGGCTCTCGAGCGTTTCTATGCCCGCGAGGATACCCTGTCGCTCGGCGTGTGCAACGGCTGTCAGCTGATGATGGAGCTCAACCTCATCTGTCCCGATCATCCCAAGAAAGCCACCATGGAGCACAACATAAGCCACAAGTTCGAGTCGCAGTTTATCGGCGTCACCATCCCCGAGAACAACTCGGTGATGTTCGGACCGCTTGCAGGCGTCAAGACCGGTATCTGGGTGGCTCACGGCGAAGGCCGCTTCAACCTTCCCATGTCCATGGACCGGTACAATGTGGCGCTGAAGTACAACTACTCGGCCTATCCCGGCAACCCCAACGGCTCACGCGCGGCTGTGGCGGGACTCTGCTCGGCCGACGGACGACACCTGGCGATGATGCCCCACCTCGAAAGAGCCATCTTCCCCTGGCAGTGCGCCTATTACCCCCAGTCGCATCTGCGCGATGATGTGACGGTGTGGATCGACGCCTTCATCAACGCCCGAAAATGGATTGAGAAGCGCATAAAACCCACTGATCAGTAACACTATCCCACTAAAAGCGGGAGCAGTACATTCCCCACCCTACGGACTGGCTGCTCCCGCTGATAATTTAACACATATTACTAACACAAAATATAAAGATTATGGGAGGTTTTTTCGGCGTAGCCGCCAAAAAGAAATGTATCGATGACCTGTTTTACGGCGTGGATTACAACAGTCACATGGGTACAAAACGAGGCGGTATCGCCACTGTGTCGGACGGCATTTTCACCCGCTCGATCCACAATATCGAAAACTCGTATTTCCGCACGAAGTTTGAAAACGAGCTGCATGAGTTTACAGGAACTTGCGGCATCGGCGTGATCAGCGATACCGACGCACAGCCGATCATCGTCAACTGCCATCTGGGCAAATTCGCCATTGTCACCGTGGCCCGCATCAACAACATTGACCGCCTGGAAAAGGAGATGCTCGCCAAGGGCCACCACTTCTGCGAGCACAGCTACGACATCATCAACCCTACGGAGATGATAGCGGCGCTCATCAGCGAAGGCACCGACATTGTAAGCGGCATAGAGAATGTGTTCCGCAACATCGAAGGCTCCTGTTCTATGCTTCTGCTGCTCGAAGGAAAGATCATCGCAGCCCGCGACAAGCTCGGCCGCACCCCTGTACTCGTGGGCAAAAAAGAGGGTGCCATGGCCGCCACATCCGAATCGTGCGCCTTCCCCAATCTTGACTACGAGATGGTGTATAACCTCGGCCCTGGCGAGATAGTCGAGCTCACCCCCGACGGCATGACCCAGCTCCGCAAGCCCAACGAAGAGATGCAGATATGCTCATTTCTGTGGATTTACTACGGCTACCCCGTGTGTCAGTACGAGGGACGCAACGTTGACCGCATGCGCTATGTCACCGGCAAAGAGATGGGCAAGAACGACGATTCCGAGGCCGATTTCGTAAGCGCCATCCCCGATTCCGGCATAGGCATGGCCCTGGGCTATTCGCAGGGCAAAGGCATCCCCTATCTCCGCGGCATCGTGAAATACACTCCCACATGGCCCCGCAGCTTCACCCCCTCCACGCAGGAACGCCGCGAGCTGGTGGCCAAGATGAAACTTATCCCCAACAAGCAGCTTCTGCGTGACCGCAGCGTGATATTCTGCGACGACTCCATAGTGCGAGGCACCCAGCTCCGCGACAATGTCAAGGATCTCTTTGACTCGGGCATCAAGGGTGTGCACATGCGCATAGCCTGTCCGCCGCTCATCTATCCCTGCCACTACCTCAACTTCACGGCATCGAAGAGCGAACTCGAACTTATTACCCGCCGCGTCATCGCCGACCTCGAGGGCGCCCACGACAAGAACCTCGAAGCCTACGCCACCACCGATTCACCCGAGTACAAGCGCATGGTCGAGGAGATTCGGCGCCGCCTCGGCCTCACCACCCTGCAGTTCAGCTCGCTTGAGAACATAGTCAAGGCCATAGGCCTGCCCAAGTGCCGTATCTGCACCCACTGCTTCGACGGATCAAGCCATTATTGATACCCTCCGGCATCCTTACCTGCCGAAACTGACATACCCGATGCCCACATTCCCGGGACCTCTCCAATAGAAGCCCGCGGGTGTGGGCATCGCTCATTTACAGATATTTGCCTTCACAGCCGGGGTCAAATAAAGAGTGAACTCGCTGTATAGCAGCAGCCTACACCGGCCGAATCAAAAAATAATTGACAATTCCAATGATTTTTGCTATCTTTGTTGGTCAAAACTCTCAGACAATAATCCGAACATTAACTAAATAACGAAAAGTATGAGTCTCAACATCATTGTGCTCGCCAAGCAGGTGCCCGACACCCGCAACGTGGGCAAAGATGCTATGAAAGAGGACGGCACCATCAACCGTGCCGCACTCCCGGCCATCTTCAACCCCGAGGACCTCAACGCTCTTGAACAGGCTCTCCGCCTCAAAGACGCCAACCCCGGATCAACAGTGACCCTCCTGACCATGGGTCTGCCCCGTGCAGCAGAAATCATCCGTGAGGCAATGTACCGCGGTGCCGACGCCGGCATCGTCCTCACTGACCGTGCTCTCGGCGGCGCCGACACCCTTGCCACATCCTACTCTCTGGCTCAGGCAGTAAAGAAATTTGGAAATTACGACATCATTCTCGGCGGCCGTCAGGCCATCGACGGCGACACCGCCCAGGTAGGTCCCCAGATCGCCGAGAAGCTCGGTATCCCCCAGGTGACCTACGCCGAGGAAATCCTCGACCTTTCTGACGGCACCGTAACCGTTAAGCGCCGTCTTGAAAACGGTGTTGAGACCGTGAAAGCTCCCCTGCCCTGCGTGGTGACAGTCAACGGCTCGGCCGCCGAATGTCGCCCCCGCAACGCCAAGCGTCTGCAGAAATACAAATATGCCGCCTCGACCTCCGAAAAGGAGAAACTCGATGACCGCATCAAGGCTCTTCTCGAGGCCCGTCCTTACCTCAACATAGCCGAATGGAGCGCAGCCTACGTTGACGCCGATCCCGAACAGATAGGTCTCGCCGGCTCGCCCACAAAGGTGAAAGCCATCGAGAACGTGGTGTTCACCGCCAAGGAAAGCCGCTGCCTCAGCGACAAGGACAACGAGATTGAGGACCTCATCAAGGAACTCATTGCCAACCACACCATTGGTTAACAAATAATCACACCGTTAACTTGAAAAGAATTATGACTGACCAGAATAATCTGATAGTATATTGCGAGTTTGACGAAGGCAAGATTGCCGATGTCAGCCTCGAACTGCTCACCAAAGGTCGTGAGCTCGCATCCAAGCTTGGTGTCAAGCTCGAAGCTGTGGTGATTGGCGACAAACTCGACGGCGTAGAGGAACAGATATTCCCGTACGGAGCCGACGTAGTGTACAAAGTGGCTGACAAGCGCCTCTTCCCCTACACCTCCAATCCTCATGCCGCAGTGCTCATCAACCTGTTCCGCGAAATCAAGCCTCAGGTGTGCCTCATGGGCGCCACCTGCATAGGCCGCGACCTCGGCCCCCGCGTGTCGTCATGCCTCCACAGCGGTCTGACCGCCGACTGCACCTCGCTTGAAATCGGCCCCCACAAGGATCCCAAGACAGGCAAAGAATATGAAAACCTCCTGTATCAGATCCGTCCGGCATTCGGCGGCAACATCGTGGCAACGATCGTCAACCCCGACTGTCGCCCGCAGATGGCCACCGTGCGTGAAGGCGTGATGAAGAAAGAGGTGTTCGATCCCGCCCACAAGGGTGAGGTGATCAATCTCGACGCTTCAAAATATGTGGCTCCCGAGGATTTCGCCGTTGAAATCATTGACCGCCACATCGAGAAATCGAAGGTCAATATCAAGAACTCACCCATCATCGTGGCCGGCGGCTACGGCATGGGCTCGAAAGAGAACTTTGACCTTCTCTTCAAGCTCGCCGACACGCTCGGCGGCGAAGTAGGCGCATCACGTGCGGCTGTTGACGCAGGATTCTGCGAACATGACCGCCAGATCGGCCAGACAGGTGTCACCGTCCGTCCGAAGCTTTACATTGCCTGCGGTATCTCCGGCCAGATCCAGCACATAGCCGGCATGCAGGACAGCTCGATCATCATCTCCATCAACAATGACCCCGAAGCCCCGATCAACACTATCGCCGACTTCGTGATCAACGGCAACGCGGAGGACGTGATACCCAAACTCATTAAATACTACAAAAAGAACTCCAAGTAACAAAAGCCATGGCTAATTTTTATACTGACAATCCCGATCTGAAGCATCATCTGAATCACCCGCTGATGCAGAAAATCGTTGAGCTCAAAGAACGTAACTTTGCTGACGCCGAGAACTATGACTATGCGCCCCTCGACTTTGAGGATGCCATGGACTCCTACGACAAGGTGCTTGAAGTTGTTGGCGAAATCTGTGGCGGCAAGATCGCCGAAAACGCCGAGGATGTCGACCATCAGGGTCCTCACGTAGAGAACGGCCGAGTAGTCTATGCCGACGGCACCAAGGACAATCTCGAGCTCTGCCGCAAGGCCGGCCTCATGGGCATGTCGATGCCCCGTCGTCTGGGCGGTCTCAACTTCCCCATCACACCCTACATCATGGCTGCCGACATGGTAAGCCGCGCCGATGCCGGCTTCGAGAATCTCTGGGGCCTGCAGGACTGCGCCGAAACCATCTATGAGTTTGCCGACGAAGATCAGAAACAGCGTTACATTCCGCGCGTATGCCAGGGCGAGACAATGTCAATGGACCTCACCGAGCCCGATGCCGGCTCTGACCTTCAGAGCGTGATGCTCAAGGCCACCGAAATGCCTGACGGCACCTGGCGTCTCAACGGTGTGAAGCGCTTCATCACCAACGGTGACTCCGACATCCATCTGGTACTCGCCCGCTCGGAAGAGGGCACACGCGACGGCCGCGGCCTGTCAATGTTTATCTATGACAAGCGCGACGGCGGTGTTGATGTCCGCCGCATCGAGAACAAGATGGGCATCAAGGGCTCGCCCACATGTGAACTCGTCTATAAGAACGCAAAAGCCGAACTCTGCGGCTCACGCCGTCTCGGTCTTATCAAATATGTGATGGCTCTGATGAACGGCGCCCGTCTGGGCATCGCCGCCCAGTCGGTGGGTCTGAGTGAACGCGCTTACCGCGAGGCGCTCGCATACGCACAGGACCGCAAGCAGTTCGGCAAAGCCATCATCGAATTCCCCGCTGTCTACGAAATGCTCGCCGTGATGAAGGCCAAACTCGATGCCTCACGCGCCCTGCTCTACGAGACCGCCCGCTTTGTCGATGTCTACAAAATCTACGAGGATATCGCCAAAGAGCGCTCGCTCTCAGCCGACGAACGCAAGGAGATGAAGCAGTACAGCAAGCTTGCCGACGCCTGCACTCCCCTTGTCAAAGGCATGGGTAGCGAATACTGTAACCAGAACGCATACGACTGCATCCAGATCCACGGCGGCTCGGGCTTCATGAAGGACTATGCCTGCGAACGCGTTTACCGCGACTCTCGCATCACCTCAATTTATGAAGGCACCACTCAGCTCCAGGTAGTGGCAGCCATCCGCCACGTGACCACCGGCACTTATCTCAGCATGATCCGCGACTACGAGGCTCAGCCCGTGGCCGACAGCCTCAAGCCCCTCCACGACATCCTCGTTGACCTCACCGCCAAATACGAAAAGGCCGTCAACTCTGTGGTTGAGCTCAAGGATGCCGCCTACACTGACTTCATGGCCCGCCGCATGGTGGAGATGGCCGGCAACATCATCATGAGCTACCTCCTGCTTCAGGATGCCACACGCAATGAATCGTTCATCCGCTCAGCCGAAGTCTATGTGAAGATGGCCCAGGCCGAAGTGACCAAGCATGCCGAGTTCATAGCCAACTTCACTCCCTCGCAGCTCGAAGCCTACAAAGCCTGATTTTTCAAGCATAAAACCCTATAGTCCGAAGCGGCTGGTCTCACCGACCCGCCGCTTCACTTTTTTGTGGCGGATTGATAGGTCAGCTTTGAAAAATGCAGTATATTTGTAAAAACATTCACTTACTATGAAGTTCAGCGAAATCCCCGGACATGAATCTGTCAAAGACCGCCTGCGCCGTATGGTTACGGGAGGCCACCTGCCACACGCACTGCTGCTCGAAGGGCCTGCCGGCATAGGCAAGATGGCCATGGCCCGGGCATTTGCCCAGTATATCCAGTGTGAGAACCCTGACCCTGACGGCGATGCCTGCGGCACATGCCAGTCATGCCGCCTCCACCAGGCCATGAACCATATCGACACGCTCTATGTCTACCCCGTAGTGAAGCCCGAAGGACGCACCTCGCCACCGGTTAGCGATGACTTCCGTCAGGAGTGGACCGAGTATCTCGACGGACGGCTTTACATGGACTTCCAGGCCTGGTCAGCCGGATTCGGCAAAAAAAACGCCCAGCCCGTGATTTATGTGGCCGAGAGCTCAGCGCTGATTCACAAACTTTCGTTCACCTCGCATATATCGCGCTACAAGATAGTGATATGGTGGATGCCTGAAAAGATGGTGGAGGAGACCGCCAACAAACTGCTCAAGATGATCGAGGAGCCTTTTGACGACACTATCTTCATCATGGTCAGCGACAATCCGGGCGAGATACTCCCCACGATTTATTCGCGTGTGCAGCGCGTGAAAATGCGCCGGTTGCCTGACGAGACCGTGGCCCGTTATCTTACTGGGCGGCTCGGTGTAGCGCCGGCCGATGCCATGGCCGCCGCCCATATATCGGAAGGCTCGATACCGGCAGCTGTCGCCGCCATTGACCGCAGCGAGGAGATGAATGAGCTGTTTGACATGTTTGTCAGGCTCATGCGCCTGGCCTATCAGCGCAATGTCAAGGATCTGCGCGCATGGGCCGAAGAACTCGCCGCCATGGGCCGCGACGCCGAAATCCGCTTCTATGACTACGCCATGCGGCTGGTACGCGAGAATTTTGTGTACAATTACCGCATACCGCAGCTCAATTACCTCAACACCTCCGAGGAAGCCTTCTCCACCAAATTTGCCCGCTTCATCAACGAGGCCAACGTGGAGAAGATAATCAACACGTTCAATAAAGCCCGCATCGACATAGCCGGCAACGCCAACGGCAAGATAGTCAACTTTGACATGGCTATTAAAATCATAATGCTCCTTATCGTAAAATGATTCCGTTTCTCAAACAGGTAGCAGGCATCTATGCCGCCAACGAGCGTGACAGGCTGATTGACTACTGCTTCGTGTTCCCCAACAAACGAAGCGCCACATTCTTCCGCCATTTCATGGCCGAAGAGCTCGACGGCGCGGCCTTTCTGCCCGAAGTCACCGACATATCTGCCCTCGTAGCCTCATTCTCCGACCTCACCGAGGCCGGACGCTACGACATGCTCTTTACGCTCTTCGACTGCTACCGCCGTCTGCCCGAATACACCGGCGAAGTGGAATTTGACCACTTCCTTTTCTGGGCCGACATGCTGATCAACGACTTCAACGACGTTGACCGCTATCTCGTTGATGCCGACGCACTGTTTGAAAACGTGAAGCGCCTGCGCGAGATCTCGGCCAACTATCTCACGCCCGAGCAGCTCGACGTGATCCGCCGCTTCTGGGGCGAGGACCGAACCATGGAGCCCGTAGACCGCTTCTGGAACCATATCGACAAGGACCCCGACAGCGAGCAGCACCGGAAATTCGTCAGACTCTGGGCTCTGCTCAAACCGCTCTATCACAGCTATATCAACGAGCTGGCCCGCATGGGGCTCACCACTCCCGGACGTCTGTACCGCAATGCCGTGGAGCAGATAAAGGAGCGCGACATCGATGAGTTAGCTTACAGGCGCTATGTGTTCGTGGGCTTCAACGTACTCTCCACCTCCGAGATTGAGATTTTCCGCACCTTCCAGAAACGCGGAATCGGCGACTATTACTGGGATTTCGACACCACGCGCTTCAACATCCGTAACAGCCGCGCTGCCCGCTTCATCAGCCGTAACATCAAGGAATTCCGCTCACGCTATGAACTCCCGGACCCGGAAATAACCGAGAAACCACACATAAACATCGTAGGCACACCCTCCACCGTGGCTCAGGTGAAAATAGCCGGCGCACAGCTTGAGGACTGGGTAACGGACAAAGCGATATCCGATCCGGCCAACGCCATCGACACTGCCATTGTGCTCCCTGACGAGAATCTCTTCGTTACGATGATCCACTCGGTGCCCGAAGTGATCAGCGACATCAACGTGACGATGGGCATACCGATGCGCATCACCCCTGTGTCGGCCCTGATAAGCAATATCGTGAGCCTTCAGATGCGCTCACGTATGCGCAACGGCGAACGTATTTACTTCTATGAGGATGTGCGCCGCCTGCTCGCCTCGCCGCTCGTACGCAAAATCGACCCGGAAGGATGTGAGAGAATCGAGACCGACATCCGTCAGCACAGGCTCTTCAGCGTCAGCTCCGAGTTCATTATGGAGCGCGCGCCGCATCTTGAGGCCGTTTTCACTCCAATCGCCGACATGAATGACCATGTCCGTGTCTATGAATATCTGAAAGAGGTGCTCGCGCTCCTCGATTCAAAGCTTGACGACGGAGAAGCCATGCAGAAGCGGTTTGTCAACGCTTACCGCAACTCCATCGAGGAACTTTCGCATGCGGCAGCCGAATTTGACGTGAAGATGGACAGCGCATCGTATTTCCGACTCATAGAGCGCGCCGTCAACAGCGAAACGGTCAATTTCACAGGCACTCCCCTCAAGGGGCTCCAGATAATGGGTGTACTCGAAACCCGCGCCCTCGACTTCAGGAACGTCATAATGCTCTCGATGAACGAGCGCATTTTCCCGAGCCGCCATTACACCCGCTCATTCATACCAGATGCCCTGCGCCACGGCTTCGGCATGGCCACCATTGACTTTCAGGAGAGCATCTTCGCCTACTACTTCTACCGCCTGATATCACGCGCCGAGAACATCACGCTGGTCTATGACGCCCATAGCGTAGGCGGACTGAAGAGCAACGAGATGTCGCGTTATCTGGTGCAGCTGCTCTACTTCCACCGCACCGAAAATGTGCATCATTCGCTCCGCTCTTACTCCGTACAGCAGTTTGAGACAAATCCGATCAGGGTAAAAAAGACTCCTGAGATAATGGAAAAACTCCGTCAATACGCCGTGGCCGGCAGCGGCAAGAACTTATCGGCTTCGCAGCTCAACACCTATCTCAACTGTCCGCTCGATTTCTATCTCCGTTTTGTGGAGGGCTACGGCGAAGAAAAGGAGATTACCGACTTCATGGATTATAGCACTTACGGTAATGTTCTTCACAAAATAGCCCAGCGAATCTATGAAGGGTTTCAGGACAAAGAGCATCACCCGGTGGTTATAACCGCCGATATGCTCAGGCATCTTGCCCGCAAGGACAACCCTACACTTGACCGCTATATCGTAGAGACCATCAATAAGGAGTATAACAAACTGCCCGACGACAAGCTGCTGACCTCGCCGCTTCTGGGCGAATGTCTGGTGATGGGCAAGGTGATACGCGCATTGTTCGAGTCAATGCTTGAACATGATGCCGGAAGCCTGTTCACATTCATCCGTGCCGAAATGAAGCTCGAAGGAAGGCTGAAAATAACCGATGACCTCAGCGTCAATGCCATAGCCTTCGTTGACCGCGTGGACGAGATCAACGGCGAAATGCGCTTCATCGATTATAAGACAGGCGGCGACAAGCTCACTGCCAATTCCATAAACGACCTTTTCAATAAGACGAACGACGATCGTAACAAGGCGGTGTTCCAGCTGATGTTCTACTGCCTGCTCTACCGCTCGCCCACCGGCGATACCCGCCGGATCAAGCCGTTGATCTACAAGCTGTCGGAAATCGTGGCCCGCGATGTGGAGTCAGTGAGAATCGACGGACAGGAAGTCAGTGATTACAATGATTATTACGAAGAATTCCACACATTGTTAAACGAACTGGTTCTCGAGATTTTCAACCCGGAAATTGACTTTGTTCAGTCACCCGGTGAGCATGCATGCCGCTACTGCTCGTTCAAGTCAATCTGCGGACGTCAGGAAACCAAGAAATACTGACCGATGGCCGGAATCTATATCCATCTGCCCTATTGTCATGCAAAGTGTGCTTACTGCGATTTCTACAGCACACCTGACACCTCGACCATGGCACAGCTTCCCGCGGCAATAGCCCGCGAATGGCAGGCACGGTCAGCCGAACTTGACGGCGAACGGGTTGACACCATCTATTTCGGCGGAGGCACACCTTCCATGCTTCAACCTGCGATGCTCGACTCACTGCTTGGAATTCTGCCTGCGGAGGAGGCTTCGGAGATTACCATAGAGGTCAATCCCGAGGATGTCACCGAAGAGTTCGCCCGGTGGCTTGCGCAGTCGCTCTTCAACCGCGTGAGCATGGGTATTCAGAGTCTTGACGATGACGAACTGAAAGCTGTTGGTCGGCGCCACACCGCCCGACAGGCTATAGAGGCTGCCTGGCGGCTCCGCAATGCCGGAATCAGGAATTTAAGCCTTGATCTGATTTTCGGTCTCCCTGGACAGACACTCGAGTCGTGGGAACGCTCGCTGCGTGGGGTGCTTGACCTAAGCCCTACGCATCTTTCGGCTTACTCGCTGATGGTGGAGCCGGGCACACGGATCTATGCCCGTATGAATACAGGCAAACTGACGCTGCCCTCCCAGCAACTTAACGCCGAGATGTATAGGCGGCTTTGCACCGTTAGCGCCGGCTATGGCATGGAGCATTACGAGATCTCCAATTTCGCCCTTCCCGACCACCGATCCAAGCATAATTCAGCTTACTGGAATCTTACGCCTTACCTCGGTCTCGGCCCCTCGGCTCACAGCTTCACGCAGGACGTAAGAAGCTATAATTCCAAGTCCGTAAAGGATTACATAGCAAATCCACTCGCCCGCACCGTCGAGCATCTGAACACAAATGAACATATCGACGAATATCTGCTCATCCGCCTCCGCACACTCGAAGGACTTGATACGGTAGAGTTTCGAAAACTGTTCGGCGACAAAGAAACAGAGCTGTTACTGAAGCGGGCAGCCGCCGACATCCGCAGCGGCCGCCTCGAATCGACTGACAAATGCCTTAAAATTCCACAGAAGCACTGGCTGGTCAGCGACCCGATAATCGTAGATCTGATGTGCGACTAACCGTTATGCCCTATATTCTATGATTCATCCTGTACTCCTTAGGTGAAAATGAGGTGTAACGTTTGAAATACTTACAGAAAAAAACCTGCGATGAAAAGCCGAGAGCAGATGCTATCTCTTTTATTGTCATGGATGTATCAGTCAGATAGTTTTGAGCCACGGAAATTATTGTCCTGATTATCCATTCTAATGGAGCTGCCCCTGAAACATTCTTTATTACGGCCGAAAAATATTTTGGACTGAGCGAAGAACGCCGTGCATAAAATAAAGTGTCGTGATGATCGGCGTAATTTGCCTGCAAATCCACCATAAACTTCTGAAACACAATATCGTGACCGGTTGTAGACTGAACTGATTTTGATTTTGAAATATAATATAGATTGAGTACGCGAAGCATCATGGCCTCGTTCAATGATTTCAACAGAGCCACCAACGTCTGAAAAAAGGATTACTGGCCAAATGACCTTACCAGATTCTTTCACCAATTGTATGCAGCCTATTCAATTTTATAAGAATTGGTTAATCGTGATGGTAGGGTTCGCCGCGGAGGATGGTCATGGCGCGGTAAACCTGCTCGGTGAAAAAGAGACGCACCATCTCATGGGAGAATGTCATGCGTGAAAGCGACAGTCTGGCATCAGCCCGCTCATACATGGCAGGCGAGAAGCCGTAAGGGCCTCCGATCACAAACACCAGCCGCTTCAGTCCCGAGCTCATGCGCTTGTCGACAAACCCGGCAAACTCGCGCGAGGTCATCTCCACGCCCCTCTCGTCAAGCAGCATCACATAGTCCGACGGCTGCAGACGCTCAAGCATCATCTGCCCCTCAAACTCCTTCTGCATCGGCTCGGTCATGGTGCGGGTGGTGCGCACATCGGGCAGAAAAAAAGTTTCAAACGGGAGGTAACGGTTTATACGGCCGGAGTATTCCTCGACACCGTCGGCGAGAAGCCGGCTGCGGGTCTTGCCAATGGCCATTAATATGATTTTCATTTGCTCGGATTACAGGTAATTACTACTTTTGCACAAAAATAACAAATCATCATCATATTATGAAATCAAAAGAAGAGCTTATTGACGACCTGCTGACTCTGGCTTTTGCAGAAGATGTCGGCGACGGTGACCACACCACCCTCTCAACCATTCCGGCCGACGAGATAGGCCGCCAGCGCCTCATCATCAAGGAGGAGGGCATCCTGGCAGGTGTAGAGATAGCACGAATGGTGTTCAAAAAATTTGATCCTGAGCTCAAGATGACCGTCTATATCAACGACGGCGCCCATGTGAAGCCCGGCGATGTGGCCTTCGTAGTGGAAGGCCGCGTGCAGTCGCTGCTCCAGACCGAGCGCGTGATGCTCAACATCATGCAGCGCATGAGCGGCATCGCCACCACCACTGCCCGCTATCAGAAAGAGCTCGAAGGTCTCAAGACCAAGGTGCTCGACACCCGCAAGACCACTCCCGGCATGCGCATGCTCGAGAAGGAAGCCGTAAAGATAGGCGGAGGCTGCAACCACCGCATCGGTCTTTTCGACATGATTCTCATCAAGGACAATCATGTGGACTTTGCCGGAGGCATCCCCCAGGCTGTCAGCGCAGCCAGGAAATACTGCGCCGAAACCGGACGTGACCTTAAGATAGAACTCGAAGTGCGAAACACCGAGGAGATTCTCCAGGCCCTCGAGGCCGGAGTTGACCGCATAATGCTCGACAATTTCACCCCCGAGCGCACCCGCGAAGCCGTGAAACTGATCAACGGCCGCTGCGAGATAGAATCATCGGGCGGCATAACCCTCGAGACGCTTCGCGCTTACGGCGAATGTGGCGTTGACTTCATTTCGGTCGGTGCGCTGACCCACTCAGTCAAAGGACTCGACATGAGCTTCAAAGCCTGCTGATTTCCCAATAAAACAGACCTTATCAAAGCCTGCTGACCTCTATGGATCGGCAGGCTTATTTTTTGAGCGTGGCGGCAGCGGCTTCGGCACAACGTTCGCCGTCAATGGCCGCCGATACAATGCCTCCGGCATAACCGGCTCCTTCGCCGCAAGGGTAAAGACCGGTTAAGGTGATGTGGACCATAGTTTCGGCATCACGGGGCACACGCACCGGTGATGATGTTCGCGTTTCGTCGCCTATAAGCACAGCCTTGTCAGTGAGGAATCCCCGCTGCTTTCGGCCAAACTCCTCGAACCCCTTCTGCAAACGACGTGCAATCCCCTTGGGCAACAGTCGGTCAATGCGGGCAGGATGGATGCCGGGAGCGTAGGATGTAGGTGGCAGATCACGCGAGGGGCGTGAAGCCACAAAGTCGGTCATTCGCTGGGCGGGAGCGTTCTGGCTCTGCCCCGACTCATCGTAGAATCCTTTCTCGATCATCTGCTGGAAACACATCATTTTCAGAGGATCGTCGCCCTCCACATCCTCCGGAAGCACCTCAACGACCATTCCGGAGTTGGCCCAGCGTGTGCCGCGGTTGGATGGCGACATGCCGTTGACCACCATCTCGCCCGGAGCACTTGCCGCCGGGATAATCACCCCGCCGGGACACATGCAGAACGAATAGACAGCACGGCCGTCAACGCGTGTAAGCATGGTGTATTCAGCCGGCGGAAGATACTTACCGCGGCCGTTGGGATTATGGTAGCGGATGCTGTCAATCAGCGTCTGGGGATGCTCGAGACGCACACCTACGGCTATCCCTTTTGGCTCGAGCGTAACGCTGTGGCGGCTGAGCATATCATAGACATCGCGCGCCGAATGGCCTGTAGCGAGAATAACCGGACCGTCGACGCGGCGTCCGTCGGCCGTCACGACTCCTTTTACAGCGCCGTCATCAATCACAAGGTCAGTGACCTTGGTTGAGAAGTACACATGACCGCCGCAGGCCTCAATGGTCTTGCGCATGGCCTTGATGACCTCGGGCAGACGGTCGGTGCCGATATGCGGATGGGCATCGATGAGGATATCCTCCTGCGCACCGTGCTGGTGGAAAACACGCAGTATCTTATCAACCGGACCTCGCTTTTTCGAGCGGGTGTAGAGCTTTCCGTCGGAATAAGCGCCCGCGCCGCCCTCGCCGAAACAGTAGTTCGAGTCAGGGTCAACCTCGCCGCGGCGGGCTATGGCGGCCATGTCGAGACGACGGCTGTCGACATCCTTGCCGCGCTCCAGAATGACAGGACGCACCCCCAGTTCAATCAGCCGCAGAGCGGCGAACAGTCCGGCAGGCCCGGCACCTACTACTATACATTGCGGAGCATCACCGGCCAACGGCTTATAATCGACCGGCGTGAAGAGCGGATGAGCCGGAGCATCCTCGTCAATATACGCGCGGACACTCAGATTGACCATTACACGCCGCTGTCGCGCATCGATGGAACGGCGGAGTATCTTTACGTCATGCACACGGTTGGCGTCGATGCCGAGCTGAGTGCTGACATGCGCCGTCAGGCGCATGGGTGTGTAAGCTACGGAGGGGTCGAGCCGAAGTTCAAGGTCTTGGGTCATGGAGGATAATCAAGTATATGACAATGATTTATGATTGCATGGGATGTAACCGGCGGTTTTTCTCAAATTCCTTCGTCTGCCGGCGGCTTACGATAATCAGCGTGACAATGGCAAAGATGAAGGCGATGAAATCGGAGGCCGCCATGGATGCCCACACTCCGTCAATGCCCCAGTAGCGGGGAAGGATGATGAGGAACGGAATGAGGAACAGCAGCTGGCGCGTGAGCGACAGGAATATCGACACCTTCGGTTTGCCCACTGACTGGAAGAAGTTCTGAATGACTATCTGACACCCGACGAGGGGATAGAAGATAAAGTAGATGTGCGAGCCACGGTTAGCTATCTCGATGAGAACGGGGTCAACGGTGAATAGCGACGAGATGACATCGGGGAAACACTCGGTGGCTATCCAGCCCACCGATGTGATGGCCACGCCAAGCCAGATGCCGATGCGGAGAGTGCTCTTCACGCGATCCCACTGTCCTGCGCCGTAATTGTAGCCCAGGATAGGCTGCATGCCCTGTGTAACGCCGAACACTATCATGATGAAGAACATGGTGGTGCGGTTCAGTATGCCATAAGCGCCTATGGCAAGATTGCCGGCCGAGGCACCGTAGTCAAGCAGAGCCTTGTTGATGAACACCACCACTATGCAGGCGCAGATATTCATAAGGAATGGCGATAGGCCGATGGCATAGATGCGCCTGATGATATCGGACGTGAGCCAGCGGCGCTCGCGCTGAAGGTGGATATAGCTGCTTTTTGAGAGGAAATGCCAGAGCACCCACACGCAGGCCACAGTCTGGCCGGCCACCGTGGCTATCGCCGCGCCTTTTATGCCCCAGCCGAACTTGAATATGAATATCGGCGCGAGAATAATGTTGACTCCAACCGAAAGCAGTGCCGATACCATGGCCTTGGCGGGATAGCCCGTGGCGCGCATTATATTGTTGAGTCCGATGAAGATGTAGCTTATCGGGGTGCCGTAGAGGATCACCTTCATGAATTCGCGGGCGTATGGAATGGTCTCGGGGGTGGCTCCGAAAAAGTCGAGGATCTGATCGAGGAAAATCAGCGTCAGGCCGCCGAAAACCACCGAATGAATCAGGCAGAGCACCACCACGTTGTTGACCACGTCGGTTGCACGGTCAATGTTTTTCTGACCGAGGAAAATCGAGGAGATAGTGGCTCCGCCCACAGCAATCAGCGTACAGAACGCTATCACGAGGTTCATCAGCGGAAAAGTGATGGCGAGTCCGGCAATGGCCATCGCGCCGACACCGCGCCCTATGAATATACTGTCAATAATATTATAAAGCGACGTGGCCACGCTGGCTATGATAGCCGGCACGGAGTATTGCACGAGCAGCTTGCTTATCTTATTACTGCCCAAGCCTGTAGGTGATGTAACATTACTTTGTGGCATCGCTTTTCGGGAAATCTTTTACAAAATTAACGCTTTTCAAGCCAACATTTATCGGCTCTCTTGCTAATTTTGCGAAAAAATATTTTGAAATGACCAATCATTACGGAGCATTATTTGACCTCGACGGAGTGCTGATTGACAGCGAAACCACCTATACGCGGTTCTGGAACGAAATTGACAGCATATATCCCACCGGCATTGAAAACTACGCCATAGCCATCAAGGGCACCACACTCCCCGAAATCATGAAGCATTATGACGACGAGGATGTGAAGGCAGATATTTTGCGCCGCATCCATGACTTTCAGGAGTCAATGGTTTATGAGCTCTATCCGGGAGTCGACGACTTTCTGACCCTGCTCAACCAAGCCGGAATACCCTGCGCCATAGTCACCAGCAGCGATGAGCGCAAGATGGAGCTGCTATTCACACAGCAACCCGCGCTGCGAGGCTATTTCCACACCGTCATCGACGCCTCGAAGGTCACAAGGTCGAAACCGGATCCCCAAGGCTATCTTATAGCCGCCGAGGCAATAGGACGCAAGCCGGAGAACTGCTTCGTGTTCGAGGACTCCATCCAGGGGCTCAAAGCAGGTCGCGCATCGGGCGCCAAGGTCGTGGCAATATCCACCACCTATCCTCCCGAGGCGCTCGAGGGGCTTGGCGACATCACAGTGCCGTCGCTCGCCGAACTCACGCTCGACATGCTTCTCGGACTCTGATTTTTTATCGCACAAGCTGCGCGGGGCGCAGCACGTATGGGAAAGGCTCGTGGATAACTATCGACTTCTCCTCGCCGAGTTTGCGCAGCACTTCGGCAGCCTCGGCAGGGACAGCGGTAGTGGCCGCGCAGACATAATAATCGTCCTGACGGTTGGCAACCACAACAGCTCCCTCATAGCCCGATTCTGCAAGACGGGTGCGCAGCGAGCGCGCGTTAAACATCTGTCGGAACTGAGCCACCACCACGCAATAACGTTTGAGCACAGGCACCGGAGCATCCTTTTCGGGCGAAATGGCGCGGAGCGGCTCGGTGCGCACGGGCAACGTCACGCCATCAATAACCATATCCTTTGGCGTAAGCTCGCTGCGGAGCTTCGAGGTGATGGCGGAATCGCCCGTTTCGGTTCGTTTCTCCTTGGCTTTCTCGTATGCGGCGCGATAATTGGCCTCGTTTGTCTTACATCCGGCCAGAGCCACGATGACTGCGGCCAGCATCAGTAACAGTTTCTTCATACTTTCAGTTTATTTCCTAACTCTATAACATCCAGCGACTCGATTTTGCCGCTGTCAATGGTCATTTTTATCAGTGTGCGCACCTTCTGCCAGCCGTGATAGCCCGCTGCGCCCGGGTTGACATGCAGCAGATTGAGCTGAGGGTCAGGCATCACCTTGAGGATATGGCTGTGGCCGCATACCATCAGATTGATACCCTCCTCGGCGAGCAGCCGCTTCACTCCCGGAGCATAACGCCCGGGGTAACCGGCGATGTGGGTGAGCCACACCTTGACGCCCTCTACCTCAAACTCAAGAACCTCAGGGCAGCGCCGGCGCACCTCACCGCTGTCGATGTTGCCGGCAACTGCCCTGACGGTCGGACACACCTCCTCAAGACGGCGCAGAATTGTGATGTCGCCTATATCGCCGGCATGCCATATCTCGTCGCAGTCGGCGAAATGGGCAGCATAGCGGTCGTCCCAACAGGAGTGTGTGTCAGAGAGAATACCTATTTTTTTCATTCGGGGAGCGAGAGGCCCGCGGCTTTGAGAATAAGAGCAGGCACCTCGGTATTATCGTGAAGCGAAGTGAAGAGAAACGCACCGTTGCCGGCGGCAAACAAAGGCACACAAGCACCGGAGTGGTCACCGGTGGTCCAGCCGGTGCCTACACCTTTGTCAATGAGTTTGAACACATTGACAGCGAAATTATTGTAAGATGCATAGAGCGATTCCTGGTCGGGGAGCTGTTCGCGGCGGCCGAATGTCTCGTCAAAGAGTTCCCGGAGCTTCTGTTCGTCGGCATCGCTGACGGGAATCACGGTGAAAAGTCCGAGACGATCGGAAAGCTCGCGCTTCATGTCGGGCCATTCAAACACGGTGCGTGAGGCGAGCATGCTCTTGCAGAATTCCGAAAAAGCCTCCTTCGACATTTTCACGGCGGTCAGTCGCTCGGGCACGGCATAGTAGTGCATGTCGGCGTTGGCGAGGCTCATGCCACCGGTCTCATGGTCGGCGGTCACCACGATGAGGGTCTCCTGCGGGTGCTCGAGATAGAAGCGGTAAGCCTCGGCCAGAGCCTTGTCAAACTCTACTGTCTCCATCACGGCGGCTGCAGCGTCGTTGCCATGTTCGGCATGATCGATATTGCCGCCCTCCACCATCATGAAGAACCGCTCGGGATTGTTGCGGCGGAGATGGTTGAGGCATGCCCGGGTCATATCCGGAAGCTTCATGGCCTCAGCTACCGAATCGACAGTGTAAGGCAGGTTGACAAACTTAGGATTATCGTCAATAAGCATGATTTTCCGGGCTGACACAGTATCGATACCTTCGAGACCATGCTTTACAAGCACATTGTTATTCTCGAAAAGTTCGAGGAGATCCGTTGGATTGCCTTTATCGTCCTTCAGCCCGCGGAGATAACCTCCGGCAATGAAATCGAAGTTCGAGCGGGCTGCATCAGCGCCTATTTCGTAATACATGCCTCGGTAAGGCTGATGCGCGTAGAAAGCACCCGGAGTGGCGTCATCGGGAGCCACGGTGGTGATGATGCCGATGGCATAGCCGTTGTCACGGAGGACCTCGGCAGCCGATTTCACAGCCACAGTGTCGGCATCCATGCCGAGCATGCCGTTCTTGGTCTTATGTCCGGTGGCGAGGGCTGTGCCTGCGGCGGCCGAGTCGGTTACCGGCGACGAAGCCGAATAAGTGGTGATGGCCGAGGCCACGGGAAGCATGGTCATGGTCATGTTGTCAGGGCCGCCGTTCATGGCGCGGTTGAAGGCCATGGTCGACGACAGGACGCCGAAGCCCATACCGTCGCCTATGAAGTAGAAAATGTAACGGGGGCCTTCGGCAGCCGAAGCCACGGAAACCACTGTAGCCATGAAAATGGCCATCAGTGTAGAGAGAAACTTGATACGCATAGCTAATTAATGTGTGATATTGATTTAACTGATTACCGGTCAATCACTCCGCCCGCCTTGTGAAGCACCTGGGCATCGAGCGCCGCAATGGCGGCGAGATTGAGAATCGAGCGCACGGGCGAGTTGACGCTGATATAGTGGATAGGTTTGTTGAGACCCATCTGGATCGGGCCGATGGCATCGCCCACGCCCATTTCGAGCATCGTGCGGTAAGCGGCGCTCGCCGAGCTGAGGTTCGGGAAGATCAGCGTGTTGACCTTCTCGCCGTGAAGCTTGTTGAAGGGGAAGGTGGTGTCACGCAGCTCCTGATTGAGAGCATAGTTCATGGTCATCTCGCCGTCGATAAGCAGATTGGGGTAGGCCTCCTGCATGCGCCTGACAACCTCACGGGAATTCTTACACTCCTCCTCGTTGCTTGAGCCGAAGTTGGAGTAGGAGAGCATTGCCATAACAGGCTTGTGGGCGAAGTATTCCACCGAGTTGCGGGTAAGGCGGGCGATATCGTAGAGCGTGTCGGCGTCACATTCCTTGTTGACCTGAGTGTCGGTGAGGAAGAAGGTGCCTCGCTTGGTGTTGACAATGTGCATGGCGGCGAAGTGGGAATAGGTAGGCCGGATTCCAACAACCTGACGGGCTATGTCGCCGATGCCCGATGATGAAGAGTAGGTGCCTCCGAGGAATGCGTCGGCATCGCCGAGCTGCACCATCATCATGCCGAAATAATTGCGGTCAAACATCTTCTCGAGAGCCTCGGGATAGGTGACACCCTCACGCTGGCGGCTCTGCATGAAGTGGGTGGCGTAACGTTCGCGACGCTGAGCCTCGCGGTCATGGCGCAGGTTGATGATCTCCATGCCTTCTATGTCGAGGCCGAGACGCTGGGCGCGCTTCTGGATCATCTCCTCGTTGCCGAGAAGCACAGGTATCATCAGACCCTCCTTGCGGGCGATGACGGCAGCCTTGAGCATCTTGTCGGTATTGGCTTCGGAGAATACCACACGTTTGGGCTGCGACTTGGCCTGCTCGAAGATTCGGCGCAGGAACTTGTTGTCATAGCCCATCATTGAGCGCAGGCGCTCGTCGTAGGCGTTCCAGTCGGTGATAGGACGGGTGGCCACTCCGCTCTCCATGGCGCCGCGGGCCACAGCAGGAGCCACCGTTGTGAGCAGGCGCGGATCGAGAGGCTTGGGCAGGATATAGCCGCGGCCGAAATGGAGGTCCGACATGTCGTAAGCCGTGTTGACAACCGGAGGCACGGGCTGTTTGGCGAGGTCAGCGATGGCGTGGACAGCGGCCAGCTTCATCTCTTCGTTGATAACGGTGGCGCCGCAGTCGAGGGCTCCGCGGAATATGTAGGGGAATCCGAGCACGTTGTTGATCTGGTTGGGATAGTCGCTGCGGCCGGTTGCGTAGATGAGATCCGGACGTGATGACATCGCTTCGTCATAGGCTATCTCGGGATCGGGGTTGGCGAGGGCGAATACTATAGGCTTCGGCGCCATGCTGCGGACCATGTCGGCAGTCACCACATCCTTGACCGAAAGCCCGAGGAACACATCGGCTCCCACCATGGCCTCGGCCAGAGTGTGGACTTCGCGATTAGTCATGAACTGACGTTTCTGCTCATTGAGATCCTTGCGCGAGGCGTTGATCACGCCCTTAGAATCACACATTATTATATTCTCAAGCCGTACGCCGAGGGCCATGTAGAGCTTGGTGCAGCTGACTGCGGCAGCTCCGGCTCCGTTGACCACAAGCTTTACGTCCTCAATCTTCTTGCCCTGGATTTCGAGGGCGTTGAGAAGTCCGGCGGCCGAGATGATGGCTGTGCCGTGCTGGTCATCATGCATCACGGGGATGTCACACTCCTCTTTCAGACGGCGCTCTATCTCGAAACATTCGGGAGCCTTTATATCCTCGAGGTTGATGCCGCCGAAAGTGGGGGCGAGCGATTTCACTATAGCTATGAACTTCTCCGGATCATTCTCAGCCACTTCGAGGTCAAAGCAGTCGAGTCCGGCGAATATCTTGAACAGCAGGGCCTTGCCCTCCATCACCGGTTTGCCTGCCAGCGGGCCGATATTGCCGAGGCCGAGCACGGCGGTGCCGTTGGAAATCACAGCCACGAGATTGCCTTTGTTGGTGTATTTGTAAACGTCGGCGGGATTTTTCTCTATCTCTTCGCACGGATAAGCCACGCCCGGCGAGTAGGCCAGAGCGAGGTCATGCTGGGTTGCGTAAGGTTTGGTGGGCACGATCTCAATCTTGCCCGGTTTGCCCTCATTATGGTAGTTGAGGGCGGCTTCTTTGGTTATGGTTGACATATTAAGTATGGTGTAAAATGATACCACAAAAGTAATTAATTTTTTTGCTAATTTTTGCTAAATAATGCATTGAGAGCATATTTTAACCGAGGGTAAAAGGGCGCGTAGTGATTGCCTTCGTTCATCTGAAACACCACATTGATGCCGGCCCGGCGCATGGCGGCGACTACCGCAGCGGTGTCGACAGCCACAGGCCGGAATGCCTTGACATGAGTATGGGATTCCTTATTGCCGAGCGAAAGATAGGCCATTCCCTTTTTCTCGGGAAACTTCAGCCCGGTGAACCATGTGGCGAAGTCCCTATACCAGAATGAACCGGATATCGAGGCTATATCTGTAAAGAAATCATTCTGCATCCATGCCCAGAGGGTGAAAAGCCCTGAAAGTGACACTCCCACGAGCACCCGACGGACGGGATTGCCGATGCCGGCGCGCTGTTCTATCAGCGGCATCACCGTACCCTGAAGATATTCAAGAAACTGAGGGGCAAGACCCTTGAAATCGGGGCTACCCTTCGGGGCACCCGGAGCCGGCCAGGGCGTCAGGTCATTGTCCCAGTCCATACCCGAAATAACAGCGAGATTCATGCCGTAATGCTCGGCGGCCATGCCGAGCCATTCATCGTCGAGCGGTTCGTAACTGAGGATATAAACCATCGCACCATCGTCGGATGCGTGGTCGGTCATACTCTGAACGAGCAGATTTCCTATAGAGTAGGTTTCCATATCATCATATTTTCAAGGTCAGTGAACTCAAGTGATTCATACAAATGCCGTGCCATGCCTGTGGTTTCGAGATAGATTTTTCCGCAACCTTTCTCCCTGGCCACGGCTATCAGCCGGCTGACTATGGCCGTGGCAATATGGCGGCGGCGGAACTCACGGCGCACATATATATTCATTATGTAGGCACATCGGCCTGACGGATTGTCAGGTGAGGGAAGCTCGTCATGATAGAGGGCCATACCGCATCCGGCCTCCATCCCGTCCATCACAGCCATAAAGCACTCGTAGCTATTATTTTTGTCGTTAAAGTAACCGAGATTGGCTTCATAGAGAGGACAGCCGGGCTGCGGACGGTCAATACCGAAAACCTCGGCGAGCACCTCCATGCGCCAGTCCATCAGCCGGCCGATATTCTCGACGCGCTTTATTTCGAGTCGGGCAGTCATAGGCGTGAGTCTTTACGCCGGACACGCGGCAGCGCCTTGCGGTCAGGCTTGCCGTTGGGGGTAAGAGGGATGCTCTTCATGCTGACTATGAATTCCGGCACCATAAACGAGGCGAGGAAACGGGATATACGGTGGCGCAGTCGGTCAATTGAGAATTTAGAACCTCGGCGCGGCACCACGTAGGCTGTGAGATAGGCAAGGCCGTCAGCATCGGTCTGCGGCTCCACCACGGCTGTCTCGACCTCCGCGTCGGAAACTATGGTGTTCTCCACCTCATCGCACTCCACCCTCCGGCCGAGAATCATCACCTGACGGTCGGCGCGACCTATGAAAGCAATCTGACCCGACGAGGTGACATATCCCATATCGCCGGAGCGGTACATCGGCCGGCCGTCGGCAGGATCGACGGTGAAATGGCAGCTCTCCGGACATTCGTGGAGATAGCCTTTTGACACACCGCCACCCTTAATGCAGATCTCGCCGGGCGAACCTGCCGGCACAGCTTCGGGCATCACCGGCTCCATGATTATCACCTCGGCACCGCGCACCGGAGTGCCGATGGGGTAAGAGCCGTCAGGCAGAGGCCGCGAGCCGTTGCAGCGGAAATATGTGGCGCAGACTGTGGTTTCCGACGGTCCGTAAGTGTTATAGACCGTGGCCTTTGGCAGAAGATTGGTGATGTATGACGCACGGAGCACGTCGCCGCCGCTGATAAGTAATTTCAGCGATTCGGGGATAGACGGTTGCTTGTTAAATTCGAGCAGAAGATAAGGGAAGCCGCTGAGCGCCGTCACCTTATATTTATCGATAAAGTGCAGCAGGCGGAGGATGTCGGCCTTGACATATTCCGAGGGGATGACGAGCGTGGCGCCGTTGAGCAGTGTGGCCATGACCTCCTCAACGAAGATGTCAAACGAACATACCGAGTGCTGGAGCATCCTGAATCCCGGCCTCGGGCGAAATTCGTTGTAGAAAGCCCGGGCATAGTGACACACATTGGCGTTGGTCACCACTATTCCCTTTGGCCTTCCGGTGGTGCCTGAGGTGAAAAGCACATAGGCCGGATCGTCGGGTTTCACATCCGTTTCTGCCACCGTGACCGTCAAATCCTGTTCCATACCCCGGGGGATTATAAGCTCGGGAATATCGCCGAAACGCCCGGCATAAGCCGGCGAGGCAATGACATAGTCAACGTCGGCCTGCCTCATCATGTCCATGATACGCCGGTGCGGGAGCGACGGCTCGGCCGGCACGTATGCGCCACCGGCCAGCATCACTGCCAGCATCGAAGCTATCTGCTCTATGCCGTGATCCATGACTATGCCCACAAAGCGGGGACGCTTCTGCGGCATGCGGCTGCGGATGGTGTCGGCGAGCCGAAGTAACTGAATGTATGTAAGACTGCGGTAACTGTCGGCAATAGCCTCCTGCTGAGGCCAGCAGCGCACTACGGCGCGGAAACGGGAACTTACTGTCGATTTCATTATTGCTGCTGCGGTGTGTTTATTACAAATGTTTATTAGCCGGCCCTCCTTCGAGGTCCGGCTAATATGATAATGTCGCCGCAGCGGCAAATGTTCAGTTAAGGGGCCTAAGCGCCTGCGTCGATGCCCGCGCTCACGAAGTCTATGACAATGGGACGGAGACCGCTGAAGAAACACTCCACGGCTATCACCATCAGTATCAGTCCCATCAGACGCATCATCACATTATTGCCGGTCTCGCCGAGCAGAGGCATGATGCGGGTAGATGAGCGCAGTATTACATAGCTTATAAGATAGACCAGGAAGATGGAGCTTATCAAGGTGATGAGCATGCCGATGCTGTTGGCCTGAGCCATGAGCATGATGCCGTTGGCAATGGCGCCCGGGCCGCAGAGCATCGGGATGGCCAGCGGGGTGATGGAGATGTCCTTGGCGTAAGTACCTTTCTCCTCCTCGGAAATTTTGTTGTGAGTGTATTTGGCCTGCAGCATGTCATAGCCTATCTTAAAGATGATGAAGCCGGCGGCTATGCGGAAACCGTTGGCCGAGATGCCGAAAAATTTAAACAGGAACTGTCCGGCAAAGGTGAACACAAGCAGGGTGAAGAAAGAGATCACCGTAGCTCTCCACACAATGGATTTGCGCTGGTCCTCCGACAGACCGCGGGTCATCGACAGGAACACAGGCATGGTGCCAAGCGGATTGGCAAGAGTGAAAAACGAGGCTAAGCAAACGAAGCCGAATGCAAGAAGGCTCTCCATGATGAATTGAGATGATAATGAATGGTATTAGATAAAAGTGATATTTTGTCAGTTATTGATTTTCAGCGGATGAGGATGAAGAGGCATTACCGGCGGCATCACCTTTGCGGCGGCGGTTCCAGCGGCGCTTGCCGCCCTGACGTCCCTGCTTTTTTTCTTGTGCAGGCTGAGGCTGACCTTCGGCTTTAACCTCCGTCTTTACCTCCGGTGTCTGATTTTTCTTCTGCTCTTTAGGCGCGGTTTTCTTACCGGCGCCGTTACGGGGATTGCGGCCGCGATTATCGCTGCGGCGGCGGTCGGTCTTACGGTCAGACTGCTGATTGCCGGCAGGTTCGTCGTCAAGCTGCATGCGCTCGATTTTTTTGCCGAGGAAGCGCTCTATACCGGCCCAGCGCTTGCGGTCGCGGTCACTGACAAAAGTCAGGGCCTCGCCGTCGGCGTCGGCACGGGCGGTGCGGCCGATGCGGTGCACATAGTCCTCGGCATCGTGGGGTACGTCGAAGTTCACCACCATGCTTATATCCTCGATGTCGATGCCGCGGGCCACTATATCGGTGGCCACGAGGATGTCGGTATGGCCCGACTTGAAGTCATGCATCACCTCGTCGCGGCGCGCCTGTTCAAGGTCGGAGTGCATCTCGCCGATTTTGAATTTCGCACGACGGAGCTCGCGGGCCAGATCCTTGACCTTGAGCTTTGACGAGGCGAATACGATCACGCGCTTGGCATTGGTCTCTGTAAATACCTTTTTTAGAATCTCAAGCTTACGGGGCTCATAGCAGAAAGCAACGCGCTGATGAATCTTGTCGGCCGGGCGTGATACTGCTATCTTCACCTCAGCCGGATCACGGAGTATCGTCTTGGCAAGCTGCTGGATTTTCGGAGGCATGGTTGCCGAGAACATAAGGGTCTGGCGCTCCTTGGGCAGATGCTTGACCACCTGCATGATATCGTCGTAGAAACCCATGTCGAGCATGCGGTCGGCCTCGTCGAGGATGAAGAACGACACACGGCTGAGATCAACTTTGCCCATCTGCAGATGAGCGAGCAACCGGCCCGGGGTGGCTATCACAATGTCGGCTCCTTCAAGCAGACTGCGCTGCTGCTGAGCGAAAGTCACGCCATCGGTGCCTCCGTAGATGGCTGCCGACGAAATATTCATGAAATAGCCGAAGCCGTCGAGCTGACGGTCAATCTGCATGGCGAGTTCACGGGTGGGAGCCATCACGATACAGTTGACGGCATCGGCCGGAAATTCGCCGTCGGCCAGGCGGTTGAGAACCGGAAGCAGATAGGCGGCGGTCTTGCCGGTGCCGGTCTGCGCCACGGCTATCAGGTCGCGGCCTTCGAGAGTAAGGGGAATAGATTGCTCTTGTATGGGGGTACATTCGCTGAAGCGCATGGCATCGAGCGCGTCCAGCACATCGTAATTCAAGTCAAATTCGTCAAATCGCATGTGCAAAATCTGTCGTGATTCGTATTTTCAGGGTGCAAATTTACAAAAAATCTGAAAAATACGCATCGATTGCACCGGCTAATTGGCATGCGGATTGAGCGGATGATAGCGCCAGCCGCGGAAGCGGTGGCCGAGAAGGCGCACATTGCGGTGCCAGTATGTGTCCTCCGAGCCGGAGAGAAGTTCCTTGGGGTCGCGGGGTTCGGTCACGGCCCACACGCGGTTACGCAGTTCTTCGTCGAGCTGACGTGGTGACCAGCCGCTGTAACCTATGAAGAAACGGATACGGCCTTCGATGTCAAGGCCCGAGTTGACATAGTCAAGCATGGCGTTGAAATCACCGCCGATATACAGCCCCGGACTCACCTGCCGTGAATCCGGAATAAACTGCCCCAAAGTGTGAAGATAGTACAGACGGTCACATGACATAGGGCCGCCGCAGAACACCGGAATATCCTCCCTGCGCGTCACACCCTGCACAAGCCCCTGCAGAGTATAGGCCGTGGAGCGGTTGAGCACCACTCCCATCGACGACTCCTCCAGGCCGTAATCAACCAGGCATATAACGGCATGGGCGAAATATTCCTCACGCAGAAACGGCTCGGCAACGAGTATCGCCCCGGGATGTGGCATCCCGGAGGCAATATCTATATTAAACAACATGTTGTCGTAGTCTATCATAAATACTTTTTCTCCTCCAAAATTATGCCCTAAATATATAACATTTCACCACAATATGCCAACTATTTTGTGTTAAATTTTCATATTATCGTCACATATTACACGTTTTTTTGTGTTTTATGGTTATAAAACGGCTAATTCGGGTAGCAATCATACGCCCCGGTTAAGTTAATTTTGCATTAAAATTTTCATATATACCCCATGAATCTCAACGATATCCATTCGCCGGCCGACATCAAACGGCTCTCGATTCCCGAACTCCAGTCAATAACCGCAGAAATCCGCGACGCACTTCTCACCAAGCTCTCCCGGCATGGCGGCCATATAGGCCCCAACCTCGGCATGGTGGAAATGTCAGTGGCGCTGCATTATGTGTTTGACCTGCCAACTGACAAGATTGTTTACGACGTGTCACACCAGAGCTACATCCACAAGATGCTCACCGGACGCATGGAGGCCTTCACCGATCCGGCCCATTATAACGATGTGACGGGCTTCACCAACCCCCGGGAAAGCCCCGCCGACATCTTCACCATAGGCCACACATCAACAGGCGTGAGCCTTGCCGGCGGCCTGGTCAAAGCCCGCGAGCTGCGCGGCGGCAAAGAAAACATCATAGCCGTGGTGGGCGACGGCTCGCTCTCGGGCGGAGAGGCTTTCGAAGGACTTGACTTCGCGGCCACGCTCACCTCCAATTTCATCATCGTGGTCAATGACAACGACATGTCGATAGCCGAGAACCACGGCGGCCTCTACCGCGGTCTGCAGCGCCTGCGCGATACTGACGGCACCGATCCCTGCAACTATTTCAGAGCTCTCGGTCTCGACTACCGCTATGTGGCTTACGGCAATGATCTCGAGTCGCTTATCGAAGCTTTCCGCGCCGTGAAGGATATCGACCACCCGATAGTAGTTCATGTGGCCACGCAGAAGGGTAAGGGCTACGCTCCGGCCGAATCCAACCGCGAGCGCTTCCATTTCGGCGGTCCGTTTGACATACCCACCGGCAATCCGCTCCGCATCTCCGAAGCTCCCGACTATGCCGAAATCACAGCCGAATATATGCTCAACCTGATGAAACAGGATCCCACGGTGGTGACCATCACCGCAGGCACCCCCGGTGTACTCGGCTTCACCCCCGAGCGCCGCGCTCAGGCAGGGCGCCAGTTTGTGGATGTAGGCATCGCCGAGCAGGAAGCCGTGGCCCTGGCCTCGGGAATCGCCAAGGGGGGCGGCAAACCAATGTTCGGCGTGGTAAGCTCATTTGTGCAGCGCGCCTACGACCAGATTTCGCAGGACCTCTCCATCAACGGCTCCCCTGCCGTGATCACCATATTCTACGGCACCATCTGCGGCATGACCGACGTGACCCACCTCGGATGGTTTGACATTGCCCTGCTCTCCAACATCCCCGGCATAGTCTACCTCGCCCCTACCTGCCTCGAAGAGTATATGGCCATGCTTGACTGGGCCATGAACCAGCAGTCCTATCCCGTGGTAGTCCGCATCCCCGGCGGCGCTGTGACGGAGACCGGCCGAAAGTTCCCCGCCGATTACTCCGACCTCAACTCCTATATGGTCACCCGCCGCGGCTCGAAGGTCAGCATCATAGCCGCCGGCGCCTTCTATCAGTTAGGCGAGAAGGTTGCCGACGCACTCAGGGAGCACGGCATTGACTGCACACTTATCAACCCGCGCTATCTGTCGGGCATAGACCGTCAGCTCCTGCTCGAACTCACTCAGGACCATCAGCTTACCGTAACGCTTGAGGACGGCGTGCTCGACGGCGGCTTCGGCGAAAAGATAGCCCGCTTCTATGGCGACAGCGACATGAAGGTGCTATGCTATGGCGTAAAGAAGGAATTCAAGGACGGCTTCAAATATGATGAGATACTCACCGCCAACCGTCTAACCGTACCTCAGATTACCGATGATGTCCTTTCAGCTCTGAAATAATCAAATCCCCATAAATTCATGAAGATGAGCCCGCAATTTTTGTCGGGTTCATTTTTTTATTCGTATATTTGTGCTTTATCATTATTTAACACCAATCATATCAGTTTATGGAAACAAAATTCATGCCACAGGGCGAACAGCCTCAACAGCCCCGTCAGCCTCAGCAGCCCAAGAAACCGCAGCAAGTCAACCTGCCGCCATTTTTCGACACCTTCACAGGCAAATTCGGCCAGCCCCTGCAATTCATCCTCATCGGCTCGGCCATCCTCACTCTGTTCTTCTACTGGATAGTACCTCTATTTGAAGTCCAGAACGAAGCTTTCACGAAAATAATACTGCTTATAAGCGCCTGCGCCTCGATTTTCGGCTATTACTCACTGCGCGCCACTGCTCAGGTTTACACACTGAAAGTAGCCTCGCTGCTTTTCATGATCGCCGAAGTCCTTATCGCCATCGGCTTCCTCGCAGCTTCGGCAATGAGTATCACTAACATTGCCCAGTCCGGTGTTCTGATGATGCTTGGATTCATCATATACATGATCGCCTCCGGCTCGCTCCTGGGCGAACGCAGTTTCTCGGCCTCCAAAAGCTCATGGCCCGTGTGGATAGGCGCTTTCCGTTTTCCGGTCATCGCCCTTCTCGGCTATTTCTTCTTCTATTCCCTCGAAATGGACCCCAAGATCACCAGCTTCCTGTTAGGCGCAGCCAACTTCGCCATCACCTATCTGCTCTGGGTGTTCATCCTCGCACCTCAGCTCCTCGGTTCAAAGAAATAAACAGCTATTTTATTGAAAAAAACAGCTGATTCATTGAAGTGTCACGCCAAGTGACACTTTTTTTTTGCATAATTCATTCATATTGTATAATTTTGCCAACGTCACGACAAAGGGGTGCCCGATAACAGGGCTGAGATCTATACCCTCTGAACCTGATACGGTTAGCACCGCCGCAGGGATTGTCCGAAATTCTGGCATCCCCCGTTTGCTTGCCTTGTCATCTCTATTGTCGCGGCCATAACCGATGACTGACGACATGAAACATTATATTCCCGTTCTGACAGTAGCCGGCTCCGATTCTTCGGGCGGCGCAGGGATTCAGGCCGACATCAAGACCATTTCGGCCATAGGCTGCTACGCCATGAGTGCCATCACCGCCATCACGGCCCAGAACACCTGCGGTGTCACCGCCATTCAGGGCATCGACCCGAAGGTGGTAAGCGCCCAGATTTCGGCCGTATGCTCCGATATCCCCCCGCTCGCCGCCAAAACCGGCATGCTGTTCAGCCGCGACATCGTTATGTCCGTGGCCGACAGTTTTGAGCAGTTCCGCATCCCGCATCTGGTCATTGATCCGGTCATGGTATCGACATCCGGCTCACGCCTCATGACTGATGATGCTGTGGAGGCTATAGTGGAGCGTCTTTTTCCTCTGGCCGAACTCGTAACGCCCAATCAGGCCGAGGCGGTGGCACTGACCGGTGTCACCGACCCCATGGAACAGGCTAAGAAATTCATCGAGATGGACTGCCGAAACGTGCTTCTCAAAGGGGGCGACACTGACCGCAGCGATATGAAGATCGACTACCTCTATCTCTATGGCGAGGACGACCTGATAACGCTTACCGCCGATGCCGTCAACACCCTCAACACTCACGGCACCGGCTGTACGCTCTCGGCCGCCATCGCCTCGTATCTATCGCTCGGCATGGACCTCACCGATGCCGTGATGCGCGGCAAGCTGTTCGTGACCCGTGCCCTTCAGTCAGGCGCGAAAGTCCGCACCGGCCATGGCCACGGCCCCGTAAATCATCTGTTCAACCCCCGCCACTCAAAATACATGACTTCCTATGAAGATAAAAATAAATAGCGTGGAGCACGACCTCCCCGAAGGCACCACCCTCGCGGCGGCCATCGTGGCATGCGGCATACGCCCCGAAGGGATTGCTGCCGCCGTCAACGGCTCGGTAATTCCGAAGAACGCCCACGCCTCTACCACGCTGACCGAAGGCGATTCGATAATTATCATCAAGGCTTTCTATGGCGGATAAACGGCTGCGCATGATCGCAATCACCCCGGAGGAGATTCAGCCCGGCGAGGCTCAGTGGATCACCCGGTTGCTTGACGGACAGTGGGACACTGTCCATCTGCGCCACCCCGCTGCCTCACTCACTGACATGCGCCGGCTCATCGAGGCCATTCCTCAGCGGCTCCACCGCCGCCTGCGCCTCCACGGCCATTTCGAGCTCACCTCGCAGTTCAACATCGGCGGCCTGCATCTCAACCGACGCTGTCCCGCCCCGCCCGCCTTCTACAGCGGCCCGATAAGCCGTTCATGCCATTCGGTAAATGAGGTCATTGCCTCGGCCGACTGCGATTATGTGACGCTGAGCCCGGTGTTCGATTCCATCTCGAAGCAGGGCTACAGGGCCGCTTTCTCGCCCGAGCAGCTCAGACAGCTCGATGAGGTAACCTCACCTGAGGTAATTGCTCTCGGCGGCATAACCCCGGAGCGTGTGCCCGAGCTGTCACGCTATAATTTCTCCGGCTTTGCCGTGAAGGGAGCCATTGACCAATTTTCAGATTAATAATTCTATAATATATGTTACAGTTCATAACTCACGAATCCGACAAGTATTCCATGGCCGAAGAAGTACAGATGGCCATCGAAGGCGGATGCCGCTGGGTTCAGCTCCGCATGAAGGACGCAACTGACGAGCAGGTGCGCGAAGTGGCTCTCGAACTTATTCCGATGTGTCAGGAGACTGACACGTTCCTGATAATCGACGACCGTGTCGGTCTGGTCAACGACCTTAAGGTATCAGGCGTTCATCTGGGCAAATCCGACATGGATCCTCTCGAAGCCCGCGAGATTCTCGGCCCGCATGCCATCATCGGCTTCACGGCCAACACTGCCGCCGATATCCTCAGATATAAGGGGAAAGACCTCGACTATGTGGGCCTCGGACCCTTCCGTTTCACCACCACCAAGAAGAATCTGGCGCCGGAACTGGGTCTTGAGGGCTACCGCAGGATAGTCGACGAAGTCCGCGCCGCCGGCTGCACGTTCCCTATTGTGGCCATCGGCGGTATAACGCTTGACGACGTAGAGCCCCTCATGGACACCGGCGTCAACGGCATTGCCGTGTCAGGCGCCATCATAAATGCCGACGACCCCATGCTTTACACTTCCTCGATCATCGAACGCCTCACCGGCATCACCAAATAACCGCTAAACAACCGAAAATGAATGACATTCTCAATATAGGCGGCCGTGATTTCACCTCCCGCCTTTTTGTAGGCACCGGCAAATTCTCATCCAACAAACTCATGCTGGAGTCAATTCTGGCATCGGGTTCGCAGATGATCACCGTGGCCATGAAGCGCATTGACCTCGACCACGAGGAGGAGGACGACATGCTGCGCCACATCAACCGCGAGCACGTGCAGTTTCTTCCCAACACCTCGGGGGTACGCAACGCCGAGGAGGCCGTGATGGCCGCCAACCTCGCCCGCGAGTGTTTCGGCACTGATTTCATCAAGCTGGAGATTCACCCTGACCCAAAATATCTGCTCCCCGACCCTATCGAGACTCTCAAAGCCACCGAGCAGCTTGCCGCACAGGGCTTCAAGGTGCTCCCTTACATCCAGGCCGATCCTGTGCTCTGCAAGCGTCTTGAAGAAGCGGGCACAGCCGCCGTGATGCCGCTCGGAGCCCCCATAGGCACCAACAAGGGCCTCAAGACCCGCGACCTGCTTGAAATCATAATCGCGGAAAGCCGTGTGCCGGTAGTCATCGACGCCGGCCTCGGCGCTCCCTCCCATGCCGCCGAAGCCATGGAAATGGGCGCTGACGCAGTACTGGTCAACACCGCCATCGCCGTGGCCGGCAACCCTGTGGAAATGGCTGTGGCCTTCCGTCTTGCCGTCGAGGCCGGACGCAAGGCTTTCCTCGCCGGACTCGGCACCGTAGCGACATCCCACGCCGCCGAAGCCGTGGCCACTTCTCCCCTGACCTCTTTCCTCGACTAACTTCACCATATTCACAATCCTCATGACTATCGACAACATCGACCTCACGAGCTATCCCGGCTCTGAAAAAGTATATATCACAGGCGAAATCCACCCGGTCCGCGTGGCCATGCGCCAAGTCAATCTCACCCCCACCGTAAAAATTGTCGACGGCGAGAAGGTGATGACATCTAACGCTCCGGTGATGATCTACGACACCAGCGGCGTCTACACCGACCCCGAAGTCAAGGTCGACATCAACCGCGGCATCCCCCGCATCCGCGAGCAGTGGACAGCCGGCCGACCCGACCTCGAACAGCTCACCGAGCTCACGTCGGAATACGGCCGGATGCGCGAGAACGACAGCAAGCTCGACTCTATCCGCTTCGCCTGCCGCCATCTGCCCCGCCGCGCCCGTAAAGGATGCAAAATCACCCAGATGGATATGGCCCGCCGGGGCATAATCACACCCGAGATGGAATATGTGGCCATCCGCGAGAACATGAACAACGCCGTCCTCGGCATCTCGACCTACATCACTCCGGAATTCGTGCGCAAGGAGGTGGCCGAAGGCCGTGCCATAATCCCCGCCAACATCAACCACCCCGAGGCCGAGCCCATGATCATAGGCCGGGCCTTCGCGGTGAAACTCAACACCAACATCGGCAACTCAGCCCTTTCATCGGGCATCGAGGAGGAGGTGAGCAAGGCTGTGTGGAGCTGCTACTGGGGCGGCGACACACTGATGGACCTCTCCACCGGCGACAATATCCACGAAACACGCGAATGGATTATCCGCAACTGTCCCGTGCCTATGGGCACCGTGCCTGTATATCAGGCTCTCGAGAAGGTCAACGGCAGCGTCCGCGACCTCACATGGGAAATCTACCGCGACACTCTCATCGAGCAGGCCGAGCAGGGCGTTGACTATTTCACCATCCACGCCGGCGCCCTCCGCGCCCATGCCGAAATGATCGGTGACCGCCTCACCGGCTGCGTGAGCCGCGGCGGCTCCATCATGACCAACTGGGCAGTGATGCACAATGAAGAGAATTTCCTCTACACCCACTTCGACGAGATATGCGAAATTCTGGCTCAATATGACGTGGCCGTGTCACTCGGCGACGGCATGCGTCCCGGTTCTATCCACGATGCCAATGACCGCGCCCAGTTCCTCGAACTCGACGTGCTCGGCGAACTGACCGAGAAGGCCTGGGCCCACGGAGTGCAGGTGATCATCGAAGGTCCCGGTCATGTGCCCATGCAGAAAATCCGCGAGAACATGGACCGCGAGTTGGAAAAATGCCACGAAGCACCTTTCTACACCCTCGGCCCGCTGACCACCGACATCGCTCCCGGCTACGACCATATCACTTCGGCCATCGGCGCCGCCCAGATAGCCTGGATGGGCACCGCCATGATATGCTATGTGACCCCGAAGGAACACCTCGCTCTACCTGAGCTCGAGGATGTGCGCATGGGCGTGATCACCTACAAGATAGCCGCCCACGCCGCCGACCTCGCCAAGGGCTATCCCGGCGCACAGGTACGCGACGACGCCCTCTCGAAAGCCCGCTTCGAGTTCCGCTGGAAGGACCAGTTCAATCTGTCGCTCGACCCGGCCCGCGCCAGACAGTATTATGTGGAGAGCCACAAGTCCGACGATCATTTCTGCACCATGTGCGGCCCCAATTTCTGCGCCATGCGAATTTCGCGGCAGATGGTCGACGACTGCGCCCTCTGATTCCGCAGCCCGCTCACACTCACATCCATCCTGCCATGCCGCCCACTCGGGCAACCGGCATAAGGCGACCGGCCGGATAGCTTTAATAACCATCACATTTTTATTCTTTATTTCTTTAGTTGACACATGAGATCAAGACCTCAACCACTGTTGACATTCATTGCGCTTTTGTTCATTACGCTGCCGGCGGTAGCGCAACGTGTCGCCTTGAAAACCAACACTCTCGACTGGCTACTCATCTCTCCCAACCTCTCGCTTGAGGCCCGGCTGTCGCAGCGTCTGACATTTAATATCGGCGTTGCGGCCAATCCGTTTAAACAGACTCCCTACGGTTCCGACTACCGCTTCAGCAACGTTCGCCTGAACCCCGAGCTGCGCTACTGGTTCAACCGTCCCATGGCACGTCACTTTGTGGGCGTGGCGATGACCGGAGGCATCTACGACATCCAGTTCCGTTCCCACCGCTATAAGGGCAATCTGTTCGCCGCAGGTATCACCTATGGCTATGCTCTCGTGCTTAACCGCCACTGGAACGTAGAATTTACACTTGGCTTAGGCCTGGCCCGCGCATGGGGCTACGACTACCGCTCATGGCAATCCCAGCCTCAGGAGCACAACATGGCGCGATGGGTTCCCTATCCCGTCGGTACCGGCATTTCATTTTCTTATATTTTCCAATAGCGTGTCATGAAACATTTCTTTACTTTTATCACAGGGGTAGCATTTTTACTTTCGGGCACAGTCCCGACCATGGCGCGCGACATCAACGTCCGTGGAATTGTCAGCAATGCCAACGGTGAACCCCTTCAGGGTGTATGCATTTATGATGTCGATACCGACAAACTCATCGGTTCGACCAATGAAGAGGGTAAATTCCTTGTTGTTGTCAGCGACGAAGGCCGCCTCCTTTTTTCGATCCTCGGAATGGAGGACACCGAGGTGCCCGTCGAAGGACGCCTCACTATGGATGTGGAACTCATCGCCTCGTCCATCACCCTCGACGAGGTCACAGTCAAGGGCAAGGCCAAACTTAAAGATTTTGTCCCGGAACCTACCGATATTGAAATTAAAGGCAACTATGCCCATATCAAAACCCGCTTGAAGATTCCTCACAGTATTTTCGGCTCCTCTTCGCGCATAATCATCCAGCCCGCGCTATACAATGTGACAGCCCGCCGAATGTGGTATCTCCAACCGGTTGTCTACGACGGACGCCGCTACCACATCACTCAGGAACGTATGCTCGACTGGGATCTCAGCCGCGACCCGCTCGCCCGCTTCGCCACGGTCAAAGCTACGTCCAAGAGCGGTTCGACCGACATCATCGAATGGCGCGACTCGGTCTATCTCGAAAATCCTGACCATGATTTCCACTGCGACATGCTCACCGCCATCGAGGATTATAACCGTGTCTACTATCGCGACACCACTACAATAGCGCGCGGAACCGTCAATCCCATGCGCTTTTTCCAGTATGAAATTCTCGGCTCGGAGGTCACCGACTCGGCCTACTTCCCTACACCCGAGATGCAGATGCGCGACGTCAAGGGCAACATCATGCTCAATTTCCGCGTCAACGACGCGCGCCTTGACATGAATCTCGGCAACAACCGTTCCGAGATGGACGCCCTGCTCAGTCAGCTCCACCGCGTAGAGAATGATCCCAACGCCGCACTGAAAAGCTTTACCATCTCATCAACATCCTCGCCCGAGGGCGCTTACGCCAACAACCTCGGTCTGTCAAAGCGGCGTATGCAATCGGCCCTCGACGTGATTCTCGACAATCTCTCCCCGGCAAGCCGAAAATACATCGAGTTCCACAGCGATGCCTCCGTGGCCACGTGGGATGACCTCGTGGAGATGCTGCGGGCCGATTCGCTCATCAGCGAGGCAGATGCCGTAAATGAGATTATCACGAAATATTCCGGCAACCCGACTGCCATCAATTACCGTATCCGTAAGCTTCCGTTCTATAATGCAGTCTTATCGGAAAAGTATCTGCCGCGGATGCGTAAGGTCAGCTATCAGTTCCTCACATCACAGTTCCGTTATCTGACTGATGAAGAGACTTACGAAGTATATCAGACAGCTCCGGAATCACTTTCGCGCTATGAATTTTTCCGCCTCTACCGCAACGTTGCCCGCAACGATGCCGAGAAGGAGGCCTACCTCCGCAAGGCTCTTGAGGTTCATCCCAAATTCCTCGTGGCGGCAACCGACCTCGCCGCAATGAAGCTCGAGCAAGGACAGCCCGACTACAGTATTCTTGAACCGTTTCTCGTCCCTGATGCCAAGAAAATTCCCGAGGAAGCACGGCTCAACCAGATAGCCGCCTGCCTCTCCGAGCACAAATATCACGAAGCCGACTCCCTCGCATCGACTCTCCCCGATGATCCGCGTTTCCACAAGGCCAAGGTGTATGTCGAAGTATTCAACGGCCGTTATGAAAATGCGCTGCAGGAAGTAGCTGCCGAATCTCCCGTAAACGAAGTGGTGATTCTGCTCGCGATGAAAGCGAATGATCAGGCTTGGAAACGTGCCCAGCTGCTTGGAGGCACCGCCGAGGAGGAATATATCAAAGCCATCGCAGCCAACCGAGTGGATGAATATCTCCAGGCGGTGGCTCACCTTGACCGCGCGCTCGAACTGAAACCCGAGCTTCGCGAAATCGCCAAAATTGACGGCGATCTCATTGATTTAATGGAAGAAAAAGAAGAAAAGGAGGCCGAAGATGCACAAAATAACTAATACTTTCACCCGTTTCTCCCGCCTGATGCTTGCCCCGGCACTCACGATGGCAAGCCTCACAGCCGCAGCGCAGACCGACAACACGGAGTCATACACGCGCGACTCTACGATGAACGCTCTTGACTATACGCTCCAGCGCCCTCTCCCCCCGCGACAATTTGAAAAGAAACGCTTCGGCGACCGCCTCTTCCTCAGCGTCGAGGGAGGCGCCGACTGGATCCGCGCCGGCGAAAATTATGTCGGGGCTGACCCCGGCAGCCCGGGCTACCGCGGCGCCATCAGTGTTGGCGACTGGATTACCCCCGTTCACGGCTGGCGTCTGAGCGTCGGCGGTGGCCGTCATTCAGGCGCCGATGACCACAAGCCCTATTTCGGCTCGCTCTCACTCGATTATATGATGAATCTATCGGCTCTGCTGAGGGGTGACAACCCTTCGCGTCGCTTCGAGATGATAGGTCTGATAGGTCTTGAAGGTCAGGCGCTCCATCGCAAAGGCCACAAACTGTGGGCGGCCGGAGGCCTTAGATTCGGTCTGCAGCCGCGCGTCTATCTCAATAACTCGACTTACCTCTATATCGAGCCTCGAATCGGTATATTCACCGACGGCCTTGACGACATCCACTCGTGGCATCACTACGACTGGAACGCATCGCTGATGGTCGGTCTCGGATACCGTCTGAATGGCGGACGCGGCAGCCGGAGTGTTGACAACTCACTGTGGATTGACGACTGTTTCCGCGACAATATGTTCATCGGCTTCTCCGGAGGCTTGAATTACTTAGGCGCCTGGAACAAAAACATCCGCCATAATCTCGCAGCAGACGGCTCGGTGTTCATCGGAAAATGGTTCACTCCCTCCTCCGGACTTCGCCTCCAGGCCTCGGGCCTGCAGATAAAAGAGGCCGGTTATCCCGACCGCCGAGGTCTTATGGCCGATATCGACTATATGTGGAACATCAATTCCACAATGAACGGCTATGATCCCGACCGCGCCATCGAGGCAAACATCCTTTTCGGTCTTTCAGCGGCCTACACCACCGAATCAGGTACGAAAATCTTCCCCGGCTTCCATTTCGGAATGCAGGGCGTGTGGAACGTATCCCCCTCGGTAGGCCTATTTATCGAACCTTCGATCAGAGGATTTCAGCGCAGTTTCACCTACGGCCGCGACAACAGCGTCTCGTTACTCTCGTCGGTCAGCCTCGGCCTCGTCTATCGTTTCCGCGGATCGGAAGCCTATCGCAGCTACCGCAATACTTTCGACTACAACGACTTCCTCAAGTCACGCCGCTACTTCTTTGAAGCCGGAGCAGGACTGTTCATGCGTTTCAGCGACTGGTATCCCAACTTCAAGGTGCGCGGTGCGTTCGGAAAATGGTTCACACCCGAAAGCGCATGGCGCGTAAGCGGCGAATATGCCCAGCTCACCGGGTATAAGGACGGTCCCTACCGCTCCGTGATGCTCGGCGGTGACTATATCCTCAACCTCTCCACTCTTGCATCGGGCTTTGATGACGAAAGGCCTTTTAACCTCGACATCTTCGCCGGCCCGAGGATCGGTATTGCCCACTACAATGGCGGAAAAAATTCAATGATCTTCGGAGCACAGGCCGGTCTGAGAGGCCGATTCAGAGTTTCGGACGGCGTCGACATACTTCTCGAGCCCTCTGTAGGATTGACTCGCATCCCCGGCTATGCCGACCACAAGTTCTCTTCCGAAGGCACTCTCATGGCCGGCGTCAGCTATAACATTGGCCGCCGCGGCAGAAGTGACCGCGCACAATCCTCGCCCAACGACGAAACCTCTAATTTCTTAAACTTCTCTGTCGGGCCTAACCTCTTCAGCGAGACAGTATATTATAACAGAGATCGCCGCTTCACATGGTCGATGGACCTCACCGCGGGCCACTGGTTCAACGAAGTATCCGGTATCCAGGGCGGACTGGCCTACGAAATGATCCCCCGCAAGTCCGAGCCCGGTCTCTACGTAGGATTCGTTCACGCTGACTATATGCTCAACCTGACGGGCCTCTTCACCGGAAGCCGCAGCGGACGCGTTAGCTTTGCCCTATTCGGCGGCCCCGGCATAGGATGGAGTAATCTTTCGCGATATGTTTCTCCCGTAGCCCACGCCGGAATCGAGGCACGCATCCGCTTGTCGCCGAAGCTCGATTTCACGCTCCGTCCGGCCGTCAGCGTCTGGATGCCCCGTCTGGAACCCGCTGCCAGAAACAACCATAATTTCGCCGGCACGGGAACACTCCCCGTCGGCATAAGCTATAGATTCTGATGTTTTACGATGAACTGAAAAAATATGACTGGGACGCCACCACGGCCGCCATTGCCTCCAAGACAAGCCGCGACGTGGTGACGGCCCTCGCCAAGGAGCATCTCACCGTCGATGACTTCATGGCGCTGATATCGCCCGCCGCAGCCCCCTATCTCGAGCGAATGGCGCAACTCTCCCACCGCTACACGCTCGAGCGCTTCGGCAAAACGATATCGATGTACATACCTCTTTACGTGTCAAACGCATGCACCAACGCATGCGTTTACTGTGGATTCAACCACGCCAACCCATTGAAGCGCATAACCCTCACACTCGACCAGGTCAAGGCCGAGTGTGAGGCAATCCGCGCCCTCGGCCCGTTTGAGAATCTGCTGATAGTGTCGGGCGAATTCCCGAGGCTCAACGGCGTAGACTATCTGGAGCAGGTGCTCCATGTGGCCCGCCCTTACTTCAATAATCTCACCATCGAGGTGATGCCGATGAAGGAGCGTGACTATTACCGCCTCACGCAGTCGGGTCTCAACGGTGTGGTATGCTTCCAGGAAACATACCATGAGGCCGCTTACAAAACCTACCATCCGCGCGGCATGAAGTCTATTTTTGAATGGCGCGTCAACGGCTTCGACCGCATGGGCATGGCCGGCGTCCACAAGATAGGCATGGGTGTGCTGATAGGCCTTGAGGACTGGCGCACCGACGTGACCATGATGGCCCGCCACCTTCAGTATCTGCGCCGCAACTACTGGCGCACACGCTACTCCATAAATTTCCCGCGCATGTGTCCGGCCGAGGGCGGCTACCAGCCCAAGGTGGTGATGACTGACCGCGAGCTGGCCCAGCTTACCTTCGCATTCCGCATCTTTGACCATGATGTCGACATCTCCTACTCCACTCGCGAGAGTCCGCGCTTCCGCGCCAACATGATGAAACTCGGTGTCACCTCCATGAGCGCCGGTTCAAAAACCGAACCGGGCGGATATGTGTCGACCCCCGACGCCCTCGAGCAGTTTGAGGTCACCGACTCGCGCACCCCTGTGGAGGTAGCCGCCGAAATCCGCGCCCTCGGCTACGAACCTGTATGGAAGGACTGGGACCGCTCCTTTGACTGATCTGATTTTTTATTCAAAGAGTGTTGAAAAAGTGATTGATTTTCGCCGGTGATATATTATATTTGCAGAATAATCATCATCACATCAATACTTCATGGACAAGGCACTCCCCATCGGCACTGATTTAACCTCCCCTAACGGACGCCGGTATATTATCAAATCAGTGCTCGGTCAGGGAGGTTTCGGCATCACTTATGCCGCCACCATTAACATAATGGCTGGCGGAATTCCCGTCAAGGCTACAGTCGCCATAAAGGAGCATTTTCTCTCATCAGACTGTATGCGCGAAAGCGGCACACATAACGTCTGCTACTCGCATGCTTCTTACGAACGCGTCCAGGGATCTTTGCGCGATTTCCTCGGCGAGGCACACCGCCTCCAGAAAGCTGCTGCAGGCCATTACAACATCGTTCAGGTCAGCGAAGTGTTTGAGGCCAACCGCACCGCTTACTATGTTATGGAATACCTCGAAGGCGTGTCGCTTCATGACTATGTGAAATCTCACGGTAAACTCTCCGAATCCGAGACTCTCGCTCTCATGCGCCCCATCATCCATGCTGTTGCTTATCTGCATCGCAACAAGATGACTCACCTCGACATCAAGCCGGGCAACATCATGATTACTACCGATGCCGATGGCAAACCGCGCCCTGTGCTAATTGACTTCGGCCTGTCAAAGCATTACAATGACGATGGCTCGGCAACCTCCACCATCAACATCATGGCTGTCAGCGACGGCTTTGCTCCTATTGAACAATATGTGGGAATTACCACATTCTCCCCGGCGAGCGATGTATATGCTCTCGCCGCCACCATCGCTTTCTGCATGAATGGCGAAGCTCTGCCCAAGTCTATAATGCTCAAAGCCTCGAATCTTGACCAATATCTCCCCGCAGGCCTGAGCAAACAGCTTCACGATGCTTTATATAGTGCACTTCAGAAAGAGTATGATGACCGTCCAGCCGACGCCGGCGCCTTCATGGCCCTCCTAAATAACGTTCCCGAGCAGAAGAAAACCGAAGTTATAAGTTACGATCTTCCCGAAACAGACCCGCTAACCAAGCCTGTCATGTCCACTCCAGAACCGATGGACAGAACGGAGATCATCTCCGAGACCAAAACCCGCCGCCGCAAGTGGCTCTTCATCTCAGCCATAATCCTCACAGTCATAGCTGCCGGAGCCGGCGTCTGGTACTTCCTCATCCGCGGCCAAGATCATTTACACATCGATAAACCGACCTGCTATACAACAGCAAATGAAATACATATCAACGGTAATTTCTATTCTATTGAATATGCCTTGTTCATGACTCCCGATAATGGTACTCCTGGAGTGTTTTGCCTTGCTCTTCCCTCTTATGAGGGAGAACGAGCTTATTGCCCTGTGACCTATGTTGCATCTGATTCTAAAAATTTAACGTTCTCAAATAACGTCTTTGAGAAACTTCCTATCTATGGTTCTTCGGAAGTTTTGGAAATGTCAGATTTCCACAATTATGAAGGGATTACAGTTAATTTCAATACCCCTCCGCCTCTTACCAGCTCTGATATAAGTTTTTTTGGTCTTATATCCAATGATATTAACTGGTGTATTAATGAGATAGGCTTTCCCGACAATACTCTTGCAGGCCGTAGCTTTATGGCTCCGGATAACACTATAATTCGCTTTATCGATACCTACGAGGCAGAAATAATTGAATCATACGGCTACACATGGAGGGTGCCTTACACCTGCATAAATCGTAAAATCGGCATTACATCAGGCGATAACCTCCGGGATGAGTATCTTACCGGTTTTTACGAGAGCAACGGTTATGATGGTATTGTGTTATGGCGTACGAACCTCGTTGACGGTATTGAAGGCGATATGATTAAATTTCATGAAATAGATTATTAAACCAATATAAAACAAAAAGATATGGAAAAGCTTGATATATCTGAAGTGTATAAAGCCGCTGAGGTGCTGCAGAATGTGGCACGTCACCCCAAACTCATTGGCGTAACCAAGATTAATCCCGAAGCTCAGGTGTATCTGAAGCCCGAAAACCTCCAGTATACCGGCTCGTTCAAACTCCGCGGAGCCTACTACAAGATCTCGCAACTCAGCGATGAAGAAAAATCGCGCGGCGTTATTGCCTGCTCGGCCGGCAACCATGCCCAGGGAGTGGCGCTCGGCGCCACACATAACGGCATCAAGTCAATCATCTGTCTGCCCGCCGGCGCACCCATCAGCAAGATCGAGGCCACAAAGGCTCTCGGCGCCGAGGTGTGTCTGGTGCCGGGCGTCTATGACGATGCCTACCGCAAGGCGCTCGAACTCCAGAAGGAACACGGCTACACTCTCGTTCACCCCTTCGACGACCCGCTCGTTATAGCCGGACAGGGCACCATAGGCCTCGAGATTATCGAGGAGATGCCCGATGTTGAGGCCGTGATTGTGCCGGTAGGCGGCGGCGGACTGATTTCCGGCGTGGCTTTCACCATCAAGACCATCAAGCCAAATGTCAAAGTCTACGGCGTTCAGGCCGAAGGCGCTCCGTCAATGGTGGAATCGCTCAAAAGCAACGAGCGCGTGAAGCTTGACTCCGTCTCGACCATCGCCGACGGTATAGCCGTCAAAGAACCGGGCATCAACACCTTCGATATGTGCTCGAAGTATGTCGATGAGATCGTCACCGTGTCTGACGACGAAGTAGCCGCCGCCATCCTCACCCTCATCGAACAGCAGAAACTCGTGGCTGAAGGCGCCGGCGCCGTTTCGGTGGCCGCTGCCATGTTCAACAAGGTGCCCATCAAGGGCAAGAAAGTGGTCTGCCTCGTATCAGGCGGCAACATCGATGTCACCTCGCTCAACCGTGTCATCACCCGCGGACTCGTTAAAAACGGCCGCGACTGCACCGTCACCGTCGTCCTGTCCGACAAACCCGGTCAGCTCTCCAAGGTGTGCAGTGTAATCGGCGACCTCGGCGCCAACATCCTCGCCGTAGAACACAAACGTAACTCCTCCAATACCGAAATCAACGGCTGCAAGCTCCACATCGAAATGGAGACCCGCAATCAGGAACACATCGCCGCCGTGAAGGACGGACTCCGCAAGGCCGGCTTCAAGGTGGAAAACTGACATTCCCTCTGATTTACCATACCGATGACGGCGGACCTCAAATCCGCCGTCATTTTGCTTTGACTTATAACCATATCGAATGATCATTTGGGGTATCCATTGGTAGTTTTGGCCAATTTATTTAACTTTTTAGGCATTTTAGTTTCCTTAACTCTATGAAACGGCTAATTATAAGTAATTTTGCAACTTAAAAAGCGAATAATAAGCCAGAATCATGACCATAAACCGCATTTTCACTGCTATCTTAGCCGCCGGCTCAATGCTGACGGCATCGGCCGCAGCCGACACTCTCCGTCTGTCGCTCGACGAATGCATATCCATCGCACTCAGCGAGAGCCCTACTGTCAAGGTGGCCGACATGGAGATAACCCGTATGGATTACTCCCGCAAAGAGACCCTCGGCCAGCTCCTCCCCTCCATATCATTCGGCGCCAGCTATAACCGCACCCTCGCAAAGCAGACCATGTATATGAACATGGACGGCTTCGGTGACTTAGGCGGCGATGCCGAGAATCCCGAGAGCAAGGCCTCAGCCTCGCGCGCCGGCTCTGACGGCGGAATCAAGGTGGGCCTCGACAACTCCTACTCCATGGGCTTCAACCTGTCTATGCCGCTCATCGCTCCTCAGCTATGGAAATCGCTCGATCTTTCCGAATCGCGCATCCTCCAGTCTGTGGAACAGGCGCGACAGAGCCGCATCTCGCTCGTCAATCAGATCAAAAACGCCTACTATACCCTCCTCCTCGCCGAGGACTCCTACAATACTATCCTCGAAAGCTACGACATGGCCCGGTTCACCGCCGACCTCTATGCCAAGCAGCACAGCCTCGGCGCCGCGTCGGACTACGATGTTCTCCGCACCGAAGTGGCCGTGAAGAACGTCGAGCCGGAGCTTACCCAGGCTACCATCGCCATCAAGCAGGCCAAGCTGCAGCTGCTGATACTGATGGGTGTCGACGCCTCGCAGTCCATAGCAGCAAGCTCTACGCTGGCCGAATACGAAGAAACAATGTATGCTGATGTGCTCGGCATTGACCATAACATCGAAGGCAATTCCGAACTGCGTCTCCTCGACATCCAGACCCGTCAGCTCCGCGACGCTCTGAAGGTTCAGAAAATGTCGCTCGTGCCCACCCTCGCGCTAACCGCCAACTACAACTGGACTTCGATGTCAAACGGCTCTCCGCTGAAAAACTTCCGCTGGAGCCCCTATTCTATGGTGGGCCTCACGCTTTCTATCCCGCTCTTCGAGGGAGGCCAGCGCTACACCCGCATCCGTCAGGCCGAAATCCAGGTCAACGAGATGAAATGGCAGCGCGACAATCTCCTGCGCTCCATCAACATGCAGGCCGACCTCGCACTCGACAATATCAACATGAACGTCAAGCAGATAGCCTCATGCTCCGAGAGCGTCCGTCAGGCCGACAAAGCCCACGACATCATGCAGAAGAGCTTTGAGATAGGCGCCGCCTCATATCTTGACCTCCGCGATTCGGAGCTGGCGCTCACACGCTCGCGTCTGGCCTATTATCAGGCTATCTACAACTATCTGGTGGCCCGCGCCGACCTCGAACTGCTGCTCGGCAACGCCGACCTCGAAAAATACTCCGCCGTCAAATAACATCACACTCAGAATAAATCAAGCATTACCGCTCAGCAATATGAAACTTTCACCCTTATTCGCCGCCGCTCTCTGCCTTGGTCTGGCCTGCGGCTGCTCAAAATCCGAATCCGGAGCCACACCCGCCGCGCAGCAGGAAGAGCTGCCCAAGGTCGATGTCATGCAGGTATTCTCGCAGGAAGTGCCTCAGATCACCGAGTACACCGCCACCGTCGAAGCCTTCAAGACCAACAACATCACCACCTCGACGCCTAACCGCATCAAGTCGATTCTCGTAGATGTAGGCGCGAAAGTAAGCAAGGGACAGCGCCTGGTAGTGCTTGACAATGTCAACATTGACCAGCTCAAGGTGCGCCTCGACAACACCGAGCGCGAATATAACCGCGCCGTCAAGCTCCTCGAGATAGGGGGCGGCACACAGCAGGCCGTCGATCAGCTCCGCACAGAGCTCGAGGCCTCGCGCCGCCAGTATGCCAACATGGTGGAGAACACCGTGCTCATCTCGCCCATCACCGGCGTGGTAACCGCCCGCAACTACGATCCGGGCGACATGACAGGCCAGCTGCCTATCCTCACCATCGAGCAGGTTCGCCCCGTGAAGGTGATCGTCAACGTGTCGGAAAGCGAATATTCCAAAGTGCATAACGGCATGAAGGCGTCGATACGCCTCGATGTGTTCGGCGACGAGGAATTCACCGGCACCGTCCATCTGATCCATCCCACCATCGACGCCTCCACCCGCACATTCACCGTCGAGATCACCATTGACAATGCCGACGAGCGTGTGCGTCCCGGCATGTTTGCCCGCGTGACCCTCAACTTCGGCGAGGCCGAGCACGTGGTGGTTCCCGACCGCGCCGTAGTCAAGCAGTCAGGCTCGGGCAATAAGTATGTCTATGTGCTCAACCCCGCCGACAGCACCGTGAGCTACAACCGCGTGGAACTGGGCCGGCGCATCGACAATACCTACGAGGTGCTTTCAGGAGTTGACAACAACGCTTACGTGGTAACCTCCGGACAGACCCGCCTGACTGACGGCTCCAGAGTAGAAGTAATGGACCCTAACGCCAAGAAATAATACCACCGTACTATGAGTTTATATGCCAGCGCGGTAAAACGCCCCATCATGACCACCCTCTGCTTTGTGGCAGTGGTGATCATTGGCCTTTTCTCGCTTAACACGCTTCCTATCGACCTCTACCCTGACGTGGAGACCAACACCATAATGGTGATGACCACCTATCAGGGAGCCAGTGCACAGGATATAGAGCAGAATGTGACCCGTCCGCTCGAGAACGCGCTCAACGCCGTCAATGACCTCAAGCACATCACCTCCAAATCACGCGAGAATATCTCGGTGATCACCCTCGAATTCGAGTATGGCAAGGATATCGACGTGCTGACCAACGATGTGCGCGACAAGCTCGACATGGTCAAGAGTTCGCTGCCTGACAATGCCGAGAACCCGGTGATATTCAAGTTCTCCACTGATATGATTCCTATCGTGATGCTGTCAGTGCAGGCCGACGAGTCAATGCCGGGCCTATACAAGATTCTTGACGACGCCGTGGTCAACCCCCTTGCCCGAATTTCGGGTGTGGGCTCCGTGTCTATTTCCGGTGCCCCGAAACGTGAGATCCATATCTATGTCGACCCCAACCGCCTCGAGGCCTACGGGCTTTCGATAGAGACAATATCGTCGATCGTTGCGGCCGAAAACCGCAACATCCCCGGCGGCTCGTTTGACATCGGCTCCGACACTTACGCACTGCGTGTGCAGGGCGAGTTCTCGTCGTCTGACCAGCTTGCCGGCATCGTGGTGGGCTCGCATGAAGGCCGCAACGTGTATCTGCGCGACGTGGCCCGCATCGACGACTCGCTTGAGGAGCGCGCCCAGCAGACCTACAACGACGGCAAGAAGGGCGCGATGATCGTCATACAGAAGCAGTCAGGCGCCAACTCGGTGGAGATTTCCACCAAGGTGCTTAAGATGCTTCCCGACCTTCAGAAACGTCTGCCCTCCGACGTGAAACTTGATGTGATCGTCGACACCTCCGACAACATCCGCAACACCATCGACTCGCTCGTCGAAACGGTGATGTACGCCCTTCTGTTCGTGGTGCTCGTGGTATTCCTGTTCCTGGGACGCTGGCGCGCCACGCTGATCATCGTCATCACGATTCCTATATCGCTTATAGCATCATTCATCTACCTCGCCATCACGGGCAACTCGCTCAACATCGTGTCGCTCTCGGCCCTGTCGATTTCAATCGGTATGGTGGTTGACGACGCCATTGTGGTGCTCGAGAATGTCACCACCCACATAGAGCGCGGCTCCAATCCCAAGCAGGCCGCCGTACACGGCACCAACGAGGTGGCCATCTCCGTTGTGGCCTCTACGCTGACCCTTATCGCGGTGTTCTTCCCGCTGACCCTTGTCACCGGCATGACCGGCGTGCTGTTCCGCCAGCTGGGCTGGATGGTGACCATCATGATGATCATCTCCACCGTCTGCGCCCTTTCGCTCACCCCCATGCTCTGCTCGCAGCTGCTGCGCAAGGACGTGAAACACGGCAGGATCTACCGCATACTCTTCACCCCGATCAACCGCGGCCTCAACGCCTTTGACAACGGCTACGCATGGCTGCTTACCAAGGTGGTGGGCCACAAGACCATCACGATTCTCGTGTGTCTCGGCATCTTCGTCGGCTCGCTCGGCCTGCTGCGCAATGTGGGCACCGAGTTCTTCCCCACGGCCGACGACGGCCGTCTGGGCGTGAACCTCGAGCTGCCTATCGGCACCCGTGTGGAGATAGCCCAGGAGGTCACCGACCGCCTCGTAAGGGAGTGGCGCGAGAAATATCCCGAAATCATGGTGCTCAACTACACCACCGGCCAGGCTTCGAGCGACAACGTGTGGGGCTCGCTGCAGGACAACGGTCCGCACATCGTGTCGATAAACATCCGCCTCACCGACCCCGGCGACCGCGACCGCAGCATCACCGAGATTGCCGCACTGATGCGTGAGGACCTCAAACATTATCCCGAATATCAGAAGGCGCAGGTCAACGTGGGCGGCATGCGCGGCGGCTCCATGGGCGGCCAGTCGACCATCGACTATGAGATCTACGGCTACAACTTCGAGGAAACCGACTCCGTGGCCCGTCAGCTCGTCAACATCCTCCGCGGCATCAAAGGCACCGCCGACATCATGATATCGCGCTCCGACTATCAGCCTGAATACCAGGTGGACTTCGACCGCGAGAAGCTCGCCATCTACGGCCTCAACCTCCAGACGGCGGCAAGCTACCTGCGCAACCGCATCAACGGCGCCATCTCGTCGCAGTTCCGCGAGGACGGGGAGGAGTATGACATCAAGGTCATGTATGCTCCCGAACACCGCACCTCTATCGAGGATATCGAGAATATTCTGCTCTACAGCCCCACCGGTCAGGCCGTCCGCATCAAGGATGTGGGCAAGGTGGTTGAACGCTTCACGCCGCCTACCATCGAGCGCAAGGACCGCGAGCGCATCATCACGGTGAGCACCGTGGTGCAGGGTGTGCCTATGAGCCAGGTGGTGGAGCAGAGCCAGGCGGAGATCGACAAACTCGACCTGCCGCAGGGTATCAACATTCAGCTTGCCGGTTCGTATGAGGACCAACAGGATTCGTTCGGCGACCTTCTCACACTGGCCGTGCTCATAATCGTGCTCGTCTACATCGTGATGGCGGCGCAGTTCGAGAGCTACACCTACCCCGCCATCATCATGACGTCGCTGCTCTTCGCCTTCTCGGGTGTGTTTATCATCCTCTACCTTTCGGGCCACACGCTCAACGTCATGTCGATGATCGGCGCCATCATGCTTATCGGTATCGTGGTGAAAAACGGTATCGTGCTCATCGACTACATCACCCTCAACCGCGAGCGCGGCCTCTCGATACGTCAGGCCGTGATCCTCGGCGGCAAGTCGCGTCTGCGTCCTGTGGTGATGACCACCCTCACCACCATCCTCGGCATGGTGCCTATGGCCGTCGGCACGGGCCAGGGCGCCGAGATGTGGCGCCCGATGGGTACGGCGGTTATCGGCGGTCTTACGCTGTCGACCATCCTTACGCTGCTCTTCGTGCCGGCACTCTACTGTATATTCGCTTATAACGGCGTGCGCCGCGGACGCAAGCGTCAGCGCAAACTCCTCAAAAATGCCTCTAAAACCGATAAGAAATGAAATCAATCCTTATAACCTTTGACCAGGCTCACTACGAAGCCATAGTCGACATGCTCGAGAAGTCAAACTGCCGCGGCTTCACATCGTGGACCGAGGTCCAGGGCCGTGGCAGCCGCACCGGCGAGCCGCACTTCGGCTCCCACGCCTGGCCCTCGCTGGCCTCCGCCATCATCACCATGGTAGAGGACGAGCGCGTGGATACCGTCCTCGAGAAGCTCCGTCAGATGGACGAAACCTCCCCCAAGCTCGGCCTCCGCGCCTTCGTCTGGAACATCGAGCGCTACATCTGACCCTCCCCATAAACTGATCATACCCGAGAGCCGGACCGACCACCCCGTCAGCCCGGCTCCCGCTTTTTATGGCAAAAAGTTACCATTGCATGATGGAATTGGAATTATAATCACGCAGATCCGGCCTGCCCCTTGGGCCCGCGGCCTCGGTGCGCGGGGTCAGAGCAGATGACCGCAGATTTTTTATTTTTGTGGTCAACGCGAAGCAGAGAGACGCCCGCAGGTCTTGGCTCGCCCTTAGGGCAATCGCCTCGAAGCGGGATAGGCGCGGGATTTCGGGTTGATTGTAGGGGCGCTATAAATGAGACTGCTGATTTTATGCCTTATTTTGAGAGTCTTTAGGGTGCCGACGTGAT